>MDTC01274685.1_pt1 | contig 61155 bp, 58 predicted proteins | sample 811181 | NCBI WGS metagenome assembly MDTC01 (sample SAMN05326644, study PRJNA326480) | marine metagenome | isolation source: seawater | place: Pacific Ocean: North | collected 2011 | reverse complement strand
GGTCGTTTTGCTGGTTTCTGTTTCATCTCAACTCCTTACGTTAGGATGAACAAAAACTCTCCTTTAAATCAATGCTATATCTGTTCCATAGATGTTGACGGGGTACATGGAGTTTATAGTCTTTTCTTAGGAAAGAAGTTGTAGCGCTCTGGTCGTTAGGCTTCGCATCGACAACTTTGTAGTTTCCCATTTAGGATCATGTCGTTTGCCGCGGCGATGCAGGCTGAGATTGAATCCGGTAATGATGGCAAACTTGTAGGCTGCTAACGCTCGGAACCAATTCAATTCAGGCAGGGGGTCTCCGTAGGCCTCGGTGTATATATCCAGCAACGTGTTTGGATCGAGAAACATGGGGCGCCCACCTTCACCCGTCTCCCAGGCCTGCGAGTCGCTGAAGGTACATATCCAGCCAACATCATTTAATGTCGCGCCGATGCCGACCAGTTCCCAATCTATTACGGCGAGCAGTTTCTGGTCATCGGAAAAGAACAGGTTAGCGTTCTGAAAATCCCCATGAAAAATACCAACAGGTGCATCCTGGGGTATGTTGCCGAGCAGCTTTTCGCGCACCAGCGGGGCCAGTTCAAGTTCTTCCGGGTCGGCCGCGCGTTCAAAAAACCTGTCCCACCTAGTGACATCTTCATCAAAGGCAATGGCTGGCCCAAGACCTGGTGCTGCCTCCTTCCAGTCAATTTTGTGTACGTTGGCAAGCGCTGTCATATATTGCTGGGCCATACTGACCGCTTTTTCCCGAGGCAGATTTTCCGCCCATTCACCCGGTTCCATGCGAATAACGTCACCCTGCAACTGGGGTACGATGAAATAGGGCCTGCCAAACCATTGCAGGTCATCGCCTGACCACTTGACTGAACAGTGGGGAACATCTGTCCCGTCCAGTGCATTGAGGACCTGAACCTGCCTCAGAACGTCGGCAGTGCCTTTCCAGTTGACGTTGGGCGGCGGTAAGCGAAGGAACCAGGCTTCGGTCCTGCCCTTTGAATTTGCACTGAATCCATAAGCAAATCCTGCGTGGCCTGGCATGACAAACACATCGGAAACGACCACAGTTGCATCATCGTAATGGTGCTGGCAAAAAGGGTCGAGCCTTTGTTCGAGTTCTGCTAATTCCATAGGTGCGTATTATCTGGTCATGGAGTATTGATGTTGCTGAATCATGCACTTTTTAACAAGGGTGAAGATCTAAGGCTAGAAGCGCTGGATTGTGAGGCGAAGATCAGCGAGCCAGGTTCGTCATGTCTGTTGCTCATCCTCCGCTAACAAGAGACTGTAGGAGGTCAGTATTCGGGTCACAGTGGTCACCCAGCACAGGAAGCCAAAGATAGATGCCATTAACCAGAACCAGTCGGGGAAGGCGCACATCAACAGGAACGTGCAAATCGTCTCAAATCCTTCTGTGAGACCACCCAGGTAATAGATGGACTTAGCGCTGTGGATATCTGTGTGCAGGTTTCTTTTTGCGGCAAAAACGGACAGCGCGAGGAACGAGCTTCCCGTACCGATGAAACTGAAAATTAGGAATGCGCCATAGACTGCCTGATCCGGCAGGGCCAGGCAAAAGCCAAATATCACGGCAGAATAGAAGACGAAATCCAGCACGATATCCAGATAACCACCCACATCCGTAATGCCATGAAGCCGGGCGATGGCGCCGTCGAGCCCATCGCTGAACCGGTTGAGGGCGATGATCGCTATCGCGAGGTTGTATTGTTGAAATGCCAGTGCCGGGATTGCCGTCAGCCCCAGCATAAATCCACCAACAGTCACCTGGTTCGCGGTGATGGAAGTTTTTTCCAGCAGGGCCGCAATACTTGCAAGGGGAGGGTTGATATAAGGTCTTAACTGGGCATCAATCATACTGGGAAATTTTATACGAAAGCCATGCAGTTTGTGGTGCTGATTCGGCGGGAGTGAAGAGCGTGATTCAGATCAATTATTTGTCTTACCTAATCGGCTTGAATAGGAAAACATGCAACTGAGCCTAGTAATGCTCTCATGTGCCAAAATTTACCGGAAGACCGGTTACCGCATTGTTTATTTTCGGGTGGAAATCATGGTTAAACTCAAAAAGTTGAGCCAGCTATTAGCTATTGCTGCCTCCCTGGTATTGGCACCCATCACGGGTGTTACGACCGCGGATGGTGATATCGAAGAAGTTGTTGTCACTGGTTCGTATATTCAATCAAGTCCAAAAGATGGTGCCTCACCCGTTGATATCGTTACACGTGACTATATCGACGAGCAGGCGGCCATTACCATCAGCTAGAGTCCTCTGCTGGTCGAAACATCCACTGAAAAAATCAGGATTTTTGATGATCGCGGGCTGGTTTCCCACTTAACGGTCCTCTTCTTTGAAATCGCCATCGATGATGCTTCCTCGGCTCTCTGGGCCTGGAGGGAATGGCCTGCCTGTCATGTTTACGGCCCGGAGCAGCCCCTGCCGAATTATCCAGCGTGCAATTGGTCGCCTTAGGCCGGGGAGTAGACAAGTAAAGCCGATTGCATCGGTGATAAATCCTGGTGTAAGCAGCAGGGCGCCACCCACCAGCAGCATAATCCCTTCAAGTAGCTCTGTTTCAGGGATCTGTCCCTGGTGGAATTTTTCCTGCACCCTGGCAAGCGTGGCCAAACCTTCCAGCTTAAGTAGCCAGATGCCGATGGTCGCGGTGAGGACCACCAAACCCACCGTTGAGATTGCACCAATCAGGCTGCCCACCTTGATCAGGACAATCATTTCGATTAGCGGAACTGTAATAAAGATTAGCAGTGCAGTGCGCATGGGTTCGGTTAGCCATATGAAGTTTTCTACTGTCTCACAAAGCGCCTAATATGTCCTGCCGTTATGCAGTATTCATTGGAATTATAACGACGGGAAGCGGTCCGATATGTGATAGGTTACTGGGCATTGGTACTAGCCCAGCACTTGTAGATCGGCAGATCGCTGGATTCAACTAGTCGGGTGGGGAAGGTTTTCCCGATCCTGGAATGGGAAAGAGATGATGGAGCTTGTGACGATCGAGGGTAAGGCTGGAAGCCTTGAAGCCCACCTGGAACTACAGGTTCAAAATAGTTGCTGCGCAGTCCTTTGTCATCCGCATCCTCTTTACGGTGGTTCCATGCATGATCAGGTGCTGACAGTACTGGCGCAATCCATGTCCGGTGCACTGGTGGGCACTCTAGCTTTCAACTTTCGTGGTGTCGGTGCGAGTGAGGGTTGTCATGACAATGGCGTGGGTGAAGTTGATGATGTTGTGTCGGCTGTAGAGTGGCTACAACGGGAAAAAGGTATTACGTCCATTGTGTTATGCGGATATTCATTTGGCGCACTCATGGTGTTGAATGCATTGCCTCGACTCGAAGTGGAGAAGGCGATTCTTGTCGCTCCACCGGTTGGGCGTATGTCAGCCTGTAAGCCAGAGAAGATACCCATGCTTGTGATATTGGGAGAAGAGGATGAGATCGTTGATTCTGAGTCGACGGCAGCATTTTTCAGTTCTGCCGAAGTGCATACAATTGGTGCCGTTGATCATTTTTTTGTTGGTGCTGCGGGCGAGATACAAGCGAGAGTCGCGGGGTTTATGAATGGAGCTTAAAACTATCACCTACAATCTGGATGATGAGATAGCGACCGTTACCCTGAACCGACCCCACCGAATGAATGCTTGGACGGGCCGAATGCACACGGAGTATCGCTGGGTGCTGGCGAAGGCGAATGAGGATGATAAGGTCAGGGTTATTGTGATCACCGGCGCTGAGCGCGGCTTCTGCGTTGGTGCAGATAGCCAGGCCCTTGAAGGCCATGTCTCCAAAGGTGGATATGACCCTGGAACACCAGACCCACTGGCTGAACCGGGATTCGGTGTCAGGCAGGAGTTTGATGCCAGCTTTGCCTATCACTTTGGTCTGAAAAAGCCGGTTATTGCCGCCATTAATGGACCAGCAGCCGGGGTTGGACTGGTGCTGGCATGTTATGCGGACATAAGGTTTGCTGTGCCTAGCGTAAAATTCACGACCGCGCATGGAAAGCTGAATTTCCCGGCGGAATACGGCTTATCCTGGCTTCTGCCGAGGCTTATCGGGCTCACCAGAGCCAATGACTTGTTGTTGACCAGCCGTGTATTTTCCTCGGACGAAGCTTTTGATATGGGTATGATCAATCGTCTGGTTGAGCCGGAAAGATTACTGGCCGAAACCTATGCCTATGCAAAGCAAATGAAGGAGACAATATCTCCAGCATCTTTACGGGAAACCAAGTGGCAGATATACACGGATCAGCACCGTGATGTGGGCGACAGTGTTGCCGCTAGTGAAAAGCTCCTATTGGAGATGAGTCGTCACAGAGACTATGAAGAAGGTGTAGCAGCATTTTTAGAGAAACGTAAACCGAACTGGAGTGGAGAATAACGTTGAATGAAGTGACCAGGTCAGAGGAGGGGGACGGTTACGCGCTAGCTGAAGAGCCCTATTACTTGCCACTGTCTGATGAGGTGGAATTATTCAAGGCCGCCTACGAAGAAAGGCTCCCGGTCCTGCTCAAGGGGCCGACCGGGTGTGGAAAGACGCGCTTCGTTGAATATATGGCACATCGGCTCTACCGGGGAGGTGGCTCATCTGCGGATAGAAATGCAGTTGCCAACCCTCTGCAGACCGTGGCTTGTCATGAGGATCTATCCGCAACCGATCTGGTTGGTCGATACCTTCTCAAGGGTGAGGAAACCGTATGGCAGGACGGCCCCCTGACCCGGTCCGTAAAGGAGGGGGCTATCTGTTATCTTGACGAGATAGTTGAGGCGCGAAAGGATTCCACCGTGCTTATACATTCACTCACCGACCATAGAAGAATTTTGCCACTGGAAAAGCTGGGTACGATTCTTGATGCTCATGAGAACTTTCTACTGGTCATTTCCTATAATCCTGGCTATCAGAGCGTGTTAAAGGATTTGAAGACCAGTACGCGACAACGGTTTGTTGCCATTGACTTTGATTATCCTGGAGAAGAGCAGGAAACAGATATAATTTTCCACGAGAGCGGGGCGGGAAAAGATATTGCCGTTGAGCTGGCCATGCTTGGAGCCCGCATCCGAAATCTCAGGCATCATGGGTTTGACGAGGGGATAAGTACACGGTTGCTTGTCTACGCTGGGCAGCTAATTGTCCGTGGCGTACATCCCATTCGTGCCTGTGATGCTGCAATATGCCGCGCGGTATCGGATGACGTTGATGTGCAGCGCGCCATAGGCGAAGTGGTGAGCACGGTATTTCCTTCGGAATAGCCCGCAATGGTTGCATTCGATGAGGTCGTTAAAAGGCTGGCAAAGATAAACGGACAAACGGCGGGGCTGCTTGCGCAAACCATTGACAGTGTCTCTGGTGATGAGAAACATCGCCTGAAATGGGCCACCATGTGTGAGCATATGGCCGAATCCGGGTGGCATGCATGGGAATCTGCCGATGCCTATATCAAAGTCAGCCCTCTCATTAGCCGGTTTTATGGAATCAATGAGGTTCTTGAGCGTGGTGCTTTTGGGCTGGGCCTGTGCGGTCATTCCTTTGAACCAGCCCACAGCTATTTCGTCGGGTTGCAGGGGCTGATTCAATCTTCCGGGCCTGAAGGCAAATGGGAGAACCTGCGGCTTATTGAATCAACTGGCTCGATGGTCCAGCAGAAATATCAGCACGCATCAAAGCTGCTTGCTGCCTATCTCGCTGCAGGCTTTTTCGTTTTAAAGCGATACAAAATAGAGGGGGTATCTGCCTGGAGCGATCTGGTGCTCGCGATCGCCAGTCAGAAAAGGGTGGACCTGCTGAAGCTTCTGAAATTGAGTCATTCCAGAGTTCCCTGGACTGCAGCCCTGGAACTTCAGAAGGTGTCTGCGGATGCCAGCCTTAATTATATAGAGTCCTATCCTTCACTTGAACGAAAATACGGGCAGAGGTTGATTGAAGAACAGCAGCCCTGTTTCCTTCAACTGGCGGCTGGTAAACACTCCCTCGTGCCCTTCTTTGAAGTGCTGCAGTCTGCTGCATTGCCCGTTCGCGAAGCGACATTGCTCTTTCGACTGTTGCCTGAAATATCAGATGTAAGGCTTGCTACCTGCCTTATCGAACAGTGCAACTCTCTGCCACTGGGGAATTACAGGGTATTACGCGCATGGGTTCTGGCGGGGATGGAGGAACTTGGCAGCAATTTTGAAGCGGCGCTGGCCTTTTTCAGCCTTGAGTCCTCTCGCTCAATTGAACTGCTGGAAGAATTAAAGGGGCAGGTGAATTTTTCTGATTACAGGCGTGTGCTGCAGTTATATGCCGAAGCTATTTCAGGCAGGAAAATTAAGGTGGATGTTTCTGATGACGAAGATGCAGACTTTCGTGGTCTGGCTAGAACCGACGGTCTTTGTATATTTCTGCCAGATCATGTTGCCAGGTTTTCGGGTGTGGCAGAAAATTTTGGCTTCTACAAGCTGACCCTGCTGCATCAGATTGGATATTTTGAGTTTGGTGCCCTGGACAGAATCTCTGTCATTGAGCGTCAATTGGCTGCCTATGATGATGAATTGCTGGCCTATAAGCTGTTTACTATCCTCGAAGATGCCCGAATAGATTGGCGCCTCGAGAGGCGGTTTCGGGGCATTGCAGACTTGATAGGTTTTCAAAAGAACCAGGCGCTGCGGGCCAGGGTTGACAGGCCATTTTCGCGCAGGGGACAACTTCTGGAATCGCTTGTGCGCTATGGTCTCGGGGATGCAGGAAGCGAATTCGCACAACCAGAATATCAGGGTGATATTTCGGCCCTTTGTCGCTGCATGCAGAATCTGAATTCCGATTCTGCTGGTCCGGAGGATACGCTTAGTGTCGTCAGCAGGTGCTATGACATTATTCACAGCAGTATCGAGCCCACCGAATCCAGGGGCGATACCAAGGGGGAAAATGGCGAAGTACTGCCGGAGGAGTTACCGGCGCCGGTGGACTTTCATGGCGAGATGGACGTGAAACAGGCGGCCTTGAATATTGAGCTTCTTGAGCTGGGCGAAGAACTGAAAGCGCAGTCTGATGAGGACATGATTGCGCTGGCGAGCATGATTGACCCCGAGAGCCTTAACATCGAAGAGATAACGATTGGCGAAGTGCAGGATGCAATGGCCATGCTGATGACGGACCTTGGCGATAGGGATGATGAGATTGAAGCTGTTGATGAAGAGGGTGGGGGAAAAAAACTCAAGGACTTGAAGTCAATGTTAGGTGAAATATCTAAGCAGGCGCGGGAGCATCATCAATTCCTCTACGATGAATGGGATCATGTGATAGATGACTACAGACTTCGCTGGTGTACGCTGTTTGAAATTCGGGACATGGAAGAAGTACCGGAATTCGTTGTTGATACCCTGGCTCGACATGGAGACCTTAGAAATCGGGTACGAAAACAGCTCAATATGCTGAAGCCGGAACTGTTGCGCAAGGTCAAGGGTGTGGTTGATGGTGATGAGATGGACCTGGAGCGAACGGTTGAATATGTCATCGACAGAAGGGCCGGCTTCTCTCCCCAGGAAAATATTTACGTGCAGCGACAGCGAAAAGATCGGGACGTGTCGGCTCTCTTTCTGCTGGACATGAGTGCATCGACGGATGACCCCATACCCGATCCGGATGCGGACTCTCATTTTGATGATGGCGAAGACGAGGATAGCTGGATGCTGCCCGCGGAACCGAAGGGAGAGAGGATCATCGACCTAGAAAAACAATCCGTAGTCCTGATGGCCGAAGCGTTGGAAGAACTTGGGGACAACTATTCAGTTTGCGGGTTCAGTGGGTATGGGCGTGAGCGAGTGGACTACTTTCTGTGCAAGGACTTCAAGGAGCCCTACGATGACAGGACAAGGGGGCGGATCGGTGGCATTGAGCCCTGCAGAAGCACTCGTATGGGACCTGCGATTCGTCATGCAACCCGTAGCCTGGTGAAAACCGACTCACGGATCAAAGCACTGATTATCATCAGCGATGGATATCCTCAGGACTTTGACTATGGCAAAGACAGGAGCAGTAAGGATTACGGTGTAAGGGATACGATGAAGGCGCTGGCGGAGGCCCGGCAGCAGGGGGTACAGTCTTTTTGCCTGACCGTAGACCCTTCCGGTCATGATTATCTTCGTGAGATGTGCCCAGACCAGCAATATATGGTGATCCAGGATATAACTCAGCTTCCTGACGAGCTGTCGAAGGTGTACAGGAGTCTGACCGGCTAGTTCATATCAGAAGAGATAACTTTCGAAGCGTAACGCGACACAGAAATAGTGTTAGATATAGAACTAAGGCACGCATGAAGGATCATCGAGCTTGCGCATGAGTCAGCTCGATGTTAGATAACGGACAATAGATAGCTAATATGCCCAAACCATCAACTTCGCGAACGCAGTATGTCTGGTACATGACTGGCTTGACCAGTTTTGTCATACCCATGGGTATTCAGGCAGTACTATTTCCCTGGCTGGTTGTAGTTCAGCTCCAGGAGAGTGCCAGTCGCCTCGGGATGGCACAAATGGCGACACAATTGCCCGGTCTGTTTCTGATTTTGTTTGGCGGCCTGCTTGCCGATCGTATTGATCAGCGAAAAATACTTATTTCGTGCCATATCGTCGCGGCAGCTCCCGCTGCAGGCCTGGCGTTGGCTGTGTACTACGGGCACCTGAGCTATCCAGTGTTGATTATTTATGCCCTGGTTATGGGCACCGTCGGCCCCTTTATGCAGCCAGCCAGAGATGGAATGCTGAATCGCATCGCCGGCGACGAACTGCAGAGAACGGTCACAATAACAATGGGGCTGACGTTTGGTGCCCAGATATTTGGCTATGCGGCTGCAAGTTTTGCGGACAGAATTGGTGCCGTAACAATACTGGCGCTTCAGTCTGCGATTGTTCTTAGTGGAGCATTTATTTGTTTGAAACTGACGCCTTCCAGGCCGCTTGCACATGATTCGGCGGGAAAATCCAGGATTACTCAGATTAAAAGTGGCTTGCGCCTGGTACTGGGATCCAACCGTATGCTGCCGGCACTGATAATGATAGCGGTGACGAGTTTCTTTTATGGTGGTAGCTTCTTTGTGCTCAACCCACTTATTGTGAGGGATATTTATGGCGGTAGCGCGGTAGACATATCGCTGTGCTATGGCATGTTTATGTGCGGTACAATCGTGTCGACCATACTGCTGGTAACATCGGGCGGGCTGCATCTGCAAGGGAAGGGTATGTTGCTGGCCGTATTTTTTGGCGGTTTCTGTTTGCTCCTTGCAGCTTTGAAACTATCATTTTATGGATATCTAGCTGCGCTCTTCATTTGGGGCATGTGTGGCGGAGTTTCCCTGAGTATGGGGCGCACCATCATGCAGGAATCAGCACCGCGTGATCATCTGGCCAGGGTGATGTCGATATTTTCGCTGGGTAACATTGGTGCCATGCCCCTGGGTACGTTCACAATGGGCTTCTGTGCAGCGCAAATCGGTTCGCTTGCCAGTCTCATTGTGGCGGTGGCAGGTGTCTGGCTGGTGGCGACGATCGTCTGGGTAAAGACGGATCTCGCCACACTTGAGCCACTGTCGATACCCATGGATTAAACTGATTGCTAAGGAAATGGAGCTATGAATTGTAGTGAGAACTACGTGACCGTAAATGGCGTCAGCCTCTGCTGGTTTGAGTGGGGTAGTGAATTCAGGGAAGAAGGCACGATTCTGCTGGTGCATGCAACTGGTTTCCATGCCCGCTGCTGGGACCAGGTTGTAAATCACCTGTCGGGCAAAAATGTCATTGCTATTGATGTTCGTGGGCACGGCCGCAGTGACAAGACGCCACCTTTCAACTGGGATGCATTCGGCGCCGATCTCGTGGAGTTCCTGGCGAAATTTGAGCTGAACAATATTGTTGGCGTCGGTCATTCCATGGGTGGTCATGTCGTGAGCCAAACCGCAGCTAACGACGTATCCAGGTTTACCCGGCTACTTCTGATTGACCCCGTCATAGTATCACCAGAAGCCTATGTACAGCATGAAGAGGGGCCGCCCGCCTGGTTCAATGATGCTACCGAACATCCTGTGGCTAGGCGGAAAAACTATTTTGCCGATGCTGATGCCATGTTCAATAATCTTCATGGCCGAAGTTCCTATGCCGTGTGGAGAGATGATGTGTTGCGTGACTATTGTGAGTATGGTCTGAACGACAATCCTGAGGGTGACGGTTATGTTCTTAGCTGCCCACCAGAAATTGAGGCTTCAATTTATATTCAGGCAGCCGGAACCAATATATCCGATCAGATTCGCCACGTCGATATACCGGTCAGAGTTTTACGCGCCAAACCCCGTGACCCGAACAGCATGGAAATGGATTTTACAACCTCTCCCACCTGGCCAGAACTGGCGAGCCAGTTTAAATTGGGAACAGATGTCTTTCTCCCGGAGCTCACACATTTCATGCCCATGCAGGATCCTGCCCTGATCGCTAACCATATCCTTCATGAAAAAATGGAAGTTTGAGTGAGATTAAACCCTTCGTGGGCGTTTGTTCGTGGGATTCTCGCTGAATTGTACTCGTGATTTGAGTCAGCTTATTTGCATTAGCCACCAGTCTGGACTAAAACACTAAAGACAATTAAGCCATACAAGGGGTCAAGTTATGGAAGTATCTACAATTGTGTTTCTGGTTGTTGTCGGAGTACTGCTTATCTGGGCGGTCACAATCTATAACCAGCTTGTTTCGTTGAAGAACCGCTACAAGAATGCCTTCGCCCAAATAGAGGTACAACTGAAACGACGTTATGACCTGATACCCAACCTGGTTGAGACTGCCAAGGGCTACCTCGAACATGAACGGGAGACCCTGGAAGCCGTTATTAAAGCTAGAGATATGGCGGCCTCGGTTCTTGCGGATGCCGCCAGGGATCCCGCAAATGCTTCAGCAATAACAGAGTTGGCCGGTCAGGAGCAGGTACTAAGTGGCGCACTGGGAAGGTTCAATGTCGCTGTTGAAGCCTATCCTGATCTGAAGGCCAATGAGAATATGATTCAGTTGAGTGAGGAGCTGACCAGCACGGAAAATAAGGTCGCATTTGCCCGCCAGGCGTTCAACGATCAGGTCATGAGCTACAACACCTATCGTCAGTCCTTTCCCCAGGTTGCGCTTGCGGGCACCTTCGGGCACGGACAGGACGCCACCTTGCTTGAGTTCGCTGACAGTGAAGCGATTCAGAGTGCGCCAAGCGTGTCTTTCTGAGAAGACGTTTCAGCCGTAACCAATGAATTTCTTTGAATCACAGGATGTAGCAAGGCGGAATACAAGATTTCTCATGTTTCTTTTTTTCCTCGCGGTGCTGTCACTTGTGCTCCTGACGAATCTGCTGGTGCTGGTGATGATCAATTACGGGGACACCGGTGCTGTGATGAGGGAACAGCTGAACTATAGCTGGCAACTTTTCGGGGCTGTATCCCTGGGTGTTGTGACGCTAATCGGGGTCGCCAGTCTGATTCGCCTACAGACGCTGAAAAGAGGAGGCTCGGTCATCGCAGAAATGATGGACGGCATTCTCCTGGTGGACGCGGGAGATGACTATAACAAGCAGAAACTGCTCAACTGCGTGGCGGAAATGGCCATTGCATCCAGTATCCCGGTCCCGCCCGTTTACCTTATCCAGGACCCTGCGATCAACGCATTTGCTGCTGGGTATTCCAGTGGTGATGCGGTTATCGGCATTACCACGGGCGCTATAGAGAACCTGAACAGGGAGCAGCTTCAAGGGGTAATCGCCCATGAGTTCAGCCATATCTTGAACGGCGACATGAGGCTCAACATCCGCCTGATTGGCGTACTGCATGGAATACTGGTGCTCGCCCTTGCGGGGCGCATGATCCTATATTCCGGTAATAGAAGGAGCCGTAATAAGGATGGGGGCGGGCTGCTGGCCCTAGGTATTGGCTTGCTGGTCATTGGTTACATAGGTCGCTTTTTTGGCAACCTGATCAAGGCTGCTGTCAGCAGGCAAAGGGAGTACCTCGCTGATGCTTCTGCAGTCCAGTTCACCCGGAATGCGGATGGTATAGCGGACGCCCTTAAGCGAATCGGTGGTTACGAAACAGGTTCGATTGTGGCGAATCCAGAGAGCGAAGAATTGAGCCATGCCTTCTTTTCCCAGGGTGTCAATTTCATGCTGGGCAACCTGTTTGCAACGCACCCGGATCTCGAGGACAGGATTCAGAGGATTGAGCCCCGCTGGAGCGGCAAGTTTCTAGCTGAAACGGTTCCGGAGCCCCAGGGTGGCGACGGTGGGCAGGATCACGTTATGGGTTTTGCTTCCCAAGGAGTCAAGGTGGACCCGGAGGTTTTGGTCAGCCAGGTTGGTAATCCGGATGTTGGTCATCTGCTACTGGCAAGGCAGCTTATAAAAATGATTCCGGCTAAGTTTCGTGAGGCTGCCAACGAACCCTATTCATCTCGTGCACTTGTTTATCTCATGCTACTTGATGGGGACGAAGAAGTTAGGAAGGTGCAGCTGGATCATTTACGTGATACGGCGGACCTGTCCGTGTTTGATTCACTCGAAGCGCTGCTCGCTTGTCGGTCAGACCTGAAGCGGGAGATGTGCCTGCCAATTCTGGAGCTGAGCATGCCCACGCTTCGACAGCTAACATTCAAGCAGTATCAGCTGTTTATGAGCAATATCCGGGTCCTGATTGAGGCAGACAATCGCATCAGCTTATCTGAGTGGTGTCTGCAGAAGTACATCAGCAAGCACCTGAAAGAAGTATTCGAGAAGGCGCATGGAGAACCAAAATACAGGAATATGGGTAAGCTAAAGGCGCACTGTGCAGTATTGCTGTCGATGCTGGCCTACTGTGATCGCAAATCTAGAATCGAGCCGATGGAGGCATTCTCTTTAGGGAGTGCCGAACTGGGCGTACCTATCGCGCTCCTGGAGAAATCCCAGTTGAGCTTTAACAAGCTTGATGCAGCATTGGATACGCTGGCTGTGCTGCACCCCCTGAAAAAGCCGAAGCTGTTAAAGGCCTGCATAAAGACGATAGCTGCCGATGGTATCGTTAGTGTCGCCGAAGCTGAATTGGTTCGTACCGTCGCAGACTCACTGGATTGTCCGATTCCGCCTATTTCAGCATAAGTGGATCCAGGTCGTAGCAGCTTGGTTTTTATCTATGACCTTTGCCTGGACAACTGTCTTTTTTATTAGTGGAACAAGGATGCATTTTTAAGCATGTAGGCTGGCCCATGTATACCGTTGATCGCTGCATTTTCACCATAGAGTTGTTCCTTTAACTGCCCATAAGCATCACGATTAGCGCCAAGCCGTGATAGCTCCTGGGCTTTGCTCATCGCTGAGCTAAGCAACTGGTCCTGCTCGTCAATATGTTGAACGATTCCTGCAGCCAGCGCCTCTGGCCCAGTCCAGCGCTTGGCCAGCTGTACCGTTTGAAAGAAGGCGCTCATCGGTATTTTGTGGCGGAATAATGCCAGCTCGGGGTTTGGTATGGTTAGGCCCAATTCGATTTCATTTGCACAGATGAAACCGCGGTCAGCCCGCATACACCTTATGTCATGACATAGGGCTAACATAAAACCGGCGCCAAATGCGTGACCATTAACGGCACAGACCGAGGGCATGGGTAGCGTTATCAGCCTCCCCATCAGTGCCATGTATTCGTCTCCAAAAACGTCCCGATCTCCACCCGGGTGATCACCTGTCGCGCTATACCAGTCAAGGTCCAGCCCGTTGGAGAAAAATTTCGGGTTGGTGGAGGTGGTAACCAAGGCTGCAGGACCAGTCGAATTCTCTACTTCGTCCAATGCTTTTGAAAATTCACGGACGAAGGTAGTGTTCCAGCGATTTTCACCCGCGTTCATGTTCAGGACGAAGACGTCATACTCGTGCGTCAGTTCAATCATTTGGTTCCTGATTGTCGGTGATAAAAGTGGAGTGTACCTGAGATGCTAAATCGCCACTATCACCCTGGTTAATATGGGCACACAGTTGGAGCCTGCCTACTTATCTTTGCTCCGTGTTTTTGATACTGTAGCCCGGTGCCGAGCTGCCCTGCATGGTGTGCAGGACTGGCTCAGGATATTCTAGATATAAGGATGAGGAGATTACAGACATGCCCCTAGTTTTGAATGAAGAGCAGAACATGCTCAAGGATGCAGCCAAAGACTTTTGTACCACTAATACGCCCATCACGCAGATGCGCCGATTAAGGGACGAAAAAGATGCGGACGGATTTGACCGTGAATCCTGGCAGCAGATGGTGGAACTCGGCTGGGCTGGTATTACTATTCCTGAGGATTTCGGTGGTCTTGGTTTTGGCTATATGGGAATGGGCGTGGTCATGGAGGAGTGTGGCCGTACCTTAACCTGTTCTCCGCTGTTGGCTACCGCGGTTGGTGCCTGTGCAATTGTTCAGGGTGGAACCGACGCTCAGAAGTCAGAGTTATTGCCCAAGGTGGCTGGCGGGGAACTGCTGCTGGCTGTCGCACTTGAAGAGACGCCTCATCACAATCCATACGGAGCTGCCACAAGCGTGGAGAAATCTGGGGATGGTTACAAGGTAACGGGTAGCAAGAAGTTTGTACTGGACGGACATGTAGCGGATAAGATTATTGTCGTCACCAGGACATCGGGAAGTGCGGGTGACCGGGATGGTTTGACACTGGTTATGGTTGACCGGGATTCTGTGGGTGTCGCGGTGACACGAACTATTATGGCCGACAGCAGGAACGCAGCAAATATTGAATTTGATAATGCTGAGGGCGTGTTGCTGGGTGAGGAGGGTGAGGGTGCTGCTGTCCTCGATATCTCGCTTGATACAGGCAGGGTTCTTCTTGCTGCAGAAATGCTTGGCGGCCTGCAGGAATGTTTTGAGCGAACCGTTGAGTATCTGAAGGTGCGAGAACAGTTTGGCGTTCCCATCGGCTCATTTCAGGCGCTGAAGCATCGTGCAGCAGATATGTTCTGCGAGGTTGAACTGTCAAAGTCCGTCGTACTTGAAGCCCTTTCTGCACTGGATGAAGGTTCAGACGAAACGGCCGAATTGGCTAGCCTTGCCAAGGCGAGGCTCAATGACACCTACAACCTTGTCAGTAGTGAGGGTGTTCAGATGCATGGTGGTATAGGTATGACAGATGAATATGAAATCGGCTTTTTCCTGAAAAGATCACGCGTCTGTGAGCATACCTTTGGCAACAGTGCTTTTCATCGGAATCGATATGGTGAGTTGCAGGGTTACTAGAAACCGAAGGGATGGTTTACTTTGACCGTCTCTGGATTCCCGCTAATCCTTGGGACAGTAAATATCGTAGAGTGTTGATATTCGCTGCTTCTCCTTCTTTTAGGGAGTAGTAGACGACCTGCGCATCCCTGTGTGAGTTGACTACGTTTTCGTGCCGCATACGTGCCAGGTGTTGGGAGACGAGCGACTGGCTGATGCCAATAGAATTGGACAGGTCACCCACGGACCGTTCCTCTATTTTTAACTCACAAAGAATCATAAGCCGGTGGGGGTGCCCCAGGAGTTTCATCATTTCACTTGCCCGCTGTGCAACCCAGGGCTACCTGCGGTTTCTCAGTCATAGAATTGAAGGGATAATTGAAAAAGATGGTGACCTGGCGGACGCCTACGCGATAGATCAGTCTGACTACGCCCACCTGAATACATTTCAGGAACTGGCTGCTAAGAATGTAGGTCGGCTGTTTCAAACCATGGAAATGGAATTCTTTTAAGATGCGAATGATCTGTTTAGTAGCTCTGCTGTGGATTAACCATACATACGCGGCACCTATTGAAGCTGTCAGCAATCTTGCAGCCGAGAGTATGCGGGCCGTAAGTGAGGGCAGGGTTTATCTGCTCTATGTTTCTCGAATGGCGTGTCCCTATTGCACTCAGCTGGAGCAAGGCGTTCTTTCACCCATGCTCAAAAATGATGGCTACCTGCCCCTGGTAGATCTGCGTGAGCTTGCCTGGGAGGCCGAGAAGGTTGTAGATTTTGATCAGCAGGTTCGGGGAGCCGCTGAGATTATTACCCGCTACAAGGTTATGGGCACGCCAACACTGCTGTTTTTGGGTGTCCAGGGAAACGAGCTGGTGAGTCGAATCACCGGTTATCAATCCGAAGACTTCTATTGGTACTACTTTGATGAAGCAATTGAGAATGTCTGGATAGAATTGGAAGGGAGGTAGCCCCTCGAAAACCAAAGTCGGCAAGAGCTGGCTGATTTGCCGGCGCCTGTTTCCCATCGGTTATAGTGAAGGGCATGCTTATGCTTAGGTCCAACTCTTTCTTGTACCTGTTTGGTCCCCCTTGTACATTACAGGTTCAGCATACTGAGGAGGCTCCCCGTGCCGCTCATTGATACATTGTTTCCCCTAGGAATAGCGCACTACCTCGTAGGCGGAATATTTATTGGCCTGGGTGTAAGTTTTCTGTTTATTTCCACTGGCCTGATCGGTGGTATGAGCAGCCTCTTTACCACAACCTTGTCCTATGTCTCCAGTTGGAGTTACTTCAACCAGGAATCATTCATTTCCAGTCGAAACTGGCGCCTGGTTTATGCAACCGGACTTATCATTGGTGCGGCACTCTGGTGTTTTTTCATCGGAGAATCCTTTCAAACATCCGTGAACTGGTGGCAGCTGAGTCTGGGTGGATTCATCGCTGGATTTGGAGCAAGACTTTCGAACGGTTGCACTTCAGGTCATGGGATCTGTGGTCTCGCGTCTATGCAGCTGCCATCGTTGCTGGCAGTAATCATATTTCTATCATCTGCCATGGTCTCTGCTGCCATTGTAAAAATGTTGGGGGGTGTGTAATGAAAATATCCTCTTTGGCCTGTGTGTTGATTGCCGGTATTTTATTTGGCTTTGGGCTTTCTTATGCTTCGATGATCAGTCCTGAAGTTGTCCTTTCTTTCTTGCGGTTTGAAGATTTTGGACTGTTGTGGGTGTTGGGCGCTGCCTCTTTCGTCACTTTTCTTACCTACCAGCTAGTGCCCAGGGTGATGAGCAAGCCTCTTCTGGAATCAGTGTTTGGAGTGCACCCATCGGAGATGAGCAGAAATACTCTGGTGGGTGCTGCAATTTTTGGAATTGGCTGGGGTATTTGTGGGGTCTGTCCCGGGCCAGCGATAGCCGGCCTTGGTGCTGGCAATTGGCCGTTGGCGATTACCCTGGCTTCGGTATTTGCCGGTGCCTTTGTCCAGGGTCGAATTAGTGATGTACCCCCTGTGGGGGAAGACCAATAAAAAAGCCCCACTGTTAAGCGGGGCTTCCGGTTTTCACGTGTCTTCCGAGTAAGTACTTCACAACTCCAAGCACCCTTAAAGAGTTTTGACCTTGGCGTTTTTCGTACGTTGGCAGATTTAGGTGTCCGCCTTAGTGGGGGCTTACTAGACCCTTAAAATCACTATACGCTCTCTCGGATGGATTGTTAAAGACCGATTATTTCTCAACAGATTCTGTTTAGAGTTTCCGGAGATAATGAAACCACTACTGGTTTTGCTGGCGTTGGTTTTTGTGATTCTTATCGTTCTCCATTACCTGCTGGACACTTTTCTGCGCGCGGAGTTCGGGGCAACATGGACCGACTGTTCGGCGGCCTTCAATTGAAATGGCTGGTGCTCCATGCTTTATCCCTACTGAACTAGATGCTGAGATTATGCGGGCAAGGGGTAGTGATTTTCACCTGAGTTCACCGCCATCGCAGCCTTGCGTACACTGAAGTCGTACAGGTATTCAAATAGTCCTGATTGCCCTAAACCGTTGATATCAAAGACCCCACTGGGAATGAGATTTCGGCAACTGAACGAACTGCAAAGATCCTGTTGCCGGCATCTCTCCTTGAGAAGGATGAAGAGGAATAGCCACATTCCACGATCAGAGGCTCTCAAGGTCAGGTTTTAGAAATAGAATCTCAGGCTGGCGTAAATCGTATCGGGATTGGTGCCGTATTCTGATCGGAGCAGCGGTATTCCTGGCGCGACTACCGTGAGTTCATCACCAAGGAAATGGTAAAAACCAAAATCCATGTAGAGGTCTCCCATCACATTGTACTCAGCGGATAGTGATATGAATGCCGAGTCATCACCAAGGTTATAGATTGCCTGGGTTGTTAGTGCCCACAGGGGTGACAGTTGAAGGGTGAAGGAGGGCATGAGGTAGTCTTCACCCAGCATAAATATTCCGCCCCGCTGAAAGGGCAGGGTTGTCAGCAAGGCCAGGTATTCTTCTGGCTCATCTGAGCCGGCCCCATTGTGATGGTATTCGATCATGGCAAAAGAATTCTCTGTAAAGGCGTAGTCCAGCCCGACGGATGTACGCCAATAGTTGAAGTCACCGTTTACATTGGCGTGCTCGAGCCAGAAGCCGAAATCTCCAAGGGCGGTTTGAATACCTGCGCCAACCAGGGTCTGTTCGGCAAAACGTGTAAAGGTGAATTGCAGGTCTTTGCCTCGTACATTGCCCTTTAGTTGCAGGAAGGCTGCTGAGTTTTCCGCCTTGCCATCTTCTCCAATGACTAATCCAAAATCAAACTCACCAAGCTCTCCGATGGGAGCTTGAAAACGGATTGCATCAACGCCCATCCGGTATTCCTGGTTAAATGTTTGCAGGTTGAAGGGCAGGAATATGTCCGTTGGATTGATAATTCGTGCTGAACCAAATGAAATCGCCTGCCTGCCGATAGTCAGGTCTCCCCGAGAAAATTGCCACTGGATATTGAATCGATCCAGGTTTTGATACACCTGATTCTTCTGGGACATGCCGGAAAGGCTGGTTTGCAAATCCGTTAACCGGTAGCTGTCGCCGACAACCGAGAAGGTTGGGCTATCGACGGGCTGGCGTCGGGAGAGCAGGACAGGGCTTATTTCATAATGGATTTGCCAGACTGCCTTGCCAAATTTCTCCCACATAAGGCGGACACTGTTCTGTGACTGATAGGTTTCCTGCGTGGATAGTGCGGTCGTATTTATCCCGTCCTGTGCAACTGCGAAGGACTTTAGATAGCCTGCAAAATTTGAATCAGCGTGAGCACTGAACGATGTTGTCAGTAATATTGTCAGTGATGTCGCCAGCAGGCACCAGCTAAGAATCAGTTTGCTAGTCACGCCTGTTTACGTTCATTACGCTCAATTTTTCCGTCGTGTAAATGGATGAGACGGGTGGCACGGTCCATAATTTTTTCATCGTGGGTAGAGAAAATGAAAGTCATGTTTTGGGTTTGGTTGAGTCCGCGCATTACCTCCAGCAGGCTGATGCCTGTTTTTGAATCTAAGTTAGCAGTGGGCTCATCCGCAAGAATGATATCCGGTTTTGATGCCATTGCGCGGGCTACTGCGACCCTTTGCTGCTGGCCACCAGATAACTGTGCAGGCCGGCGGTCACCAAGATCATCGAGGCCAACCATGTGCAACATCTCTCGAACCTGTTTTGCTCTTTCTCCGGCGGGAACGCCCTGCAACAGCATGATGTATTCGATATTTTCTGCTGCGGAGAGTACAGGGATGAGATTGTAGGACTGAAAGATAAAACCGATATGGTCACGCCTGAAATCAGACAACTCAGCGCCAGACATGTCAGCAATGTTGACACCTGACAATTCGATGATGCCACAATCAGGGTTGTCCAGTCCTCCAATCAGGTGAAGCAATGTCGTTTTACCGGATCCTGATGGTCCAATGATTGCTGTGAATTCACCTTCTTCGATTGTAAGGGAAACGTCCTGCAGCGCATTCACCCGGGTTTCGTCACTGCCGAAGAAGCGACATAATTTTTTTGTTTCGATCACACTGTTCATTCTATTTCCTGGATGGGTTTCCTAAAGTGAGCGTTGTAGCGCCGTTGAGGGAACAATTCGGGCAGCAAAGATTGCAGGGTAAAGGGCTGCGGTGACCGTCAGCAGAATCACATATATTGGAAATTTGATGAATTGATCCAGCGCCAGTTTGGTATTCATGTTTCCATCGAGGACCACACCTGAGACCTCCATCCTGCCCATTGGTATGCCATTTTCCGCATAGTAGCTACCCAGACCAAAGCCAAGAATAGCACCGAAGAAGCAACTGATCAGGCCAAGGAAAAGTGCTTCATACAAAACCAGCAGTATGATCTGTCGTGGCGTGGTTCCTATAGCCTTGGCCACACCAAATTCATAGATACGTTCATAAATTGACATGAACATCGAGTTGACGACGCCCAGAGAGGCAAGCAGGAAAAGGATCATGCCAGCAATCAGGGTCGTGTAGTTCGTCATCTCCAGCATTGCGCCTAGGGATGGTTCGAAATCCAGCCACCCCAGCGCCTCAGTTTTTCCATCATTGAGTGACTGGTACAGGGTGAGTTCGCGGTTCTTTGCGTCTGCCGCACGCTTGAAACGCACGGCAATCTGGTGAATTTTGCGTTCCATGGCAAGTAATTGCTGCGCCTTGTCCAGGTTGATGAAGACGATGTTTTCATCAAGTTCGCGTGGGCCAAACTCGAACATACCGGTGACTCGAAATAGTTCTTGTGCAATTTCCCCGCTATCTACCTCCGCCGCCGTGACTACGATCCGATCGCCCAGCTCAACTTCCAAAAGCTCAGCCATGGGCTTGCCGATAAGAATTTCCCGATCATCACCACTGAGGTACTTTCCTTGGACAATCGCATCCTTTATTTTGCTGACGCCTGTTTCTCTCACCGAATCAACGCCGTATACCAGACCGCCCACTGCATTGTAGCTTGATGCAAACATTCCTCCGGCCATAACCCTTGGGGCGTATTCAGCCACGGCACTATCTTGATCAATGATGTCGAATATGGAGTCAGGTTCTTTGAGGTAGAGGTCCACGTCAAGATTTTCGAGGAATCCTTTCCTGTGGATCTGGGCCTCCCCGGCCAGCGTGTGAGTAATGCTGCCGATCATTACGTCCACCATACCCAGGACCATTCCGTCTGTAAGTATGAGGGCTGCCAGCGAAAAACCTATTAAAGTACAGGTCAGGACCGTTCGCCTGGTATTTCTGAACAGGTTTCTCCAGGCCAGTTTTATGGTCAACATGCTTTTAGCATCCCGTACTTTAAGGGGCGTGTTGGGGTGGCACCGGATAGTCGCATCCTAGTGACTCCCCAACGCATCGCGGGGCAGAATATGTGCGGCACGGAATCCTGGTGGGATACTCACCACCGCTGAGAAAGCAAAAATCAGCCACATGGGTGTTGTGAAAACATACCAGGAGAATTCACCAGTCATATATTGAAATTCGATGCCACTCATATCAATTGGTTCCGGCAGTAGCAGACCGACATAGGTAAACCAGGTGATCAGTGGAATACTAAGGACAATACCGATACTGATGCTGATGCTGGCGAGAAGCATCGTCTCAAGGAAAATCATCTTGATGATTTCCAGCGGCCTGCTGCCGATCGCCCGCAGAACACCAAACTCCCGAGTACGCTCAAGTACTGACATCAATACAGTATTCAGGACGCCGACAAATACAATGAAGATGATGATTCCGAGGGCAAATCCATTTGCCTGTTTATCGGCCTGCATTGTTCGATAAAAGGTTTCTTCTATTTTCTGCCATGGGGAAACATCCAGCTCTGGCATTTCATCCTGTAGAATTTCCGCGACGGTCTTATTGTCATCTTTGTTTTCAACGATGATGGCGTACTCGTGGACGTCTGATCCAAGGCTCAGAAACATCTGTGCCGCACCGAGGGGCAGGTAAACGCCGAGCCGATCGTAGGAGGTCCGGTTGCCTACGATAGCGCTTATGATGAAGATGTCGTTTGCGATGGAACCATCAGCACCCTGTGAAATCAGGACTATCTCATCACCGATATCAAGATGCAGTATGTCAGCAACTCCCTGGCCTATCATGGCTTTGAAATAGCCATCGTTATCTGGATTCGCATCGAAGTAATCACCTTTCTGAACTTTTTGTGCCAGGCGTGATGTTTTCGGTTCCTGCTCCACGTCGACGCCCAGGACACGCACGGGGGATGTTTTGTTCCCAGCGTAGGCCAGGGCGGGCGCGAAGACTCGAGGAGAAAAGCTGCTTACATGTTCACTGTTGGCAAGAATAGTTTCCAATGCTTCCCGATTATTGATGGTCTTATAGATTTTTGGTCTTCGCAGGTAGTTGTCCCTGTGGATCTGGATGTGCCCGGTGTGATCGAGAGTGAACATGTCGATGATATTGCCGTAACTTCCTTCTATCAGTGAGAATGACAGGGAGCATAGAATGTACCCGCCTGCCATACTGAGTCCGGTGAGCAGAGACCTGCGTTTCTGGCGCAATATATTTCGGAACGCGATTTTTAGAATCAGCACCTGCTCTACTCCTCTAAAAACGGCTTTTAAGGTTGCGCAGGGAAAATGTCTGCTGGTTCACTGCAGGCGGGTTAAATACCAGCTCGTCATAGATGATAAGCGTTCGGTAACCTTCCTTTCGCAGGGGGATCATTTCCATGATAGATGGCATAAGCTTGCCATCAAACTCCTTTGGCTCCTTGAACTCCAGGCGTCGAATCATGTTACCTTCATCGTCGAAAAAAATCTGTGCCATTGGTAATAGTGGTGACTTACTGACAATATATTCGATCTTGCCCCATACCGTTACTGTTTGCTCCCTGGGAGTAAGGGTTACTTGGTATTGATCCTCCGTTTCGACCAGCGATAGATTGTAGGCATCAATCAGTGTGGTCTCTTTAACCAGGTCATCGTTGGTGAAATCACTGCCCATCCATGAACCCATCATCATGGAAGGTGGCACCTTGATGACCTTATTGATTTTTGGGAAGTAGTTCCACATTTCCTGGTCACGTTTCAGCGTCGCAATGCCGCGGTCTTTTTTGGGTGACAGAAAGCGGAAGAACGCAAACTCCTGGCCAAGACTCTGCCCTTCCATCTTCAGCAAGCGCTCATACTGCGGTGTCTCAATTTTCATTGTGATGATTGAACTGCTGGAATCTCCACGATACAGCTGTTCCATTTTTTTGATCACCTGCCGCGCCCTAGTCTCGTTATCGGGTTCTTTATCAAGAACCGCTGAGGGCTCTGCCGCCAGGGATGGGGTCAGCAGCAAGCTGAGTGTGATGAATAGAAAACGATGTGGTACTTTCATTCAATAACTTCCCGGGTTAATGCTTGTCGTGAACTCCACAGGCTGGTTGCACTCTGTGCAATTCCAGTCGTTTTATTTAGCTGGTAGCTGTATTGTGGTTCATTTCGATTCATAAGAACAACAAATTGTGGTCGTGAAAATTCCGCGGCGACGGTTTCAGGTTCGGGCAATCATTCCTACCATGCGGCGAACATGGGCAGGGCTTTCCGTTTCAAGCAGGCGTATGCGAGGGCAAGGTATATGGAAACTAACGATGGTTGATTACCGGGCTCTCGGTTCCACTTTACTGAGACTGTTCATTTTTTTCATTCCAGTGCCTGTCCTGTCTTCTGATGCAAACCCTTTTGAAGACTTGGAGGAGAAACTGCTCGGCGCAGAGGGAATATCGATGAATTTCGAGCTGAGCTCTGACGGTGCCGTAGTGTCCTCCCTCACTGGTTCCTTGAGCCTGTGCCGTGGAAATAGGGCCTCGATTCGATCCTGGGGGCAGGTTTTCGGGCAGAAAGAGCGGATCTGGGCCTCTCGGACAAAGGGCTGCCGGTGAGCCGGTCACAGACTGTCTATTTTGGCAGTGAAGAGATGGAGGTAGTGGAAACCTACACTGACCTGTCGCTGATCTGTGAAATGTAGCTCAGCATGAAGTAGGATTCGAAGCTGATTCCAGGCCTGCTATATATTCCGAAAGTGAATCTAATTTATTCGAATAGACTCTATTAACAAAAGAATGAGAATATATAAAATGCTGTCAAACATTAAATATGAAGAACTACCATGTGTATTTGCAACCATACCTGCGATGAGCCAACTGAAATACCCTTCAGGGGCCTGTCAAACCGGCCACGATTGTTCCAGTGGACGACTATTGTGCTGCTGGCATGTTGGGTTTTGATTGTCGCAGTAGCTGGCAATAATGCCCAGGTGGAGGAGCGCGAGGTGTCCTTGCCACCGCTGCAGAGCTTCATAGAGAGTTTCTAGCCATTCATCATAGCCCTTCGTCAGCGCAACCGCAGATCAGCGAACAGTGCTTAAACTGGTCCATAAAGAATTCGATAAAACAGCGAACCTTCGATGGCAGGTGCCTGCCAGATGAATAGACCACATGTATGCCCATCGCACCTGGCTGGTAGTCAGGCAGAATTTCGACCAGTTCGCCACCGGCGATAGCATCTCCAATCAGCCAGCGGGGACCGCGGCTTATGCCCAGGCCCGAGATCAGCGCTGTACGCATTGCCTCCGTGTTATTAGTCGAAAGGTTTCCATCAACCCTCACATAGAGGGGTTTGCCCCCTTCCTGAAAAGCCGTTTCTTCGCGCCTGCCGGTGTCTGAGTAGACGATGTAATTGTGATCCCTGAGATCACTGGGGTGTTGAGGGGTGCCGTTTCTTTTGAGATATTCGGGTGAAGCAACGGTCACGATAGGGCTTGAGCACAGTTTTCTGGCGATAAGGTTGGAATCAGGCAGGTCACCCATCCTGAATGCAACATCGATGCCTTCTTCAACCAGGTCGACTACCCGGTCATTCAGCCGCAAATCGACCTTAATATCCGGGTACTGGTCAAAAAAGGCCTGCAACCTTGGCACGATATGCAGCCGGCCAAAGGCAACGACGGCGCTGACCCGGACCAACCCCTTGGGTTGAGTCTGCAACTGACCGACAACCTGCTCTGCTTCCTCTACATCCTGCAGGATTGCGACACATCTTTCATAGTAGTCGGTTCCGGTCTCGGTGAGCCGCAGACTCCGGGTGCTGCGGGTTAGTAATTTAGCTCCGAGCCACTGTTCCAGTTCAGCAACGTTCTTACTGATCGTGGGCTGGGTACTGTTGAGTTCCTTGGCAACTGCTGAAAAACTACCGGTTTCCACAACCCTGACAAACATATTCATTGCGGACAGTCTGTCCATCGTCTACCTATTCCAACTGAGAATAAAGTGTATTAAAAAGAAGTAAGTTAACAAAGCAATGTGAATATAATATATTGCGCTTAAGAGTAATACACCCAGTAAAAGTGGGGGTGTCGAGGCTGGGCAGGCTGGAACGGTTCGTCCGGAATGGGAAGGCCGAGATCGTCTGACAACCAGAATCAATGATGGTGCCTATGGTAGAAACCAGTTTTATCGACAAACTTGCGCAGCTCCGTGCAACCAGCTGCCAGGATCTGCCGACGCCAGAGTTGGCGGTACTTACTCGGACAACCGCAAGGCTTAGGCGCTGCGGTATTCTGAACAAGTGCCTGCAGTCAGGTGAAACTGCGCCGGACTTTTCCCTTGTTAACGCAGATGGCGAAAATGCTCGCCTTTACGATCTGCTGGATAGGGGACCGGTCGTTCTCAATTTTTTTAGGGGTTTCTGGTGCGCGTTTTGTAGTACTGAACTTGAGGCCTATGCAAAGATTCAGCAGGAACTTGATCGCCTGGGTTGCCACTACCTAGCGATTTCACCGCAAAAGCCTGCGGCTGAGCAGGAGCAGGCAAAGAACTGGCGGATAATTTTTGACAAGGACAATGAAATTGCTGAACAGTTCGGCATTGTTTACTCGCTGGAAGAAGATGAAATCAAACTGTTTACCAGTTGGGGACTGCGAATTGACCAGGTAAACGAAACGGGTAAGTGGGAATTGCCCCTGGCAGCAACCTTCATCGTTACGCGAGAGCGAACGATTGGGTATGAATTTATCGATGTGGATTTTCGAGCCCGCTGCTGCCCGGACGCGCTTATTGAGGAGATTAAGCCCTTCTGTTCGAATCAGCCTTGAGCTGCCTTCAACAGGCAGATTAAGGCCAATTGGCCTTCGAAAAGCCCTAGGGTTTTCTGAACATCAACGTAAACCGGTCCGTATTGCCTGTAACAGTTTTTCTGCCAACCTCGTAACGAAGTTCATCGTCGGGTCGATAGTGCAGCCTGCTGTAGTCGACCAGTTCAAAACCGGCAGCCTGAACTTCCTTTATGACATCAACCGGGTCAATGCGGCGCGATAGCTCATCCGTCATTGGCTGCATGTGTCGCAGGGTGTGATCTACAACACCAAAGACACCACCCCGCTTCAGAGCTTTAAAGACAGCACTATTCATGTTGGCTCTTCCCTTGGCAGTAAAATTATGCTGATTGCGAAAGGTGAGCACCATATCTACCTTGCGAACGTCAAAGCTGAATTCAGGTATATCAGTGTGGCGGGCACCTTCCTCGCGGGTGAAATTGGCTCGGTCAAAGGGAATAACCTCCGTTGACGCAAAGCCAGGTTTGCCCTTGATTGCCTCGCCGGTTCGAGATGCGCCGATAGAAATGTACAACTTGCCGCTTTCTTCAAGAACCGGTCCAAGGATATTCGTGTACCACCCGCCACCCGGCAGGAGTTCAAGCACGGTCATATCATCCCTCAAACCAAAAAATTTTAGCGTCTCTACCGGCTTCCTGTTTTTGTCACGGATGGTTTCGGCTTCGCTCCGGCGATCGTTTTTGAGAGCGGCTTTGATTTTTGCCTCGGTTGCTGAAAAATCGTCAGCCAAAACGGGGCAGGCGAGGGTGGCAAGAGTTAGGGCTAACAGGTATCTCATCAGGGTATCTCCAGTTGAGGAAGTGAAGTCACGTGAAAGTAATAGTAATCACGGTTGGCTCTTATCTTGGTGTTGGAATTTTTGCTGTTGAATATCTTGATAGTGAAGATCATGATGCTGGACAGGCATATTTATAAGGCACATTGTGCCGCTCGGTTGGAAATGCTTACGCTCCTGCGCCCCTGTCTGACTTTATTTCTGTCATGGCCGTTAGTGCAGTAGCCCAGACTAATTCCAGTTTGTGGATCCATCCACCCGATTTGACCGCCGGCACCAGCATGTCCAAATGCCAGTGGAGAGTTAAGGTGTCCAAAGCCGCGGAAATTTCTGTTTTCATCTCCGGCAATTGAAACGCCAAGTGCACGGTTTACGGGGATATCAGTCAGCTGGTCAACCATGGAACCTGTGCGTACCCTCAGAACGGTATCCAGCGTTTCCTGAGACCAGAATTTCTCACCGGAATGAGTGTTTCCAAAAAGGCCCTGGTAAAAAAGTGCGATCTCGGTGGCGGACATAACGCCTCCCCCCCCGGGTACACCCACCAGGCGAATATCGGCATTGTTAAAGGCGGTCAGGGCACCTTCCGTCACCTCTGTGACCGGGGGCTCCGGTATTCCTAGTTTCGCGTATTCCTCGCTTGTCAGTGGGTCTCCAACATGCATGACTTCAGTAATTCGATGATGTTGATCGACCGGGCAGCCTACCCACATGTCCGGGAGGTTCAACGGTAGGGCTATCCGCTCCCGTACGAATGAACTGAAGGGCTGGTCGGCTATGCGCTCGATGATTTCAGCGATCACCCACATGGAAGACGTGGCGTGGTACTCGAATCGGCTGCCGGGTTCCCAGTTCAGCCTCCATTTGGAATAGCGCTCAAGTCTGCGTGCCATTTCATTCCAATCGGTCGGCCGAAAAGGTGCGTGTGGAAAACCTGAGGTGTGAGTAAATAGCTGCTCAATGGTTATATTCTGCTTACCATTGTTGGCAAATTCTGGAACGATCTCTGCTACCTTGCGGGTGACATCGAGCGATCCATCCTGGATCAAAAGCCAGGCGGCGGCGGAAGTGATGCCTTTGGTTGAAGAGAAAATACAATAGAGTGAATCATTGGTGGCATCACCAAATGTCTCGAATGCCACCAGCTTCCCGTTCCTAGCGATGGCTATCTGGCAGGAGGGGAGTAGGCCCTCATCTACCTCCTGCTTCGCGCGGTCAAGCAGCGCTAGCAGTTTCGCTGGATCTATTCCAAGGGTGGCCGGATCTTCCTGAAAGTCAGTACCCTGCAATTATTTACCCCGGCTAAGAGAACTCGGCTATTACACCCGAAATCGATACCTTGGCATCGCCAAATAACATCCTGCTGTTCTCGCCGAAAAAGAGCGGGTTGTCGACCCCGGAAAAACCGGATGCCATGGACCGCTTCAGTATGAACACAGTTCGTGCCTGATCGACGTTGATGATGGGCATTCCCCATATCGGGCTGTCTTCATCTTCTCGTGCGCTGGGGTTGACCACATCGTTCGCACCTATGACGATGGCAACATCGACATTTTCGATTCGTGGATTGATGTCATCCATTTCAACCAGTTGCTCGTAGGGGACGTCTGCTTCTGCCAGCAGTACATTCATGTGCCCGGGCATTCGCCCGGCAACCGGATGGATGGCGTAGCTGACTTCGCACCCATTTTCTTCAAGAATCTCTCCTAATTCCTTCACAACGTGTTGCGCCTGTGCAACGGCCATGCCGTAGCCAGGGACAAAACATACGTTGTTTGCCGCCTCGAGGATGTAGTAAGCATCTTCGACGGAAATGGGATTCACTTCACCCTCAATGGCTTTGCCCTGTTTTACAGCACCGAAGCCACTGAACAGCACGTTAGCAAGCGATCTATTCATCGCCTTACACATGATGTTGGTCAGGATGATGCCAGCAGCACCGACCAGGGATCCGGCAACGATCAGGATATTGTTGTTAATGGCAAAACCTGCTGCACAGGCAGCGATTCCTGAGTAGCTGTTGAGTAGCGAGATCACTACGGGCATATCGGCACCACCAATCGGTATCACTACCATCACACCGAGCACCAGTGAAAGGCCGAGAACGATATACAACCACTGTGAATCAACGGCGGGTTGCTGACAGAACATCACGCCGGAACCAATCAGCCCGGCAAGTATCAAGCTGTTCACCAGGCGCTGGCCGGTGAAGACGACTGCCGCACTGCCGATGATTTCACTTAATTTCCCGTAAGCAATCAGGCTGCCGGTGAAGGTGACTCCGCCGATCAGGATGGCGAGTACAGCAGTGAACGCCGTGAAAGTACTTATACCTGTTGCCGGGCCCACGGTTGAAAGGACGGCCGTTGCTGTATCATTCCCCGCCAGGTAAAGGGTCGCCCAACCGACAAGTAAACTCGCCACACCACCGGAACCATTAAACAGAGCTACCATCTCAGGCATGCTCGTCATGGCCACCAGTCGAGCAGCGAGGGCACCGATAATTGATCCAAGAATAACGCCACCAATGATGTACTCATAGGAGACAATACCGGAAGCCGTAAGACCTGCCACGACGGCAATCAGCATTCCCAGGGAGGAAAGCAGGTTTCCCCTGCGCGCTGTGGCCGGTGAGCCAAGCATTTTCAAACCAAATATAAACAGCCCTGCGGACAGGATATAGGAGAAGTTGGCAGCGAGTTCGATATTCATTTGCCACCTCCGGTCTTACTTTTAAACATGCCCAGCATGCGGTCGGTTACCAGGTAACCACCGGCGACGTTAATAGTCGCGAAGGTAACGGCAGCAGTTCCCAGGATCACGGCTGCTTCATTGCCGACGGCACCTGCGGACAGGAATGCACCTGCGAGCGTAATTCCAGAGATAGCGTTGGCACCTGACATCAAGGGTGTGTGCAGGGTTGCCGGTACTTTTGATATTAGTTCAAAACCGAGGAAAATCGACAGAACAAGGATAAATGTGAGAAATACAACTTCCACGTTAGCTCTCCTTCTTTGGTTGTGTGCGATTCTGGCCATCTCTCAGCGTCTTTATCGCTTCATTGACGATACCGCCTTCGTGGGTAATTACGCAGCCTTTTAGAATGTCATCTTCAAGGTTGAGGTTGAATGCCTTTTCCTCCTCATCCCAGAATTCAGATACCAGGTTGAAAAGGTTGGCAGAATACATCTGGCTTGCATCTGAGCAAACCTCAGCAGGAAGGTTGGAAACACCGATAATTGAGACACCGTTCACCTCTACGGTCTCATCTGAGTTGGACCCTTCAACATTTCCACCGGAGTCTACTGCCATGTCGACGATGACTCCGCCCTGTTTCATGGCATCAATCATGTCCTGGGTCACGATTCTTGGAGCCGGACGCCCAAATACCTGGGCGGTAGTAATGACGATATCGGATTGACTGATGACCTCTTTCATTCCCTGACGCTGCATTTCTAACTGCTCAGCGGTCAGTTCTTTGGCGTAGCCATCTTTGGTCTGGCCGGTTTCACCCAGGTCAATATCAACAAATTTTGCGCCAAGGGATTGAACCTGCTCGGCGACAATCGGGCGAGTATCGAACGCTTCCACGCGGGCGCCAAGTCTTTTAGCAGTAGCAATTGCCTGAAGTCCTGCAACGCCTGCACCAATGACAAACACCTTTGCCGGGCTTATGGTCCCAGCAGGGGTCATCATCATCGGTAGAATACGATCCAGTTTTTGTGCCGCCAGGATAACCATAACGTAGCCGGCGAGATTGGCCTGGGAACTAAGGGCATCCATTTTTTGTGCCCTGGTGGTTCGCGGGATCATCTCCATGCTTATTGCAGAAACACCCTGGGAAGCCAGGGCATCAACGGTTTCATTCTCGTTGTAGGGGTCGAGGTAACTGACATGGACAGCGCCCTTTTTAATCGACGTGATCTCCTCCAGCGCAGGTTTTCTCACCCTCAGCACGATGTCCCCAGATGCCATCAATTCCTGGCGATTTGAGGAGATGGTAGCTCCAGCCTCAGTATAGTCTTCATCGGAAAAGCCGGCCTTAAGGCCGAGCCCCGATTCTACTGCGATGGCTATTCCCACCTTGCTAAGCTTTTTGACTGATTCCGGGACCAGAGCAACTCGTCGTTCCCCTTCATGGTTTTCCGCAGGTACAGCTATCTGCATAAGCGACCTCTTATTCGCTGAATTCTCATTCTTGTTTAGTGATGTTGTTAATCCTGAAGTTTGGATCCTTGCAAGCGCTATAAAGATAGGTTCGCTATACAGGAGGGCCGACTTCCGGAAGGGGAAACTAACATGATCAAACCATCATTTCTATAACTCATCAGAATTGATATAAAGGTCCCTTGCTTGGAAAACTGGATAAATTGAATGAGTTGGCAGGAAGAAGTTCGTGAAATTGAACAGCGGCGCGAGCTGTCCAAGCAGCAGGGTGGTGAAGAGTCGATAGCGAAGCAGCACGCAAAGGGGCGGTTGACGATCCGGGAACGAATTGATGCCCTGGTTGAGAAGGGCAGTTTCGAAGAACACGGGGAAGGGGCTGGCTTTGCTGAAAAAGCTGGTGATGGCTCCATCGAGGACTTTGCCCCTGCTAATTATGTCGTTGGGTTTGGTGACATCAAGGGCCGTAGAATGGTTGTCGGTGGTGAGGACTTCACGCTCAAAGGTGGCTCCCCGAATGGTGCTGGTTTGCGTAAAAGCGTCTATGCGGAGGAGCTTGCTGTTCAGTTCAAGGTCCCCTTGATACGAATGCTTGAAGGTGGTGGTGGAAGTGTAGCCGGGTCTGGTGGTAAGCGGCCGACCACAGTAGGCTCTCCAGTCTATAGTGAGCCGAGATTTAAGATTATTGCGCAGGCGATGAATGAGGTCCCCGTCGTATCGGGTGCCATGGGGCCAGTTGCAGGTTTTCCTGCTGGTCGCCTGGTGGCCTCACATTTTTCGGTCATGGTGAAGGAGACCGCACAGGTATTGGTAGCAGGCCCTGCGCTGGTGGACAGGGCTCTGGGTGTTTCTCTGACCAAGGAAGAACTGGGTGGCTGGAAAGTTCATACTCGCAGCGGCATCGTCGACAATGCAGCGGAGTCGGAGTCCGAAGCTTTTGAGCAGATGCGAATGTTCCTGAGTTTCATGCCACAGAATATCTGGAATATCCCGGATCGGCTCCACTCTGATGATGATCCAAATAGAGCTGATGAGGCGCTGATGTCCGTTGTGCCAAAGGACGGGCGCATCCCATTTGATATGCGTGAAGTGATCACCCGGGTAATGGATAAGGGCTCATTTTTTGAAATTGCGCCTTTCTTTGGTCAGGGGCAGATAATCGGTCTGGCAAGATTGAATGGTGCTGTCGTGGGTATCATCGCCAATGACTGTGTACATTTTGCCGGTGCTATGACTTCGCAGGGCTCGCAAAAGGCCAAGAAAATGATGGAACTATGTGACACATTTCATATCCCCATCGTGAACTTTATGGATGAGCCGGGATTCATGATCGGGCCGGATGCTGAAAAAGCTGCAACGATTCGCTACGGCATGAGCGCGGTCGCAGCAGCGGTGCAATCAACGGTTCCATGGGCTACTATCGCCGTCCACAAGTCGTTTGGCGTGGCATCTGCTGCTCACTTCGCACCTAATACCTTTAAGCTGGCGTGGCCTTCCTGGGAGATGGGTGCACTACCGGTAGAGGGTGGTGTAGCCGTTGCCTTTCATCGGGAGATAGCGGCTGCGGATGACCCGGCGGCAAAACGCAGGGAACTGGAAGAAAAACTTATGCAAGACCGTTCTCCATTCCCCATGATGGAGAGTTTTGCCATTCACGAATTAATTGATCCCAGGCAGACGAGAGCCAAACTTTGTCGTTGGATAGAGTGGGTGCAACCATTGCTGGAAGAACTGAAAGGCCCCGTAACCTGGGGTATGAGACCTTGATGGCCATGATATGAATCTGATAAATAGAAGTACAGTGACGACCTGGATCGTTGCACTCCTATTCCTGCCCAATGTCCAGGCCACACCGGTCAATTCGGGTCACCTTGAAGCAGAGCTAATCTCTGAAGCCTCCAGCATCAAGCCAGGAGAGTCCCTGTGGGTGGCGGTTAAGCAGGTTATCAAACCCGGCTGGCATACCTATTGGTTTAACCCGGGAGATGCTGGTGCGGAGGCAAAACTGGACTGGCAACTGCCCGAAGGATTTACGGCTTCTGAAATCCACTGGCCATACCCCGAGAGAATACCCTACGGCCCGCTGATGAATTTTGGCTATCACGATGAGGTCCTGCTACTGGTTCAGATCACGACCCCGGCTAACTTCGATGCGGAAGAAGTGCATTTGCGGGTGAAAGGTGAGTGGCTGGTATGCGAAGACATCTGTATACCCGAGGGTGCTGAACTGGAATTGGTGTTACCCGTTACAGATGCGACACCGCACTCAGTAACTGCGAATGCAGGCTCCTTTCGGGAGGCGCGACAAAAACTGCCGAGAGATATAGGTGTCACTGCCCAATATTCAGCTGGGGTTGACAGAATACTTTTGGAAGTCCAGATGTCTGGTCTCGAACGATCGAGAATAGAATCCGTGGGATTTTTTCCCTTCGGTGAGGACGTCCTTAACTACCCCAGTCCGCAAAAGCTGTCAGTGATCAATGATGGTTTTCGCCTGGCGCTCACGCCCGGTTATAGCTTTGACCCGTTGGAGTCAAGCCTGGATGGGGTTGTCGTCGTAACCGAAAAGGCCGGTGAAGAAATTCAGACGGCCTTCATAGTCAGGCCGGGCAGAATTGGGGTGATTGAAGACAATGGAATTACCGTCGCTGTGGCGCTGCTGTTCGCGTTTCTGGGTGGAATGATTCTGAACTTGATGCCCTGTGTATTCCCTGTTCTATCTATCAAGGTTCTGTCGCTGATTGAGAGCACTCATTCAGACAGGAGTGCCATCAGGATGCATGCGTTTGTTTATGCTCTTGGCGTGATGTCGAGTTTTTTGGCAATAGCCCTGGTTCTGATAGCGCTACGTGAAAGTGGTGAGCAAATAGGCTGGGGCTTTCAACTTCAATCACCCCTGGTCATTGGCCTTTTGATCTACTTATTTGTGATTATTGGTCTGAACCTAGCGGGCTATTTTGAATTCGGAACATCCCTTATGGGCGCAGGTGAAGGACTTGCGGAGCGAAGCGGGCATTCCGGGTCATTTTTTACTGGTGTATTGGCGGCTCTGGTGGCGGCGCCGTGTACGGCCCCGTTTATGGGCGCTGCAATTGGTTTTGCCCTGACTCAAAGTACGTTTACCTCTCTCGCCGTCTTCGCATCGTTAGGCCTGGGTATGGCCTTGCCCTATTTTCTGCTGTGTTTTTCTCAACCATTGCTGGACAGGATGCCAAAACCAGGTCCTTGGATGGAAATACTCAAGCAGGTTTTTGCCTTTCCAATGTTTGCGACTTCAGTATGGTTGATCTGGGTGCTCAATCAGCAGACAGGTGCCAATGGGCTGCTTGCCGTTTTAAGCGGCCTATTGTTGATTGTGTTTGCCATCTGGCTGTTGAAGCATCAGGGCGCAGGTGCTGGCGGTTGGGTAGGGCGATTAGTTGCGCTCATTCTTAGTGTGATCGCCATTGGCCTGACGGGGGTGGTTGTTGGAACCAATTCTTCTGCTTCAGGAGACCCGGCGGAAGCTGTCTCAACTAGCACGTCCGGTTTAGCCGTAGAACCCTATTCCCGGGAGAGGTTAGAGGCGTTGGCTGTCGAAGGCCCTGTGTTTGTGAATTTCAGCGCCGCCTGGTGCATTACCTGCAAGGTGAACGAGCTAGCCGCCCTTAGCTCCGATGGAATCCGCCTGATCTTTGAGGAAAACAACGTGACATATCTTAAGGCTGACTGGACAAACGAAGATCCCCTGATAACTAAGGCGCTTTCAGAATATGGCCGCAGTGGTGTGCCCCTGTACCTGTTATATGGAAAGGGCAGTTCGCGTGCTTCCATTTTGCCCCAGATTCTGACCGAGGCAATAGTGATTGAGGCGGTTGAGGGGCTTTAAGTGTTGAGGTGCTCTAGCTAATACCGCTCACTGGGCTAAGTTTTCAAGTAGTGAACTGGTCGGGAAGTGGGCGTGCCTTTATTGTGTTCGCAACATTGTACTGTTGTTAGCTATGTCCGGGCGCCAGGCAGGTTTTGTCACCTTTCTGGCGCACAAGCAGTTGAGCTAAGGTCAGGGGTCGATACGGGCGGTAGCTGTCCCCTTGATCACCTGCGTTCCTTCTCCATCCGTCGTGGATATATCAATATCAGCGAACTGGACGCCATCCTCTTCTCGAAGTGCTGAGATGGTTGCCTCCGCAGTCAGAGTCGCTCCAGGAAACACCTGTGAGGTAAACCTGACGCCGTACTGAGACAGTCGGCCATCGCCAACAAAATTTGTCAGCATTTTCCCGGTCATTCCCATCGACAGCATGCCATGGGCAAAAACTGACGGGTAGCCAGCGATCTCGGTGGTGAATAACTCATCACTGTGCAGTGGGTTGTAGTCCCCAGAAGCTCCCGCATATTGGACTATCTGGGTTCTTGAGAGGTTGTTGCAGACTTCCTCTGAATAGGTATCTCCAACCTTAATTTCACTTGCTTTTAGAGCCATATCATTCTCCTAGGCTAATCTCTTAATCACCGGAAGTTGCGGGACGCTCTGTCCGCACTCCGACGCTGGTGGCAGTAATAACAAGTTCCCCATTTTCATCATGGTATTCAGTAATAGATTCACTGAACGTCAGTTTGCCACCGCGGCGACCTTCTTTTTCCCATGTTTCCCCGGGTTTGTTAGTTGCTTTCAGCACATCTCCAACCATAAGTTGGCGATGATATTCATAGCGCTGCTCAGCATGTAGCCCAGCCCCAATTCCACCGGCAGCTCCGCCACCGCCACTGCCTTCTCGTTGGGTGATACCTGTTGGCCCCTTCGCGGAGCCAAACCATTCCTGGCCGATCTTAGGTCTTAGAAAATAATCTGGATCAAACTGAGCACTTGCCTGAACGAAAGTTGGAGGTGCGACGATCGCACCTGGTTCACTTTTTTCTGCATAGTCCTGATCATAGTAAATTTGGTTTGCATCACCGATTGAGCGCGCGAACATCATGACATGTCCGGCTTCAACGGGAAATTTGTCAACAGCCATACGCTTTCTCCCTATTTCTGATAGCTAATCTTACGTAGCGAAAGGAACTTACTAACAGTAACTACCTGCAGTCAAGTAGGAAATGTCTAAAATATCCAGGTTAGGGCTTGTTCACAAAAGAATGCAGGGTTATGATTTTTACCCCACTCGATTCGAAGCTGAGCTTTGAGCGGAGTGTGAGGAAACACTAAAAATTTCCATACAAGTGCTAGGGCCTGATTTATGTCCAGACCGGTTCGTATCGAATTTCCCGGCGCCTGCCACCATGTGACAAGCAAGGGAACAAAAGGGCGAACTGTTTTTGGTGGAAAAGAAGACAGGACCACCTTCTTAAGTGTTCTCGAAGGCGTTACCAGCAGATTCGGTTGGTTGCTACACAGCTACGTTCTGATGGAAGACCACTACCACCTTGTCGTTGAAATTCCACAAGCCAATCTCTCCAAGGGAATGCGCCAGCTGAATGGCGTATATACACAGCATTATAATCGCCGGCACGAGCAAGAAGGCCCGATATTCCAGGGCAGGTTCAAAAGCGTTCTGTTTGAGAAGGAAGCTTACCTCTTGCCCCTGTGCAGACACGTGGTTCTTAATCCAGTAAGAAGCGGATCCCTGGGTGCGCTGAAAAATTACCGGTGGAGCAGTCATCGAGCGATGGCGGGTGATATCAAAAGGCCAAAATTCCTCTCGGTGGATTCCGTGCTCGGTTCCTTTGGCAAGCGTGATAAGGAAAATCCCGAGAAGTACCGGCAGTATGTCAGGGATGGTGTTGATCTTGACTCACCCTTGAACAAGCGAAGTCACCAGGTTTTACTGGGTAGTCCACGTTTTCTAAGTGAAATGCAGCCGGTATTGAATGGGGTAAAAATAGCGAAACGTGGCCCCAAACAGGCGAAGCGTAGACGTAGTTTGAATGCGCTATTCAAGAATATAGGCGAGGGAAGTCGGGTGGAGCGAAACGAAGTTATCAAGCTAGCGCACCTGGACTACTCCTACACGCTGATGGAAATTGGCGATCATATCGGTTTGCACTATACAACCGTCAGCAAGGTTATTAATTCAAGATAGAAGTTAGTGCCCTCATGCCTCCCGGCCGGCAGTACGGAACGGTTCGCCACGCAGCATGCTAGAGACGGGCAAGAATTACGGGCAAGAATTACGGGCGAGAATGACCAGCAAGAAAAACTGGGTTGGGTTCGGTCAGGTTTGTATCCTTTATTAAGACGCTGTATTCTTGCCCCCCAAGCGGTAAACAGCAATACAGAAAGTAGGAGATCATTGTGCGCAGGTTACGTGCCGTACAGGCCGAAGAGCAGCAGGAGATTGATTTAACACCCATGTTGGACGTGGTGTTTATCATGCTCATCTTTTTTATTGTGACGGCGACCTTCGTCAAGGAAATTGGCATTGACGTTAATAGCCCGGATAAGAACCAGAACGTCAAGGATGCGGACAAACAAAGCATCGTGGTTCAAATTACCAGCAGGGATCGTATCAGGATCCGCAACAGGGATGTGGATGTTCGTTCCGTGCGGGCGAATATTGAACGCCTTCATGCAGAAAATCCCGAAGCACCGGTGGTTGTTCAGCCACACCCGCGCAGTACAACCGAGATCATGATTCAAGTGATGGATGCTGCACGCCAGGCGGGCATATATAACGTGTCAATTGCTGCCACCTGATTGACTTGATGTTACTTCGCTGTCGCCTAGACTAAATAGATATTTGCAGCGTGATTTCAAAACCAACCCCATTTGATCAGGACTATTTCATGCGATCTACTTCGCGGCGGTAGGATGCCATGGAGCTTCTGCTAATAAGGCACGGATTACCGACTGCAGTCATTAAGGAAGATGGTTATCCTGCTGATCCTCCCCTATCGGATACAGGCCTCAAACAGGCTCAGAAGGTAGCGGACTGGTTGAAGGAAAATGAGATAGAGCGACTCTATTCCAGCCCAATGCAGAGGGCGTTGCAGACGGCCGAACCGCTGGCAAGGATCACGAAACTTGAGATAGAAGTTCGCGATGGTGTTGCGGAATATGATCAGGAGTCAGAGTCCTACATACCGGTTGAGCAGTTGAAGGAAGTTGACTATGACCGCTGGCAGCAGCTCATGAAAGGAAGCCTTGAGGTTGATTATCCGGGGTACAGCCAACGAGTAGTTTCTACCCTTAAGGAAATAGTTAGGGAAAATAGGGGCAAAAAAGTAGCAGTTACCTGTCATGGTGGGGTTATTAATGCCTGGGCTGCCCACGTGATAGGTTTTGAGCCCAGGATGTTTTTTAACCCGAACTACACCAGCATCAATCGTTTCAAGGCCGCTAGTTCAGGGGAAATGTCTGTGATTACGTTGAATGAGTATTTTCATTTGCGGAGCTAACGCTGCCGTTTATACCAAAAGGTACAACTGAACGCTAGGAATGGCTTCAATTCCAACCCTTAACTTTCCGCTAGCCTGTGGCTTCGCAGCAGGTATCCAGTCGGGCTCAGGCCCCGCCGGCCGCGAGGTGATGATCAAAACCCAGCTTTGCTATACTAGCGGTCATATGACTGGATTTGTGACATTTATTTGCCTCATTGGAGGCACCACGATGCTGTTTCGTTTCCTTCGAAAACGAGAGATTGAGGCATTTCGTGAGGCTGATATATCAGCTTTTGAAGACTTTAAACTAGCGCGTGATAAGAAACTGAGAGATCCCGCGGTGCTCAAGGCGAAAGCAGTCGCCAATTCAAATGTTGTTTCCTTGCCAGCCTCCGAGACTGTCCAGCCTATCCAGCCTGTCTTCACTTTAAAGAAGGCACTTTTTGATGAGGTTCACCGGCTGTTTTACCAGCGACTGGAAAAGGTAGCAGCTAAAAAGTATCGCATATTTGTCGGTGTACCGCTCGAAGACTTCATCCGAGTCAGTCAGGGGAAAACTGGTGAGCACGTACTTCGCGGAAGGAAACTGTCCTTTCTTCTGTGCAACAAAAATACGATGACCGTGGCCTGTGGAATTCAGCTGCGGGGGTCAGGATCAGATTTTGGCAGGCAGTTTGAATTTGTAAGAAAGCTGTTCAGTCAGATTGAAAAGCCGTTGATCGATTTCCCTTTGATCAACAATATATCTGAGGAGGAGATCAGGGAAAAGCTGCATGAAGTTCTTGAGGAATCACCCCTCACTAGAAGCTGCCCCAAATGTAGCCGGGAGATGACGATGCTTAAGGCTGTTGCGGGTAAAAATGCTGGAAAGTCCTTCTGGGTTTGCTCTGAGTTTCCCAGCTGTAATGGAATTGCGCGGATTGGAAGGCTCCCCTAGACAATATGGGTTGCTGTACCTGTACTGATATCAGCTTTTTGAAATGTTTGTTGTGGAAGCGCACGTTTCCTACCGGTGGAAGCAGTCGAGCCTATGCAGGGTCTGTTAGTATGGCAGTCATCAATTTTCGTGATGTACAATCGCGTTTCCTCAAAATTATAATGGAGATATCTCAATTTTTAAGATGAAGATATCAGTGCTGTTGCTGGCCCTGTTTGGCATTACTGGATGCGCTAACCTGGTTTCCGGCCTTACCTCAAAAATGGCAGATGACCTCGCTTACACGATATTGAACAGTGATGATCTGGACACCGTGAGGGAAGGCGTGCCTGCATATCTACTCTTGATCGACAGCTTTCTTAAGAGTGACCCGGAAAATAAGAATCTGCTGCTGGCAGCATCTTCTTTGAATGGTTCCTACAGTATTTTTGCTGATGACGAGAGGGCAAAACTACTGACCGCCAAGTCATTTTCCTATGCCGTGAGAGCAGCGTGCATCGAAAGCGCCCGGCTGTGCAAATTTCGCTTCCTTGAGTTTCCGGAGTTTCGACTGGTTGCGGACGGCCTGCGGATGGAAGACCTGCCAGTCGCTTATTCGATGGGTGTCGCCTGGACCGGATGGATCCAGGCTCACAGTGAAGACTGGAACGCAATTGCTGAGCTTGCGAAGGTTCGTTACCTGATGGAGCGTATCATCGTGCTGGATGAGAGTTGGGAAAATGGAGGCCCACATTTATACATGGGTGGGCTGGAGACCGTCTTTCCTGCTGCCATGGGTGGTCACCCGGAAAAGGGGCGCGAGCACTTTGAGAGAGCACTTGTATTGTCTGAGGAGAAATACCTGATGACAAAGGTTGTCTACGCGGAACAGTATGCGAGACTCGTATTTGACAGGGAGGTTCACGACCGGTTGTTAAACGAAGTTGTAGATGCTGACCCGGTAGTAGAGGGAATGACTCTGACAAACCGCATTGCACAGGAGCGAGCAAGGGAGTTGCTGGCCACTTCAGATGACTATTTTTGATATGCCGATACAGTATCACCGAGGAACTCGGCTCATGAGCCAAATATCCGAAAAATTGGTCCACCTATTTTCAGGGCGCGTGCTGGCAAAAGTGAGTTTGCTGATGACATTGCTGATGCTTGTGCCCTGTACTGCTCATGCAAAGAGCTACAAGGTCGCAACGATTTCCCCGGATGGCCTTTCCTGGATGAAAAAGTTTCGCGCTGCTATCAAAGATATTGAAGCTCAGACTGAAGGTCGGGTGAAGTTTAAAATCTATCCTGGTGGGGTTATGGGTGATGACTATACGGTGCTGCGCAAGATGCGAGTTGGCCAGCTACATGGTGGTGGATTTGCTGCTGGTTCCTTAACGAGGTTCTACCCGGACCTTCAGGTCTACAACCTCCCTTTTCAGTTCCAGTCGTTTGACGAAGTGGATTACGTCAGGGCGCGAATGGACAGCCGCATTGTTGATGGACTGGAAAGTGGTGGTTTGAACAGTTTCTCCCTGACAGAGACCGGGTTTGCCTACCTGATGTCCAAGGACCCGGTGACTAGCGTAGACGACCTCCATAAGCTCAAGGCCTGGGTTCCCGATGGCGATCCGATTTCCGCGGACCTGATCAAGTCATTTGGCATCAGTCCAATTCCGCTGAGTATTACTGACGTATTGCCCGGGCTACAGACAGGGCTGATTAATGCTGTTGCGGTACCACCTATTGTGGCGCTCGCTCTGCAGTGGCATAACCACGTCAAATATATGATGGATATGCCACTCATTTACATTTATTCGCTGGTCGCCATGGACAAAAAAGTATTTTCGAGAATTTCAGAGTTGGACCGCAAGATCGTATACAAGGTGATGAATAAGCTGTTCAACGAAATCGATGCAGACAACCGCAGGGACAATCAAAAAGCCTATAGCGCACTTGTTGCGCAGGGAATAAAGGTGACCTCTCCCGGCCCAGAGCAGATACCTGCCTGGAGGGCGATAGCGGACAGGTCTATTGATGAGTTGGTTGAATCCGGTCAGATCTCGAACGAGTCCCTGGGTCTTTACAAGGGCTTTCTCGAGGAATTTCGACAGCAGGCGGGCGGCTCAGAACCAGGCGAGTAGTATCTTCAATGCAGGGTGAAATGTTTAAGCGGTTGCTTCATGGTCTCCATCAGTTTGAAGATGGTGCTCTGATAGCTGCGCTTGCTTCCATGCTCATACTTGCAATCGTTCAGATTGCGCTGCGAAATATCTTCGATAGCGGGCTCCTCTGGGTGGAGTCTTTCCTCCGTATTCTCGTACTCTGGGTGGCCATTCTCGGTGCCATGGTGGCCACCAGAGAGAAAAATCACATCAATATTGATGCGTTGTCCCGTTATGCGCCCAGAGGGTTAAGACTGGCGCTCCAGCTGTGTACGACACTGTTTGCCGCTGCAACCTGCACAATTGTGGCCTGGTATTCCGTTGAATTCATCCAATTCGAGTACGAAGACCAGACGATAGCATTCGCCAGTGTTCCGACCTGGGTGTGCCAATCAATCCTGCCGATTGGCTTTACCGTAATGGCGGTTAGGTTTGTCCATGGCGCTATTTCAGATATTTTGGTGCGGCAGCACTGATGGCTCTACTTGTCTCGCTTCTGATAGCTTTGCTCGCCCTCGCTGGCGCGCCACTTTTTGTGGTGATCCTGGCAGCAGCTATGACGGGATTCTACTATGCGGAAATTCCCCTGACAGTGATTACCGTCGAAATCTACCGGTTGGTGGATACACCCCTGTTGCTGGCGCTGCCCCTGTTTACCCTCTCGGGATACGTGCTGGCTGAGAGTCAGCTGTCTTCCCGCCTTGTGCGGTTGACCCAGGTGTTTCTCGGCTGGCTCCCTGGGGGACTCTCGGTAGTAGCATTTGTAACCTGCGCATTTTTTACAGCATTTACGGGTGCTTCCGGAGTGACCATTGTTGCCGTTGGGGCGTTGCTGTTTCCTGCCCTGGTACGGGCTGGCTACCAGGAAAAATTCAGCCTCGGCCTGGTCACAACCTCCGGAAGTCTCGGCTTGCTATTGGCACCCTCTCTCCCTCTGATACTTTATGGCGTAATAGTTCAGCAGATGGAACTACCCAATCCATTCACGATTCAGGAATTGTTTATCGCCGGGATTCTGCCAGCCCTGTTGATGATTGTATTGTTGACCCTGTTCAGTATCTGGTCCAATCGCTCCCAACCGATTGAAATAGGAAAATTCAGCCGTAAGGAAGCTCTGAGCGCTTTGTGGGTGATGCGGTGGGAGTTGCCCCTTCCGGTCATCGTTCTGGGTGGAATCTACTCGGGATTTTTTGCCGTATCTGAAGCAGCAGCAGTTACCGCATTTTATGTGCTATTGGTCGAGGTGGTTATTCATCGTGAAGTGAAGTATCTCGATTTGCCTCGTGTCATCAGGGAGGCCATGATAATGGTGGGGGGAATCCTGCTAATCCTGGGCGTCTCCCTCGCATTCACAAACTATCTGATTGATGCCGAAGTCCCGCAGCTGCTGTTTGAGTGGATACAGACATTCATTTCTTCGAAAACCACTTTCCTGATCCTGCTGAACCTGATTCTGCTTGCCCTCGGCGCCATCCTGGATATCTTTTCAGCACTGGTCATTATGATTCCACTGATCGTGCCCATGGCACTTCAGTTTGGTATTGACCCGGTACACCTGGGTATCATTTTCCTGGCGAATATGCAGATCGGGTACTTCACACCACCGATTGGCATGAATCTCTTCATCGCCAGTTACCGCTTCAAACGGCCAATTACAGAGCTTTATCAGGCCACCATCCCGTTCATGCTGGTATTGCTGGTCGCGCTGGTGATCATCACCTATGTCCCTGAGGTTAGTCTTATCTTTCTCAACAGGTAGGTGCCTGTAGGTCAGACTGATATTCTTGTTTTATTCGACTTTTCCTGAGGCCGGCAGGTTCCCCAAAGGCTGGATATTGCTAGAATATAATATTGTTAAAAATCAAATAGATAGGTAAGATTCTTAAGTACGATTTTAACTATAGTATGTAGTGGACTTAATTCCTACTTGAGTGGTTCTTCAATTGAGCTAGTCGTATAGTGCAGGAACTGAATTCAATGGATGGAAGACTGGATACCTAGTTGAGTAGCGTAATTACAAGTGCTGACTATCAGCGCCTGATTGAAATCGGGCTGGCATTGTCTGCAGAAAAGGAAATCAACAGCCTGCTGGAGCGTGTCCTCAGGGAGGCGAAGGCAGTGGGAAATGCTGATGCCGGAACACTCTACCTCAAGAATAGTGATGAAACGCTGAGTTTCGTTATTATTCTCAATGATACCTTGAATATATTCCAGGGCGGGACAAGTGAAGACCCTGTGGCCTTGCCTAATGTACCGCTGCTGACGGAATCCGGTGATCAGAATATGGCCAATATCGTGAGCCGCGCGACCCTTCTTGGGGAGACACTGATTGTCGATGATGCATATGCCACAGACGAGTTTGATTTCTCGGGTACCAGGTTATTCGACGAAATGACTGGCTACCATTCAACTTCCTTCCTCACGATTCCCATGAAGGCACACTCGGAAAAAGTAATCGGGGTCTTGCAGTTGCTCAACGCGAAATCACCGAAGGGAGAGGTCATCGCCTTTTCAAGTCATGTGAGGTCGCTGATTGAGGCACTATGTTCTCAAGCTTCAGTAGCGATGGAAAACAGGTACCTGCTTGATGAACAGGAACAGTTAAAGAAACAGCTGGAAGATGAGGTTGATGTCCGAACCGCGGAACTTAAGAAAGCGTTAGACGAACTGTCACGTGCACATACCGTATTGAAAGAAATAACGACGATTGACCCGGTCACGGGGATCCGAAACCGACAGTATTTCGATGAGATTTTTGATCAGGAGTGGCGACGTGCGCAGCGGCAGCAATATAGTCTTTCGATGCTATTGGTGGACATTGATCATTTCAAAAAGGTCAACGATACCTATGGTCACCTGGCGGGTGATGAATGCCTCGCCGGGGTTGCTGGTGCTATAGACGTGATGCTAAATCGACCGTCTGACGTGGTTGCTCGCTATGGTGGTGAGGAATTTGTTGTGGTTATGCCCTATGCTTCGAGTGAGAATGCAGAGCATCTGGCAGATTTTGTCCGAGATGGCGTGGCTAAACGTGTTTTTAACGCTGCTGGTGAAAATATTAGCGTGACAATCAGCATTGGAGTAAGTTCGGTTGTTCCAGACGAGCAGGGACGGCCCCGTGATCTGATCAGCCAGGCGGATGATGCGCTTTATCAGGCAAAGGCAAAGGGCCGCAACCAAGTGTGTGTTTATGGAGTTGACTAGGCGCTTTTTGCATGGGCCTGCCCGCAGCCAAGCGGCGCAAGGTTTTGATACGCACGCATTGGATCCAGCGCATAAGCGAAATGAAATGTGGTCAGGCTGCTGATAAGCAGAAATAATCTCGCAAGAGCGCGAGCACTTTTCACGATAGGCTCGGTCTGTAGGATTTAGCGAAGTCTATAATATCGATGGATGATCATAGGCGGCAAATTGGGTGTGCTCGGCCACTATTTTTGAGTAGACTTAGCGACAATTGCTATATTGCTGACAGGGCCGCGGCTAGGGGAAGATAGTGGCGCAACAGATATCATTCAATAGTTTCGCTCGTCAACTGAATGCCCACACGGACCAGCTCAGTTACAATAAAATGGCTCCACCCATCGAATATGATAGTGACGGTAACGACATTCCCCATCGCCCCCAGTCCCTGACGATTGAATCTGGCGATGTCTATCGATTGCTAAAGCCCTATTTCACCGTCAGGTTTATGGACCAGTTTAAGTCAGTCCTGCCATTGGCCGTATACCTGGCGCTATTTCAAATGTTTATTTTGCGGCAGTCAGTCGAAGATGCTCTGATTATCACCGGAGGCCTGGTTGCCGTAATATTTGGTCTGATGCTTTTTATGGAAGGGCTGAAAGTTGGGCTTATGCCCTTCGGTGAGTCACTTGGCATATCCCTGCCTGCGAAGGTGAGTCTTAGCATTGTTCTCGTCGTTGTATTCCTGCTGGGTATCGGCGTCACTTTTGCTGAACCCGCTATAGGCGCCCTGAAGACTGCAGGATCGCTGGTTGATGTCAACCGGGCACCCTATTTGTATTCAATACTTAACGATTGGTCGGATATTCTCGTGCTGTCGGTGGGTGTGGGCGTGGGCCTTGCCGCGGTACTTGGGACAATACGTTTCATTTACGGCTGGAGCCTGAAACCACTGATTTATCTGACCCTGGCTCCTGTTCTGCTGGTAAGTCTCTATATGGCGATAGACGAGGAGTTGTCCAAGGTGCTCGGGCTTGCATTTGATTGTGGCGCAGTAACAACGGGCCCGGTAACCGTGCCCCTCGTGCTGTCCCTTGGTATCGGGATTGCACATGCGGCTGGAAAGGACGGCGACTCCCTGTCAGGGTTTGGCATTGTTACGCTGGCTTCGCTATTTCCCATCGTTGCCGTGATGCTTTTAACCATGTATGTGTCGGCTCAATTTACGCCAGAAATGATAATTACCGCAGCGCAGCAGACACAGATTGTCTCGGATGCAGTGCCCTGGTATGAATCCACTCCAGGGGTTGAAGTTGTTGGTGGGATTCGTGCCATCGTCCCCCTTGTCATATTCCTGCTACTTGTCATGACCGTACTGCTCAAGGAGAAATTGCCAAATCCAACGATTATGTTCTTCGGTATCTTTCTCTGTGTCCTTGGCATGGTGGTATTCAACCTTGGTCTGAGCTATGGCTTGTCAAAACTGGGAGGTCAGAGCGGCGGGCTGGTTCCTGCGGCATTTACTCAGATCGAGGCGGTAGAGGACTCACCCCTGTACTTTGTCGCGCTGGGAGTCTTCATCGCACTTGCCTTTGCCTGGTTGTTGGGATTTGGAGCAACCCTGGCAGAACCTGCACTAAATGCACTAGGGATGACAGTTGAAAACCTGACCAATGGCTCCTTTAAAAAGACCACCTTGATGTACGCTGTTTCGCTTGGCGTAGCCTTCGGGATATCCATCGGCGTGGCAAAAATCATATTTGATATACCGATCGCATACCTGTTAATTCCCGGATACTTACTGGCCATTTTCTTGACCTCTATTTCCAATGAAGAGTTTGTCAATATAGCGTGGGATAGTGCTGGAGTGACCACAGGGCCCGTAACCGTACCGCTGGTACTGGCGATGGGACTTGGGTTTGGTAATGCCCTTGGGGCCGTTGAAGGCTTTGGTATTTTGTCCATGGCCTCTATCGGTCCAATCGTCGCTGTTTTGAGCACCGGTGTGTACATAAGGTGGAAGATCTCCAGGCGTTACGCGCGAGATGAACAGGAAGATAACGAAAGTTTAGTGGGGGAACCCATGTTATGAATGCAAAAGAATTTACTGTCCTTACGGATGTTTCGATGATCACGTGTGTTGTGCAGCGAGGCAAGGCAGATGCGGTGGTTAAGGCTGCCCAGGATGCAGGGGCACAGGGTGCCACTATCTACTATGGGTATGGCAGTGGTGTAAGGGAGAGGCTCGGTATTCTGGGGCTGGCCGTTGATGTGGAAAAGGAAATAATCACCTCCCTCGTGGCTGATGACCAGGTAGACAGAATATTTGAAAGGATGTACTTCGCCGGAGAACTGGATGTCCCGGGCGGTGGAATCATTTACATAACCAAGCTTGATAAGGCCGCGACCTATATTCCCAAAGATGTTATTGAGAGTATCAATGAGAAGTCCGAGGCATGAGCTGTTTTAGTCTGGATCTATCGATCCGATTCAGACGGCTGGCTCGTTTGTCAATCCAATGTGGGTGAGAGCCAGTCATCTTCCTTGCAGGTATGTATGGAAAATAAACTAGACAACGCCAAATTGATAACCTGTATTCTGCCCAAGGGCAGAGCTCATAATCTTCAACAGGCGCTCATAGAGGAGAAGGAAAACCACAGTGTGAACTTTCACTTTGCACGTGGCGTAGGGCGGTTCTCGCAGATCACTGCTCGCGGTATCGGTGAGCAACAGGAGAAAGAGGTGCTGGAAGCGATCATATCCGCGGAACTAGCAGATGAGTTGTTTGAATTTATGTTCTTTAAGGGTGAAATGGACCAGCCCCATGGCGGGGTTATCTATATGACCAGTATTCCCGGGGCAACGGAGTTGCAAATGCCAGATCTTCCCTCTGAAGATAAAAGGGCCAAGCAACAGCACTAGCAACCCGCTGGGAAATAATCTTGGCGATCAACCTGGAATATAAAAGTCCCATTCATTACGTTGGAAGTATCCATGTTCCTACCCAAGGTTCTCTGCCGTCGCTGAAGAGCGAACCGCATAAACGATTTCCTCATCGCGGGCTTTCTGCAAGGCCTCATGGTGGCTGCGGAGTTGGTCTTCTATCGCTCTGGATATTGCTGTGGAAGTAATTTTGTAGCGGATAGAAGCGCAGAATGAATCGGCATCGGCGCCAATCTCATCATTGCTAGGCAGGCTGTCGATATCAACGAATTCAGCGTAGGCGTCAACTGTGACAACAAATCCTGGTGGAACCGGAAACCCCTGGTGAATGAGTTCCCGAGGCTGGCACCTTTACCGCCCGTTGCCTTGAGGTCTTCTCTGCGAACCTCGTCAAGCTTGATGATGGACATAAACTTCACATCCTTAGTCAGGTTCGCAAGATAGCAAAGCTACGGATAACTTTCGAAGGAAACCGAGCCATCATTGATATTGAGATGACTGGGCTGGAAGTTTCAGGCATCGAGAGCGCCGTTCAAATTGTCAGGCTGCGATTTTCGACAGACTGTTGTTTATCAGACGGGGTATTCTATATTTACTTTTAATAACAATAAGATGGGCGTTAATGTCAAAGTGTTTTACTGATCTGCTAGTTTGAATTCTGACGACAGAGTAGGATTCCCTGAACAGGTAACCTGGCCGAAATCGATCAGTCTGAGCATGGCTGCCAAAACTGACCAGCCCGCCGCAGTGTACATGACCGGGTCCGTATCTGCGTACATAACAGGGACCATGTCCTTGATCACCGAGTACCCCTGGGTCATCACATCTATGATCTGACGTTCCCGGTCAAGGCGGTGATCGATATATGCCTGTACATACGTTTTGACATCCTTGATGCAGGGACCGTGGCTTGGCCAGTAGATTGTTTCGTCACGCTGCAGGAGCAGATTGAGACTATCCAGATACTGGGTCATATCACCATCCGGCGGGGCAATAACGCTGGTAGCCCAGCCCATAATATGGTCGCCGGTGAAAATTGCGTTCTCCTCTGCCAGTGCAAAGCACAGGTGATTGGAGGTGTGGCCGGGCGTATACACACACTCGATGGTCCAGCCATCTCCTTCGAGAACTTCTCCATGTTTGACGCGCACATCCGGTTCGAAATCCCTGTCACCTCCTACTTCAACAGCGATTCCCTGCTCTAGTTTCCCTGCACCGTGTGGGCCGTAGGCATAGGTCCGGGCGTCCCAGAATGCTTTCAATGGTTCTGCTGCCGGCGAGTGGTCCCCGTGGGTATGGGTGACAAAAATGTGTGAAACTTCCTCACCCTCGAGAGCATCTTTTAGTGCATCGATATGCTCCTCAAGCAGGGGCCCAGGGTCGATAACGGCGACTCTGCCCTGGCCGACAATATAGGTCCCGGTACCATTGTAGGTAAAGCCACTTGAGTTTCTGGCCGTGACCCTTCGGATTAAGGGGGTCAGTTGCTCTGACTTGCAGTATTCAAAGTCATACTTGAAGTTAAAGGGTATTTTCACCGACATAGGAGCCTCTCTACTGAACGAAGAGTGGCAGCTTAGCAGAATTAGTCAGGGGTTCCCTAGCCCGGACAATTCATGAAGGGGTGGGAATTTAGGAGAAATCTGGCAAAGCATATTGGGCTAACGCCCGCAGAATCATAGCCGTAGCTATGGTTTAAGGGGGTCTGTTCAATAGGCAAAGTCAGATTTTTTCTAAAGCCGATCAGGTACAAACTGGACCCCTGGGAAAGCGTGAAGATCACCCATAACTCGTTGAAACTCCTAATGTTAACGACGATTCCAAGCCGCCTTCATGAAATGTCCGGGCTAGTTGGGTAAACTGTTGGAGTAGTTTCAGCAAGAAAGAGGAACCAGATGTCTTCTGACCAGGCTTCATTTAAGCGACTGATTGATATCGGTATTGCGCTATCTGCGGAGAAGGATACCAATAGCCTGATGGAGCGAATTCTGCTCGAAGCAAAAGACATGGGAAATGCTGATGGCGGGACCCTTTATATCCGGACGAAGAACGATGAACTGAAATTTGAAATTGTTCGCACGGACTCGCTTGGTATTGCCCAGGGTGGCACGACGGGCGTTGAAGTGACCCTTGGGCTGGTAAACATGTATAGCGATGACAATAAGCCTAACAATCACAATATTGTGACCTACTGTGCGCTTGCTGGAGAGACGATCAATATAGCCGATGCCTACAATTCGGATGATTTTGATTTCTCTGGCACCAAAAAATTTGATCAGGACACTGGTTACCGGTCCAAGTCCCTCCTTACTGTGCCGCTTAAGAACAACGTCAACGATGTCATCGGTATACTTCAGCTTTTAAACTCACAGGATCCGGAAACTGGTGAGGTCGTTTCTTTTTCCGGTGAAGTTCAACCCCTGATTGAGGCGCTAGCGTCACAAGCTGCCGTGGCGCTGGACAACGCTATCCTGATCGATGCCCAAAAGAATCTCCTCGAGTCGTTCATTGAGCTAATGGCAAGCGCTGTTGATGCCAAATCCCCATACACTGGTGGTCATTGTCAGCGGGTACCGGAGCTAACGGAGATGTTGACGCGCGCCGCATGTGAGTCAGGGGAAGCGCCTTTTTCAGATTTCGACCTTGATGAGGACGAATGGTATGAATTGCACATAGGCGCATGGCTGCATGACTGTGGAAAGGTTACGACACCGGAATATGTGGTGGACAAGGCGACTAAACTTGAGACGATTACTGATCGTATTCACGAAGTCCGCACTAGATTTGAAGTACTGAAGAGAGAGGCAGTTATTGATTGCCAGGACAAAATAATTGCAGGCGGAGATGCCGCTGCGCTTCGCGATACACTGGAAGAGGAACTGGCAAAGATTGATGATGATTATGAGTTTATCGCCGACTGCAATGTTGGTGGTGAGTTTATGGCCCCGGAACATATTGATCGTCTTAAACAAATTGCCAAGATCGAGTGGACACGGACCCTTGACGATCGGGTCGGAATTGCCCGGGAAGAACTGGATCGCAAGGAACTGGAGCCGGCACGAGAACTCCCCTGCCGGGAATCTTTGTTGGCGGACCGGGTTGATCACATTTTCGAGCATGACGCGGTTGTACCATCGGCGGACCCGGATAACCAATATGGGTTCAAGGTAGATGTTCCTGAGCACAAGTTCAACAAGGGAGAGGTCTACAACCTGTCGGTCGCGCGCGGTACCCTGACCAAGGAGGAGCGATTCAAGATCAACGATCATATCGTGCAGACCATCGTGATGCTAGAAAGCCTGCCTTTCCCCAAGCACCTGGAACGAATACCGGAAATAGCTGGGGGGCACCACGAGAAGACTGACGGGACAGGATATCCAAAGCGTCTAGACGGAGATGACATGACTATCCCGGCAAAGGTTATGGCGATTGCCGATGTTTTTGAAGCACTCACGGCGGCTGACCGTCCCTACAAGATGCCGAAGACGCTGACGGCGAGTATCAAGATCATGTCATTTATGGTGAAGGATGCCCACCTAGATGCGGAACTGTTCCGCTTATTCCTGGAGTCAGGCGTCTACCAGACTTACGCAGAGAAGTATCTGCAGCCCAGCCAGATTGACGAAGTAAATATTGCAGACTTTCTCAACTAACGGTACCTGCTACCGGTCACCTGGTCAGATGGCACCTACAACCCTTCGGCTTGTATGCTTCTGCACTTTGCTGCTGCTATCGAGTTCACTGTTGGCAGGGGCAGTGAATTTTGAGCGCCAGTCTATAACCATTGCCTTCACTCAGGAGCCACCAAACCTCAACTCTATCCGCATGACCGATCTGCTCAGCTATTTCGTAATAGGGCATGTGAACGAGGGGCTGCTGCGTTACGACAGAAAAGGACGGTTGGCTCCCGGTGTGGCTGAATCATGGGAGGTATCCGAAAAGAAAATCCGTTTCATGTTACGCAGGAATGCAAGGTGGTCAGATGGATCTACGGTCACTGCAAACGATTTTGAATTTGCCTGGAAGCTGGTAAACGACCCGAAGGTCGCTGCGCCATTCGCGGCTATCATGCATCCACTAAAAAATGCAGAGAAAATCCAGAACGGCGAATTGCCGGTTAGTGAGCTTGGTGTCTCCGTCATAGATGACTTCACACTGGAAGTTGACCTTGAGCGGCCCTGTGGTTATTGCATTAGTCTGATGCCTCACGCTACCTTTTTTCCGGTTAAAAAGGCGTTCTATCTGCCGCGAAAGGAGCAGTATGGGGCGGAATTCAACCAGTTGTTATACAACGGCCCCTTCAAGATGACAGGTTGGGTCCATGGGTCATCCATGGTGCTGGTCAAGAATCCACACTATTGGAATACCGCGAAGGTTCACCTGAATGAGATCAACGTCGGTTATATTACGGAAGACAACCGAACCAGGCTTAACCTGTTTCGTGACGGTAGTATTGCACTGGCAAGACTTGATGCAGAAACCGTGCGCGATGCCTCTAGCCAGGGGCTGCGGCTGAAGACTTTTGTCACCGGGGGAATGGCATATGTCTGGTTCAATCATCGCCCAGGCTCTATCACGGGGCAGCGGAAAATACGCAGGGCAATCCAGCTATCCTTCGATACGGACCTGTTTGTCAATAAGGTTATCGCTGTCCCTGGATATAAACCGGCACACTCATTCTTCCCTTCATGGCTAAATGGAGTAGACGCGAAGTTTTCATCTGAATATCCGCCAACAATTGTGCAGCCAGATTCAAAACAGGCGCTAAAACTGATTCAAGAAGTGAAGGAGGAAATGCGGCTTGAGTCAATTCCTGAAATGACGCTGCTGACGGTTGCATCACCAACGGGAGTAAAAATAGGTGAGTTTTTCCAGGGATTGCTCGGCCAGTCACTTGGTATCAAGGTCAAGATCGATCAACAAACCTTCAAGCAGTACCTTGAAAAGGCGAGGGCAGGGCAATTTGATCTGGTGTTGTCCAGTTGGTTCCCGGATTTTAACGATATAGTGACCTACGCTGATCTAATGGCCTCCTGGAATCCTAATAACCGCGGTGTTTACGTGAACGCTGAGTACGATCGATATTTTCGTATCCTGCAGGGTTCGACGGACAGGCGTGACAGAATGGATGCAGCTGCCGAACTGCAGAAGATCATCACGGATGATGTTCCGCTGCTTCCGACGGCAGAGACCGGTTCAGCTTATCTGCAGCATCCGAAACTCAAGGGTGTCGTTAGAAGAGTCCTGGGGCAGGATCCGGACTATACCTATGCAAGAGTGATTAACTAGTCAGACAATCTCAAAGTATCGCTCATATTCCCACTGGGTCGGTTTCTTGCTATCCGGGTCGCCGCCTTCAGTGTGAAATGAGAGCCATGCCAGCTTGCGAGTTTTGATCCAGTATTCAACTTCCTCGGTACCCAGAACCTCGTTGAGATAGGCATCATTCTGCAGTGCCTCGGTAGTACTGTTGACCGTTTTAGGTAGACGCTCGAAGCTATGAGGTAGACCCCAGCCGATGTGAGAAAATTCTTCCGGCGGTTCAATACTATGGCGAACACCGGCGATTCCGCCGGCCAGAATGACGGCGAGTCCCAGGTAAGGGTTGAGATCAGCGGCGCCGAGGCGGTGTTCTATGCGGCTTAGTCCGGCACTCCTAGTAATTAGACGCAGTGCGCAGGATTTGTTTTCTTCTCCCCAACTGGCTGTAGTTGGCGGCGCTGAGAATTCTGTCAGGCGCCTGAGTGAATTGATGGTGGGGCAGAGATAAGACACCGCGCCCGGCATGGTTTTAATCATTCCCCCGACCCAGTGACGAAGCAGGTCTGAACGATTATCTGGCATGTCCGCAGCATAAAAGGCAGATTCTCCATCCCGGGTGAGTGAATGGTGCATGTGCATGCCACTGGAGTAACCGCGCAACGGATGGGCCATAAAAGTTGCGCTCATATCCTGATCGACAGCGACCTCATAGATTATCTGTTTTGTTCGCACGACCGCATCCGCCATTGTGACCGGGTCAGCGGGGACAAGGTTGAGCTCAATCTGGCCGGCGCCATTTTCATCATTCCAGCCTTCCCAGCCGATGCCCAGATAGTTAAGGCGTCTCGTGACCTCATCCATAAACGTCTTGGCATGGAAAGCGTTGCGCAGCAGGTAGACGGTTTGTAGTTTCGAGGCCCCGATAGCGTCAAGGTTTGAATATTTTTTGCGGCGCGCATCGGTGAATGAATCTCTGAACAGGTAAAACTCCAGTTCGCAGGAAGCCTTGACCTCATAGCCCAAATCAGCAATTTCACTAACCAGGCGCTTCAAATTGGTTCTGGGGCAAAGATTGATGGGGGATCCGTCCACCTGGACGAAATCACCGATACAATGCCCGAGGCTAGGATCCGTACCATCAGAAACCAGTGTATCCAGGTCGGGTTTTAGGGCAATGTCACCGAGTGTCTCGTGTCTGAAGCTATGCCAGAACGTCAGGTGGGGAGTGCCGGCTATATCCATGGCAAGTGAAATGTCGGCGACATTGTGACCGCCTGGCAGTGTCTTGATGAATTTTCCTCGATTACAGTACTTGCCCATGCTAACGCCTTCGAGGTTAGTCGCATGGGTGCGGATGACATCGACATGGTGACGATCCAGCCAGGCATCGAGGTTTATTTCGCCCCTAAAGGTCTGGTTATTCATGATCAAGCTCCCCAAGTTTCATCTTGAGGGTTGCCTCACTCAAGACTGAAAGATGCTTCAGGGATCCAATAATTTGAACACGACCGGCGATGACATCTTCAACCAGAATGCTGGACCCGGTCAGCATACTCGAGAGCATTTTGGATTTACCGCAGATTTCAACCTCATTCAGCCCGTTTCCGAACCATAGGTCCTGATGCTTATCGGTGCTGGTTAATTTGATGGCCTTCGGCATATGGGGAAGAAATTGTGTGCTGTCCCAAAATCGTTTTGCATCGTCAGCCCAGTTGGTTGCGGGGAAATTGAGCAATCTGCCAACCCTGTATGTAAAAAATGGGTGCCTGATTAGTCCTTTAACTGAAGGTTTGTACCCTTTTTCGGACATCCGAGAAAGGTCTAAGTTGATAACAATTTTCGCTTTATCACTGACACCATGCTGGATATTGATTTGATAGCCATCCAGTGTAATCGTAGCTGACTGGGGGTCCCTGGTGGATGCAAGCGCAAAGCAGCCATCAACGGATCTTACAAGGGCAGCATAGGCTGGGTTTGACAGAGCGTGTTTCAATATTGTGCATAATGAAACAACAATCGGGACAGGGTCGGTCTCCAGTTTAAACACGAAATCTGCTGTCATGGTGCTCTCGTAGGACTCGAATGAAAGCATGTTAGAGGCTGAAGAGTACTAATACAAACTCCCCCGTGGGTCGTTTGGTGTCGGCGACCAGCATGTCATACGGGCAATAAATTGCTAAAGTTCGAGCCACACCAGTAATCGGCTGTCCATGAATCTACCTGATCTTTACGGCGTTTTAGTCCTCGCCATGCTGGTTCTGGCGCCAGTTGTATTCGTTGTGCTGTTCTATATCTCTGCCCCCTATGGGCGATTTACCAGAGCAGGTTGGGGGCCAACCCTGAATAACCGCGTTGGCTGGTTTGTAATGGAAGCACCGGTATCGCTGGTTGTGGCATTTATCATGCTGTTCCTGGTGGAGTTGAACACGGTGACGTGGATCTTTTTTTTCATGTGGCAACTGCATTATTTTCATCGCGCCTTCATATATCCTTTTTCGTTGCGAGCAAGTAGATCCATGCCTATTGTCATTGCGCTGATGGCTATCCTGTTTAACAGTATCAACGCCTATCTCATCGGTTTTCACTTTGTTTTGAATAGCTATGAGTTTGAGTGGCTGACTTCGCCCTTTTTTATTCTTGGCAGCATCCTGTATGGGACGGGCTACGTCGTGACCAAACGTTCGGACACCATACTGCGAAGCCTGCGTACCCCAGGGTATAAGAGTTACAAGGTTCCCCATGGATTTCTCTATCGCTACGTGAGTTGCCCCAACTACCTGGGTGAAATAATTCAGTGGGCGGGATGGGCGATATTGACCTGGTCAATGGCAGGGTTGGTATTCCTTGTCTGGACCATTGCTAACTTGGCTCCAAGGGCAATTGCGCACCACAAGTGGTATGGCGAGACCTTTCCCAACTACCCGAGTGAGAGAAAGGCTTTACTGCCTTTTATTTTTTAGTGATCCTGGCAGTAGAGAATACCGAGAGCAGTGCCGGAAGTGAAACCAGCGTCAGCAGCATCAGTGAGCTCAAGGCGCAGGTCAACAGTACACCAATGGAGTAGATCCCCTGGTGTGTTGAAAAGGACAGGGCACCGAAGGTACCTAATGTTGTCAGGGTGCTGAGGAATACAGCCCTTGAAGTACTGGATTCAGCCAGGTCCCGTATGTCATCTGATTCATGGAATCGCTCGACCACGTGAATGCCGTTGTCGACACCGAGCCCAAAAATCAGGGGTACGACCACAACATTGGCCATATTCAGCGGCATATCGATAATGACGGTTGCAGCAAAGGTCGTCATTGCAGTCATGGCAAGGGGAATGAACACGAGAATCGTATCGACGAAGCTTCTCAGGGTTAATACCAGAACGATCATGATGCAGGCAACAGCAATCGCTATCGCTTGTCTGAAAGCGGTAATAACAATTTCACCGATACCCAGGTCAACGACTGGTCGACCCGTTGCATCCTTTATGATTGATTGGACATCCGTTGCAAAGCGACGCATCGCCTTGACCGGCACAATATTCTCACTGGGGGTTACCGTCAGCATGACTTCACCCTGGTCTGTGATTAGCCTGTCACGAAGCTTCTCGGGCAGATCATCCAGTCGAATATGTTGTGCAGCGATTGCACGTTCCAGCCAATCAAGTTCTTCGAGTGCGGGCATGATGACACTTTGCTCAAAGGCCTGCTTGATCTGGCTGTCGCTGGCAGCAAGTTTGGTTAGAGATAGATTGAGTCGCTGAACAGCCTGCTTTAGTTCTGGTTTAATACTCTCGAGTGAAAATGCTTCGCTTGCCCTAAGGAGGTCCTGGATGAATACATCCCGGTCTGAACTACTGTAGGGTGCCTTGTTAACTTCGGAGAAAAATGTGCTGGCGAGCATGAACCCGGCGTCTTCCAGTAAGTAGATTTTTTCATCCTGCTCAGAAGGTACATAATCGAGTGGTATCTTGACCTCGGATACGGAATTCAATTCCAGCAGTCTTTTTTTGACATCCTCTGCACCGGACATATCAGGGGCAATATAACTAATCGCATAGTCGGTTATCACATCCTCCCGTTGTAGCTCGCGGAAGGTTGTCATGGCTTCTGAATTAGGGTTTTTTAGGGAAAGGGTGCTGTAGTCAAAGTAGGCGTCTTTGGCTATATAGGTAACCAGGGCGGCAACCATCAGGGTGACAACAACAATAACCCTGCGGTAGCTGTGAAGCAGGTTCGAGAGTAGAAGAAGGTACGGGGCCCGGGAAATGGGTGCCGGGCTCTTAACGAGGGCAAAAAAGGCGGGGATCACCGTCAAACTAAGTGCTACGGCAATAATCATCCCGCCACCTGAGATTATGCCGAGTTCTGCCAAGCCCAGATATTCTGTAGGCACGAATGCCAGAAAACCCAGGGCGGAAGTGATTCCACAGAGACTGATTGCTGGCCCGACCCTGGTGTTGGTATATATGAGCGCGTCTTTTTTATCCTTGTGGCCGATGGCTTCCTGGTAGCGCAGGCTGAGGTGGATGGCGAAGTCGACGCCAAGGCCAATGAACATGACCAGGAATACGATCGATATAGTATTGTATTGCCCTACGGTCAGGATGGCATATGCGCTGGTCCAGATCAGGCCGATAACCATGGTCAGGTAGGTCGCAATGATTACCCGCAGCGAACCCACGCCGAATACAAGGATCAGTACCAGTAGCACCGCGGCGATGGAACCTGCTATCTGAGCGCTTTGCATTGCGCTCTCAATCTCACCATTATCAAACGGTATCTGCCCGGTGAGGCGTATTTTCACCAGGGGTTTCTGAGGGTGTTCGAGGGAATCAATGGTGGAGCGAATTTCCTGGATAATTTTCCTACTCGGCAGACTCTCGTCGAAATTCTGTCGGCCCTGGACAAAAATGATGCTGTACAGGGTGTCATCACCCTCTCGCTTTACCATTTCATCCCGCCAGGCAACGGGAAGTGATTGTCCTGCCAGGGTTGAGTCGATTGCATCGGACAGGAGATTGACAATCCTTGCCATACTAACCGGCAGGTCCTCATCACCGTCCAGTGCATCGGACAAGAGGGTAAAGAGACCGCGCAGATTCGGATCCCTGGCAATAGAAGTAAGGAATGGTTGTGCTTCTGCCAAATCAGAAACCAGCGAGTCCAGGTCGTCTGGATCCAGGAATATCAACGCATGTGTTTCCATGAATGGGTCGTTTGCCGGCCCGTAGACCAGCTGGAACATCTCAGTATTGTCTGCAATTTCTGCTTCCAGCGCCTTGGACACATTCGACACGGCCGAGAGGCTTTGCCCACTCACCACGACAAAGGTGTTATTGATGTACTGGGGGAACACGTCAGAAAGTCTGTTGTACACCTGTTTCCAGTCTGTGTCCTGGCGTATGAGCTTGCCGGTGTCAGAATTAATGCTGAATTGGGTGATGGCTACGTATAGTGCGGCTGCTGTGATTAGGGCAACTGCACCTAGTACGCGTTTTGGACACGAAATAACGAATCCGGTCCATATCATGAGGAAGCGGCGATACATTTCTAGTGGACGCTGGCCTTATCCTGGTTGTCTTTGATGGTCTGCCTGATTTCTTCAATGACGCCTGTCACACCACCGGATTCGAAGGTAGCAGAATAGGTAGCGCGCTTGAGGGACAAGTCAGATACACCATTGGCAACAACATCGAATATTTTCCACTGACCTCCGAGGTCGACAAGCTGGTAGTCGAGGTCGACCTTTTCTGAATCCGTGTGCAGTTGGGTTCGCACGATAACACGATTGGATTTAATCGATTTTTGTCCAAGAACCTCAAAGTGCTGTTGGCTGTAAATGGGGAACCGGCTGGCATAACTGGTAACAATGATCTCGCCCATCAAGCTGGTGATGGTCGCCTTCTGCTCATCTTCGATCTTTCGCCAGTTGCGCCCAAGGGCAACACGGGCAACCGTCGTGGTATCAAAAGTGCTTTCCACGATGGGCGCTAACAATTGTAATCGATCGCTGTAGCTTGTAGAGCGCATCACCTGTATCAAACCCTCATGGAATTTGTTTACGGGAGTGGCCGGCTCAGCCAACGCACCAGAACCCAAATTAAATGCAAGAAACAGAACTGTGACGAACCACCTAATCATTCTCGACAAACTCAGCAACCTCCAGGTGGAACCCTGACAGGGCGTTGAAGCGGAAGGGTGAGCTCAACAGGCGCATCTTGCCTACACCAATATCGCGAAGTATCTGCGAACCCGTGCCTATCACCCGGTATGTTCCGACTTCGTTGGTATGACGTTCCTCCGGTGACATATCCGGGAAGTATTTAACCTGCGCCAGGGCTTCGGCCTGGGATATTTCTTGGCCAACTATGACAATGACGCCTCTACCTTTATCGGAGATGTGATGCATTGCCTCCTGCAGGGACCAGGTTTTCTTGAATCCTGGTCGCTGGGTACCTAATACATCGCGCAATGAATTGACCACCTGGACCCTTACCAGGCATGGGTCATCTTCTGATATATTGCCCTTGACCAAAGCATGGTGTACGCAATCTGAAATCTTGTCGGTGTAGGTCCTGAGGGAGAAGTCACCCTGCTGAGTGGTGATTTCTTTTTTATCCACCAACTCAATTGTCTTATCATTGAGTGCACGATACTGAATCAGGTCAGCTATGGTTCCAATCTTAATGCCGTGTTTTTCTGCGAATTCTTCCAGCTCTGGTCGCTGGGCCATGGTGCCGTCTTCATTCATCACTTCAACGATGAGGGCGGAGCTATCATAACCCGCCATCCTTGCCAGGTCGCATCCGGCTTCCGTGTGACCGGCCCTGGTCAGTACGCCGCCGGCCTGAGCGATCAGCGGGAAGATATGCCCTGGCATCACCAGGTCTTCAGGCTTCGCATTCCGGGCGACGGCATCGCGAACGGTCTTCGCACGATCTGCAGCTGAAATGCCGGTAGTGATACCGTTTGCCGCCTCGATAGACACGGTGAAATTTGTTTCATGCATGGACAAATTGTTCTCCACCATCAGCGGAAGGTTCAACTGCCGGCCACGCTCTTCAGTTATTGTCAGGCATATCAGCCCACACGCATAGCGTGCGTAGAAGGTCACAACTTCAGGTGTGACCACGTCTGCGGCGATGATCAGGTCACCTTCATTTTCGCGATCCTCATCATCCATGATAAGTACCATCTTCCCTTGGCGAAATTCGTCCAGGATCTCTTCTGTCGTGTTAATGGGCACAATATCTCCGAGTCTGCCATTTGCAACGCCGGATTATACCCAAAAGGGAAGCCAAGAGAAGAGTGCGATCCGGCTATATGGGTGAAGTTCATCGTATAATCATTTTTTTGGACAGGCAGAGAACAACGTGGACAAACATGCGTTCATTCACAGGCTGCGGGCAATCTGCGGCGAAAATATCATTGCCGATGAGCCACAGCTGAAGGTTTATGAAACGGATGGTTTAACCGCCAAAAGAAGGGCTCCATGGCTGGTGGTACTACCTTCAAGTGTCAAAGAAGTGCAGCAGGTGGTAAAACTGTGCTTTGATGCTGAAGTGCCCCTTGTGGCCCGTGGCGCAGGGACGGGGTTGTCTGGTGGCGCCTTGCCCCATGCTGATGGTGTACTGCTTATTCTGGCAAAGCTCAAGCGTATTCTTTCCGTAGACACCGAGAACCGACTGGCAACTGTTGAACCAGGTGTTACCAATCTTGCGATTTCAGAGGCGGTGAAGGATAGGGGGCTCTACTATGCACCCGACCCTTCATCCCAGGTAGCCTGCTCGATTGGTGGCAATGTTGCTGAAAACTCAGGAGGCGTCCACTGCCTCAAATACGGGTTGACTGTGCATAACGTTCGCCGCTTGAAAATAATTTCCCCGACCGGTGATTTATACGAAGTTGGCAGCCATGCATTCGACTCGGCCGGATATGACCTGCTGGCCCTTCTTCATGGATCTGAAGGAATGTTTGGTATCGTTGTCGAGATCACCGTTGCACTGTTGCCAATACCGGAGTCAGTCAGTGTCGTGACAGCTGGATTTGCAGCGGTCGAAGATGCTGCTTCAGCAGTAACCGATATCATTTCCGCTGGAATCATCCCTGCTGGTCTGGAAATGATGGATAAACTGGCAATAGAGGCTGCGGAGGCCTATGTGAAGGCGGGCTACCCAACCGGTGCAGAGGCGCTGCTTTTGTGTGAGTTGGACGGCATTGAAATGGAGCTTGAAACACAACTGCGGAGTTTGATGGATATTCTGAACGAAAACGGCGCAACCAGCATGAAGCGCCTCTTCATCGCAAATCGCGGCGAAATAGCGGCGCGCATCGCACGCACAGCGCGCGATCGCGCATTGCCGTCCGTCGTCGCTGTGGCGCCCGAGGACGAGGCGTTAGCTTCTCAGTACCACTGCGATGCCACCGCGCCGCTGCGGAGCGCGGCGTCGTACGCGGACAGCGACGAGCTCATCG
>MDTC01001627.1_pt1 | contig 61176 bp, 52 predicted proteins | sample 811181 | NCBI WGS metagenome assembly MDTC01 (sample SAMN05326644, study PRJNA326480) | marine metagenome | isolation source: seawater | place: Pacific Ocean: North | collected 2011 | reverse complement strand
TTATATTTATATCAAAATTCACTCTAATATACTATTATTTTGGGTATTAATTTTACTTTAAGATAAAAATTTTAAACTTTTACTCATTAATTTGTATATAGGAGCAGGTAAACCCAGCTTTTTGATTTCTGTAGGCGTAAACCATTGACCACGAGTTAATTCTATATTCTGAGGGTAAATAAGATAAGCATGAAGTTGATAATGCGTAAACTTATGGTCAAATGCATGCTCAGGCGTACCATATTGTTCGATGAGATCTTCGTTAATTTGCGGTAAACACCATAAGCTCCCCCAAATACCTTGCTGTGGCCTTTTTTCTAGAAAGAGTTTATTTTCTTTTACTGTCCATAAGAAGTAACCCTTCTTTTCAGGCAACACTTTTTTTGGTTTTTTTGTCGGTAAATCAGCTTGTTTGTTATGTTGGTAAGCATAGCAGCTTGATTTTAATGGGCAGTTGTCACACTGAATTTTTTTAGGAGCACAGATCTGTGAGCCTAAGTCGAGTAGTGCCTGAGCAAACTGTCTATTGTTTTGTGTCGGAGTATAACGCTCTGCCAAATCCCATAGCTGTTGATCAACTTGTCTCGTTGTGGGAACACCTTCTATTCCAAAATAACGACAGAAGAGTCTTCTCACATTGCCATCGACGATAGGTCCGTATTGGTTATAGGCAAAGGAAAGCAAAGCTCCAGCTGTATAGCGTCCGACTCCAGGTATACTTTGTAAAGCTTGTAAGCATTGAGGGAGTTCGCCTTTGTGGTGGGTCATAATATATTGAGCAGCTTGATGAATACGACGCGCTCTTTGGTAATAACCTAGACCTTGCCAAAGATGCATCACATCATCGAGATGTGCTTGTGCCAAAGAAGAGAGCGTGGGGAACTGATTCATCCAGCGCTCGAAATATCCAATTACCGTGGTCACTTGTGTTTGTTGTAGCATCATTTCAGAAATGAATACTTTATAAGCTGTAGGAGAGATCTGCCAAGGTAGATCGTGGCGTCCATACTGCTTTTGCCAAGTGCATAGGATTTGGCTGAAAGATGACGGAGTTAAAGAATGAGACATAGACTACGAGATATTAAGAGTACAAAAAGGTTACTTTAACATAAGTTAAACTAAGAGGAGGACTCAATTATGCTTTTCTATGCCTCAAGCTTTTTGTGAAAAATCCTGTATTCTCATGATTTTATCTGTATTTGTGAATTAAAAACTTGAGATTTAGCCTCAAATTGAGATAATGACGGGTTGTTTTATTATTAATTTAATCGGAAAACGTATGTCTGAAGTGATGTCAGGTGAATATACAGCTGATGGTAAATATTTACGTAAAGTAAAAAGTTTTGTCTTAAGAGAAGGGCGTTTAACCAAAGGTCAAGAAGCTGCAATGGAGCAGTATTGGTCTGTTTATGGTTTAGATTTTACCCCAGAAAAAATAGATTTAGCGCAAGTATTTCAAAATCAAGCGCCTGTTTTTTTAGAAATTGGCTTTGGTATGGGTCATTCTTTAGTAGAGATGGCTAAAGCAGCACCTGAAAAAAACTTTATAGGAATTGAAGTACATAAACCTGGTGTCGGAGCTTGTATCCAAGCCGCCGCTCAAGCAGAGCTCAAGAATCTTAAGGTCATTCATTATGATGCTGTTGAAGTCCTTGAGTGTATGATTGAGGAAGCTTCACTAGACTGTATTCAACTCTTCTTTGCTGATCCTTGGCATAAGAAAAAGCACCATAAACGACGCATCGTTCAGATCGATTTTGTAACACGTGTCGCTCACAAACTCAAACAGGGCGGTCTGTTTCATATGGCCACAGACTGGGAAAATTATGCTGAGCATATGCTCGAAATTATGTCTCAGGTTGACTTGTTTGTAAATCAATCACCTACGGATGATTTCATTCCCCGACCAGCCCATAGACCTTTAACGAAGTTTGAACAAAGAGGTCAACGCTTAGGGCATGGAGTTTGGGATTTACTGTACTCGCGTAAAGACTAGTTGAAGGTTTGAGGAGCTGAATAAATGTTCCTCATATCTACAATTTGCGCTATAGTTAACGATAATTAGAAGTGGTGATTAATTATGCCTAGTCTTGATTTATTAAAACAGGTTTTAGATGACGCAAAGCCTTTTTTGGGCAAAGGAAAAGTGGCGGATTATATTCCTGCTCTGGCTCAAGTTTCAGGAAAAAAGCTGGGTATTGCCGTATGTGATATTAAAGGCCAAGTTATGGGAGCAGGTGATTACCAAGAGCCTTTCTCCATTCAGAGTATTTCTAAAGTATTGAGCCTAACTTTTGCTTTAGGTGCTTCTGCTGATCCTGATAAGGAAGTGTGGACACGTGTGGGTAAAAACCAATCGGGAGATAGCTTTAATTCTCTTGCTCAAGTTGAATTTGAACATGGTATTCCGCGTAACCCTTTTATTAATGCAGGCGCTTTAGTTGTTTGCGATATTCTGACTTCTAAGCTCGATAATCCTAAGCAAGAGATGTTAGATATCGTAAGAGAGCTCTGTAATAATGACCAGATCAATTATGATTCTATTGTGGCTAAATCAGAGATGGATCATTCTTCGAGAAATGCATCGATTGCTTATTTAATGAAGTCATTTGGTAACTTTCATAACGATGTACAAGAGGTACTCACCAATTACTTTAATTACTGTGCTTTAAAAATGAACTGTGTTGATTTAGCCAAAGCCTTTATTTACTTGGCTAATGGTGGTTTAAGCCTTAACGGTCGTATTGTCACCAATCCTTTGAGAACCCGTCGAATTAACTCTCTTCTTGCTACATCAGGTTTATATGATGGCGCGGGCGAATTTGCTTTTCGTGTAGGGATGCCCGGTAAGAGTGGCGTGGGAGGCGGTATTATTGCTGTTGTTCCTAATGAAATGGTGATTTGTGTGTGGTCACCAGAACTCGATAGCTTTGGCAACTCTCTTGCGGGTATGATTGCTTTAGAAGAGTTTTCGCGCCAGTTAGATTATTCTATTTACTAACTTTCTTTATTGACTTGGGCACCTACATGAGGTGTCCAAGTAGTTCGTTAATAAACAAAGATCCTTGTTCAGTGAGATACCAATGCGTGCTATCTTCTTGGAGTAGTTTCTTGTTGATCGCAGGAAGCAGCTTTTTTTGTATGTGCTCTCGGTGAATACCTGTACGCGCTTCAAACTCTGCTTTAGGAATAGGCTCGTACAGTCGTGCTCGATTCATAAAATATTCAAGAGCTAAATCATCTTGAGCAATGTGACGTTGCTCTGTGGTGCGTTGCAGACTTGCTAAGTAACCTTGAGGGTGCTTGATTTTGGTTGTGCGTAGAATGAGTTGTTCGCCGGGAACTGTTATTTTTCCATGTGCACCACATCCTATACCTAAATAATCACCAAAACGCCAATAGTTCAGATTATGCTGACAAGGTGTTTGCTGTTTTGAATAACCTGATATTTCATATTGCTGATAGCCAGACTCGGCTAATTTCTTGCGCCCTTCTATAAAAATATGCCAAAGTTGTTCGTCTTCAGGTAGTACAGGTGGCTGACTATAAAAAAGTGTATTGGGTTCAATGGTGAGCTGGTACCAAGAAATATGGTTAGGCTCTAATGCTATCGCCTGATCTAAATCATGCATGGCTTGTTCAAAAGATTGATCAGGTAAACCATGCATTAAATCCACATTTAACCCAGAAAAGCCCGCTGTTTTAGCGCGTTGAATGGCTACAATCGCTTCTTGGTGATCATGAATGCGCCCCAGCTTATCTAAATGTGTTGAAGAAAAGCTTTGGACGCCGATGGAAAGACGCGTGATACCTGCGTCTCGATAGGCTGCAAAACTATCATACTCTAAGGTGCCAGGATTGGCTTCCATGGTAATTTCAGCAGAGGGTGAGATAGGAATAATGCTGTGAATGCGTTCTAGTAGATAAGCAAAGCTCGATGCGCTAAATAAAGAAGGTGTACCACCGCCGATAAAAATAGTACTGATCTCTCGGCCTTGTGCTTTTGCTTTATCGGCAGATAAATCTTCGATGAGTGCCTCAATATACTGTGCTTCCGGTAGATCTTGTTTTTTTTGATGCGAGTTGAAATCGCAATAGGGGCATTTTTTCACACACCAAGGAATATGTATATAAAGGCTTAATGGAGGTAGCTGTAACATATTAATCGATAATCTTTGCGTCTTGCATCAAGTGAATGAGCTTTTTCAAGGCTAAAGCACGATGACTGATTTGGTTCTTGATGTCGGGTAAAAGTTCGGCGGCAGAGCATTGATGGCTTGGCACATAGAATATAGGATCGTAACCATGGCCATGCTCACCTGTGAGTTGGTGGGCAATTTGTCCTTCCCAGCTTGCTTGGGCAATAAGAGGCGAGGGATCTAAATGATGACGCATATACACAAGCACACATTGAAATCGAGCTGTACGCTCTGCATCGGGTACATGCTTGAGCTCTTGTAAAACGCCTTGCATGCGTTCTTCTGGCGTTGCGTTTGGGCTGATATAACGCGCGGAATAAATACCAGGCTGGCCTTGCATCGCATCTATTTCGAGCCCTGAATCATCAGCAATAGCAGGCTTTTGTGTGATCTGTGCTGCATGACGTGCCTTGATAATTGCGTTTTCAACAAAAGTTGTTCCTGTTTCAGCGACTTCAGAAACATGAAAGTTTTTTTGAGGCACGATAGACAGGCAGGTGTGCGCAAATAAATGATGAAACTCGTTTAATTTACCTTCATTATTGCTCGCGAGAACGACTTGGTTCATGGAATCCTCTTTGATGTGGTATTCAGTCGATAGAGTCTTGTATCATAACGGAAATACGCGTAAAAAGATAATATAAAAAGAGAGAAGTGTTGCGTATTGAGAGATAAATGATGGTCTATATCTTTACAGGGTATACTAAAGTGAAATGAGGTTCGTGAGTGAATAGCTCTATAGCATGCACTACTTCAGTTTCATATTGATGGTTGTATTTTTTTTACATGCCGCACAGAATGAAATGTGGAGCTAGCCTTGTTAATTTAATCTTTAGAGTGCTGATTCAGAGTTAGTGGTGATAAAAGGTTTTATCGAATTTAAACTCGGTATCGAGTTTGTTCTGCGACTTAATCTGCACATGAAAAGTGAGCATCTCTTCGTGTTCATGTGAAAATTGTGCGATGTAATAAATGGCACCGCCACCTCTTAACTCTTTAAATTTTAATGGCTTTTTATGCTTAATGAGGTTGGTTGCATAACCTGTGATTTTGGCATGAATTGGAGGATGACTTCTTTGACTGGTATCTAATATACTGATATTGATGATGCCTGTGTATTGCCCGCGATCAATCTTATAATTTTGGGCTACTTCCTGACTCAGAAAAGTACTTTTGAGTGCCATATAGTGAATCTCAAAGTTACCTACTTGCTTTTTTTGTTCAGCATATCCAAAAAGGCTAAGACAGCTCATGCTTAACAATAACCATAATTTTATTTTAAGCATGCTTTCTCCTAAGCAATAAGACTTTGATTCATTTAAGTTTAGCATAGGTGCTTCTATACCGATGTGTTCAGGAACTGGTGTAGAGCATCTCGTTAAATCTGAATCATCTTGTATTCAAGTATGAGGAGCATGAGCGCAGAAGCGAAAAAAGCCACATTGTGGCTTTTTTGGGGGGGTGAGGTAGATCAAACTCGAAGAAGCAGAGTTAAGCGCGGTACCATAGACTACCTAAGTAGTTTATGTTGAGCAGTTGGCCTATAGAGTTGAGTAGGTCAGGGATTAGCAAATTTATAAAATTAAGTAAAACAATTAAAATCATAGGCGAGAGATCTAAGCCTCCTAAAGAAGGTAGGCGGCTGCGAATAGGCTCCATGAAAGGCTCTGTGAGCTGCGCTAATACCATTTCAAATGCATTGTATCCTTGGCTAACCCAACTTAAAACAGCGCGAATGATCAGCATCCAAAAGAGCAGTGTACCGAGCTCTTTCATACAGCTGAGCACAGCAAGAAACAGTGTTATAGCAAGATTAATGGGTTGTCCTTGAAGTGCAATGAGTAAACACCATTTAGATAAGCTCACACCAATAGCTAAAACAATGCCTGCTGTATCTAAACGTCCCATACTGGGTACAGCACGGCGAAGCGGTGCCAAAACGGGTTGCGTTGCTTTGACGGTAAATTGACTCAGTGGGTTGTAAAAGTCTGCTCCAGCTGCTTGGAGCCAAATACGCAGTAACACCAAAATTAAATAAAAATCGATTAATAAGGTAATCAGATAACTGATGGCATTCATAAATAAAACTCCGATGTTATAGAGGCGAACTATGCGATTTGGCTGGACGTTCTCCAAAGAGCGCTCTGCCGACTCTGACCATAGTGCTACCTTGAATAATAGCTTCTTCTAAATCGTGACTCATTCCCATAGACAAAGTGTCTAGCTCAGGAAATTGTTGACACAATTGCACAAAGGCTTGTTGTATTTTACCAAATTTTTCAAGAGATGACTCTTTATTTTTTTCAGGTTTAGGGATACACATGATACCTCGTAGCTTAAGCCGAGGTAAGGTTTGTAACCTGGTCATCAATTCGGCTGCTGCTTCCGGTGCAATACCTGCCTTTTGTGGTTCGTGATCAAAGTTGATTTGTACGCAGATATTTAAATCGGGCAAATGCTCAGGTCTTTGTTGACTTAACCTTTGTGCTATTTTAAAACGATCGATACTATGTATCCAGCTCGCATGTTGCGCAATGGCCTGTGTTTTATTAGATTGAAGTGCGCCGATGTAATGCCAAGTGATATCGAGATCTGCTAATTGAGTTGCTTTTTCCGTAAACTCTTTGACATAGTTCTCACCAAAATCTCTTTGATTTGCTTGATAAAGCTCTTTTATAGCAGCTGCAGGGTGCGCTTTACTCACCGCAAGTAAAGTGACATCATGTGTGTAGAGAGATTGTTTTTGTGCAGCTTGGATACATTGCTGAATGTGTTGCAGTTGATCAGTGATGTTTGATTTCATTTTAATAGGATCTACGGTAGATAATGGATATACAAAGCCTTTTGAAATTGAGTGTACAGCAAAATGCTTCAGATTTACATGTGAGTGTTGGGATGCAACCAGCCATGCGTATTGATGGTGAAATTCACTTCCTCGATCAAGAGCGCATCACAGCACCGCAAATACTCGCTTTTTTAGACGATATTATAGATCAAGCCATGCAAAATCAATTGCGCCAAGGCGTAGCGATTGATGTAATGTATCATTTAAAATCGGTAGGGCGATTTCGTTGTAATATTTATCAGCACTGCGATGGGTTATCTATTGCTTGTCGGGTCATGCCTGCTTACATTGCCTCGTTAGCTGCATTGGGTGCATCAGATAAAATGCTTGAACTGATGCAACTTAAACAAGGTCTCATTTTGGTAACAGGTGCAACAGGAAGTGGAAAAACCACAACGCTGGCTGCAATGATTGATCAAATTAACACGCAACGTGCTTGCCACATCATCACGATTGAAGATCCGATTGAAGTACAGCATACCAATAAAAAATCGCTTATCCATCAAAGGCAGGTTCAGCGTGACGTAGAGAGTTTTGATAGTGCGCTGCATAGCGCGCTCAGGCAAGATCCTGATGTGTTGCTGGTGGGAGAACTACGTGATTTGAGCACCATTAAACTTGCCTTAACGGCGGCAGAAACAGGTCACCTTGTTTTGGCTACATTACACACGCGCTCAGCTGTACAGAGTGTGCATAGAATCATGGATGTTTTTCAAGGTACAGAAAGAGCCAGTATTCGCAGTCTTTTAGCTGAGTCATTGAAAGCGGTTATTTCACAACAGCTGATCAAAAAGCAGCAAGGTGGGCGCGTTGCTGCTTTCGAAGTACTGTATGTGACGACAGCTATACGCCATTTGATCCGAGAAGATAATTTGGCGCAGATGTATTCGGCTATGCAAACAGGTCGTCATCAAGGTATGCAAACAATGGAGCAAGCCTTGATGCTTTTAAGGCAACAACATCAACTTGTAGATACCGTTGAGAGAGAGCATGCTGGTACTGTATTACCTTATGCTGAATTGGCGAAATAGCTTTCTAAAATGATGACCGCTGCCATGGCATCGATCTGTTCTTTTTGCAACGAGCTATATCCACCAGACTCATATAATCTGGACTTAGCGTCAGCAGTGCTCAGACGTTCATCTTGCAGTGCAATGGGCAATCCAAATCGACCATGCAATCGATTGGCAAACTTTTTGGCTTGTTGCGTCACTTGCTGGTCTGAACCATCCATATTTAAAGGTAACCCTATGACTAACAGTTTAGGCTTCCATTCTTGCAATAGTTTTTCAATTTCAGCCCAATTTGGAATACCATCTTGAGCACGAATACAGGTGAGGGGGGATGCACTTTGGGTTACATCTTGACCTACAGCGATACCAATACTTTTTGTACCAAAGTCAAATGCGAAAATACAGCTCATGTTATGCGTGGCCTATATCACTAGATAATTTTACGGGGTTAAATCCTATACGTTTTGTAGCTTCTTGCCAACGATCTTTTAGAGGAATATCAAACAATAACTCATGATCTGCTGGTGAAGTGAGCCAAGTATTGGCTGCAATTTCTTGTTCTAGTTGTTGAGGAGCCCAACCAGAATAGCCCAAAGTAATCAGATATTGCTGTGGTGACTTATAACTACCTAAAGCCTGTAGCACATCGTGAGATGTGGTCATGCTCAAATTTGGAGCGACCACTTGTGTTTCCGTCCAAGTCATTTCATTGGTTGTATGCAATACGAAACCTCTTTCTGTCATCACAGGTCCACCCACCAAGACATCCTGATTGTGTACTTCTGATTTTGTATAGGGTTCAGATGAATCCATTTTGGACAAAAGAAAGTTGATATCAAAACCTATAGGTTGGTTGATCATCAAACCCATTGCCCCTTGCGCATTATGGTTGCAAAGGTAAATGACTGCTTTTTCGAAGAAGCTATGATTTAAAGCGGGCATAGCAATGAGTAAATGATGTTGTAACGATTGCATCTTTTAATCCTTATGATTAACCGCCAGCCAACTTGACTGAAAAGCCTTTTTTTTCGAGGAGTATTTTCACTTTTTCTCGGTCTTGCGTTTGTAATTCAATACAAAAATCTACAACGGTACCGCCACAACCACACTTCTTTTTTAGTTCAGAACACAACTTTTTAAGTGCATCTTGCTTAAGTGCTAATCCATCAATAATTGATACGCCTTTACCTTTTCTCCCTTTGGTCTGTCTGGTAATGCGTACAATACCATCGCCTTGAGGAGGACTGGCTTCAGGTTGTTCAGAATCAAGGGTTGTGTCTTTATCTGTGCTATAGACAAGGCGTATATCTTTAGGTAAATCCATCGTGTTGGTACATCAAAAGGTGGACAATGTTCATAGTGTAACAAAATTAAAGTATATACCCTAATCAGAAGATAAGCGCTTAAAAAACGATAAGCAATCTATTTGATAAGACGAAGTCGAGTAACCTTGAAATCAATTCTTTATATAGAGTAAAAATATACTGCATATTCTGTGTTATTTTGCATTTTAAAATGATTTGAGCTGCGAGTGCATACATGATTATTCTAGATAAAGTAGAGTAAATGTATTTTGTAAAGTTTTTAACCTTATTTTTTTAATTAGAAAAGGCTATGCGACATTGAAATACGTATATAAAGAACATACACAGCGTAGGATTTATTTTTTCGATAAAGGTGATTATGAAAGTTAATCAAACGTCGCATTCTATGTCTATGCAATACAGCATGAGTAGGGCTAAAAATAAGACGGAAGATGCGCATAATAAGCTCAGTAGCGGCTTTAAAATCAATAGTGCTAAAGATGATGCAGCGGGACTGTCTTTGTCGATTCAGCTTATGATGAGACAACAAAACGCGCATGCACAAGTAAGGTATGCACAAGATGGCATTTCGATGGCACAGATAGCAGAGTCAACGATGAAAGGTAGCATGGATATGATGCTGGATATGCGCGATTTGGCGTTGCAATCAGCGAATGGTAGCTACAGTGATGATCAAAGGCAGATGCTTGATCAAGAGTTTAGTGCTCTGCAATCAGAAATCACAAGACAATGGAGTCAAACTTCAACAAACCCCAATGCACTCATGGAGTCGGGTCATTTATCAGCTTTATATCCTAGCGATAAAGACATGCAACAGTTGCGTCAGCCTATAGATGATGCGATGCGCGACTTACCAGCACAAGATATCTCGACGCAAGATCATGCTCAAAAGTCGATAGAAGTGATTGATCAGGCCATGAGAGACCTTTCTTCTGCTCAAGCGCAGTTGGGTGCCTCACAAAATGTAATGCAACATCGTATGAACTCAGAAGAGCTGGCTGAAATTCATTTAGCCGAATCTCAGAGCCGTATTCGCGATACAGAATTTGGGGAAGAACTGATCCAGTCAACGATTAATTCAACCAAAACGAACATAAGTGTTGCGCTACAAGCTCAAGCTAATGCTAGTGAAAAAGAAGTATTACGTTTAATAAAATGATCTAATAATAACTATTTTGTAATTATTAGATCATAACAATCTGATGCTTTTGTTTTTTAAAAGATTATTTGTGTAGCTTAAATCGGTGTCAAAAACCATATAAATCGGTGTTTTCCTTCCTTTTAGACTAAAAAAGTCTTTTTATTTCTGTCTTTAGCTGAAATTAACACTTTAATCATCAAATGCGATAAATATTTCTTTATATTAGAATCAAGTCTGGTTAAGATAACGTATCTTTATTCATTTATATGATTTTTTTATGGAACTTTTCATCAGTTTATTAGGTATTATATTCTTAATGGGTTTGGCTTACCTTGTCTCTGAGCAGCGTCAGTCAATATCTTCTCGTGTTGTCCTGAGTGCATTAGCATTACAAATTGGCTTTGGTGTCTTCGTGCTTTATGTTCCTTTAGGTCAGGCTATGCTTTCAAGCACTTCTGATGTTGTCATGTCTACTATAAGTTATGGTCAAAAAGGCTTGAGCTTTTTATTTGGTGACCTAGCTGAATTTAAATTTGGTTTTATTTTTGCTATCAATGTGTTAGCTATGGTGATCTTTGTGAGCGCTCTGATTGCGGTCTTATATCATCTGAAAGTGATGAACATGCTCGTTACTTACTTAGGTGGCTTTGTATCTAAGATCATTGGCACAAGTCGAACAGAGTCTTTATCTGCAACGGCTAATATTTTTGTGGGCCCCGTTGAAGCACCGATTATGATTCGTCCTTTCGTTGCAAGTATGACACGTTCTGAGATGTTTGCTGTGATGACAGGTGGCTTGGCCTCTGTCGCTGGTGGAACCATGATTGGCTACATCCAACTAGGCGTTGATGTGAAGTATCTCTTAACCGCTGCTTTTATGACTGCTCCAGCAGGAATTGTTTTCGCTAAAATCATTTTTCCAGAAGTTGATACGCCTCAGCGAAACACATCAAAAGTTATCAAAGAAAATCAAACAGAAGCAGCGGGTATCTTTGATGCAGCATCTGTAGGTGCGTACCAAGGACTTCAGCAAGCTGTTATGATTGGTGCATCTCTTTTGGCATTTGTTGGGCTGATTGCTTTATTTAACGGTGTCTTATCCAGTGTTGGAGCTTGGTTTGGTATCGAAGGTTTAACCTTAGAGCTTATTTTGAGTTATCTTTTTTCTCCTCTTGCTTGGTTTATGGGAGTGCCTTCTCACGAAGTGTTTCAAGCTGCTTCATTTATTGGCCAAAAGCTTGCTGTGAATGAGTTTGTTGCTTATTCAAGTTTCGTAGAAGTATCGGAGCAACTCTCACCCAAAACTCAAGCTATTATCAGTATTGCTTTATGCGGCTTTGCAAATTTTTCCTCTTTAGCCTTTGTGATTGGTGGCCTTTCTGCGATGGTTCCTGAGCGTCGCCAAGAAATTGGTGCTTTAGGCGTAAAAGCTTTATTTGCAGCATTTTTAGCGAACTTAATGAGCGGTACCATTGTGGGACTACTGATTTCTCTCGATACACTGTTGAATTGAATGTAAATGTTTGATTGGAAAAAGCCAGCTTGAAAGCTGGCTTTTTTTTAGCCCTTTTTTCAGTTATCTTTAATAGTTTGGCTTCTTATACGTGCTGAGCTCACCTATGTCTCATATTTATTCAAAGATAATCGGTGCTTCTTTTATTGTTGCAGGCACTGCGATGGGCGCAGGAATGCTCGCTTTGCCTTTAGTTATGTATCCAATAGGTCTATTGTTAGGAGCTCTGCTTTTACTTCTTACTTATTGTGCTGCGACCTACAGCGCTTTACTCATCTTAGAAGTGAATCTTCAATTAGGAAAAGAGTATAATTTCTTCACATCTGTAGGCCAAGTTTTAGGAAAGGCACCTCAAATCATAACGCATGTGATGTTTTTAGGGATGCTCTACACTTTGATTGCCGCTTATCTAGCGAGTGGTTCACAGATGTTAGCATTGCATTACTCATCATTATTTGAGTATCGAGTCTCGGATGTATTCTTTGTATTTTTATTCTTAGCTTTGTTTGGTGTGTTATCGATTCTAGGAACACAGATAACCGATCGTGCTTCACGCTTTTTCTTTGTGATAAAAATTGCTATTTTTTTGTGGTTGCTTGCTTTACTTGTACCTTATATTCATTTGGATTATCAAACACTTTTACCGGCGAAGCGCATTCAAAATCAGTCTTGGCTGTATACTGTACAAGCTTTACCTGTTATTGTAACTTCTTTTGGTTTTCATGTGAGTATTCCGAGTTTAATTCGCTATTTAAACGCAGATATAAAAGGCTTAGTTCGTGTGATGGTTATAGGAGCAGCCATTCCTTTGGTTTTTTATTTAACATGGCTTTTTATGACTGTAGGTGTCATGCATCTTGATATAAACAATATATCTCATTTGGATTTAGAAGGTTGGTTCTATGCGATGTATCAGAGAGTTCACTCACCTTGGTTGAGTTTTTTATTGAGAGTTTTTTCTGATTCTGCATTGATTACCTCTTTTATTGGAGTGAGTATGGGACTTTATGATTATTGGGATCATTTAATTTCTAAAAACATTCAGCTCATGAAAATAAGAAGATATGTGATTGGAGGAGCGATTTTTATTCCCCCCTTAGCTTGGGTTGTTTTATTGACTTCTAACTTTACGGTTATCTTAAGTTTTGCAGCAATACCTTTAGTTGTATTGACTGTCTTTTTACCAATTGCTATGTTTTATAAGTTATATCGAGAAAGATACACATCGAAATTTTTGAAAATGAATGCGATGGCTCAGTTCAACCTCCTACTTTTTGGCTTGGTAGTTTGTATCGTACAACTGTACTTTGTCAGTATATGAGCATGAGGTATATGGTGCTGAGCAATCAACAGTAATGATTGTATTCTAGAAATTAAGGGTTATATATGTTTACGGATAATAATGAGCAAAAAATGCATCTGACATCAAAAATTATGATAGGCATGCTTGCCGGTGCGTTAATCGGTTTTATTTTAAGACAGGTTTTTCCAGAGAGTGTATGGGTTGAAGACTATTTGACCAATGGCTTGTTTCATATTATTGGTACAATGTTCATTGCTTGCCTTAAGATGCTTGTTGTACCTCTAGTTTTGATCTCTTTGATTTGTGGAGTGAGTTCACTTTCTGATCCTTCAAAGTTAGGGAGTGTAGGTGGTAAAACCATTGTTTTTTATTTGATGACGACAGCTATTGCGGTGACCATTGCAATTACTTTTGCAATTATGATTCACCCAGGTGATGCGACTTTGTCAGTAGAGACTTCTTTTGCTGCTAAAGAGGCACCTTCGATAGGCCAAATTTTATTGGATATGATTCCAACGAACCCTGTTAAGGCTTTATCTGAAGGTAAAATGTTACAAATTATTGTTTTTGCTATTGTTTTTGGATTTGCTATTTCGCATGTAGGAAGCCGCGGTGTACGCGTAGCTGAGTTTTTCCAAGATCTCAATGAAGTAGTTTTGCGTGTTGTAACTTTGATTATGGCGCTTGCACCTTATGGTATTTTTGGTTTGATTGCCAAGCTGGTGTTAAGTCTCGGTATGGATACTTTTGAGAGTGTGGCTAAATACTTCTTTACTGTATTGCTGGTACTTTTCATACAAGGTTTGTTGGTTTATCCTACTTTGCTTAAAGCTTTCACTGGCTTATCTCCAAGCATGTTTCTTCGCAAAATGCGAGATGTCCAACTTTTTGCTTTTTCAACATCAAGTTCTAATGCGACACTTCCTGCAACTTTCCAAACCCTTGAACATAAAATGGGGGTCGATAATAAGGTTGCTTCTTTCACGCTTCCTCTGGGTGCTACGGTCAATATGGATGGCACTGCTATCATGCAAGGTGTTGCAACGGTTTTTATTGCACAGGTTTATAACCAAGATTTGACGGTTGCAGAATATCTTAGTGTTATTCTGACAGCGACTCTGGCATCTGTGGGTACTGCAGGCGTACCTTCTGTAGGCTTGGTTACTCTGGCTATGGTTTTACAACAAGTGAATCTTCCTGTTGAGGGTATTGCACTGATTATTGGTGTTGATCGTTTACTTGATATGGTGAGAACTGCGGTGAATGTAACAGGAGATTCTGTTACGACACTTGTGGTGGCAACACATGAAAAAGAAATCGATACCAAAGTTTTTTATGATATAGATGCTGGAGAAAAAGAGTTAGATATAGAACAGTTTTCTGGTAATCAGTTGAAGTCTAAAAGTAAAAAGAAATCTTAATGTGTGAAGGGGAGCATATTGGGTGGCGTCTTCTTAGCCGATCCTCGGCACATAAAGGTTTTGCTGCGGCTGCTCCCTTCCAGGCCTGACCGGGTTCACAAAGCTTTATTGCGAGGTAACCAAGAAGACACCATTGGTTGCCTCGCATTATCTATATTTTCTATGCAGTGGTCAAGTCTATTCATATTAATCGCATGATTAATATACGATATGTTTCCTCATTTCACTGCGTTTTTAGAAATTCCATAGCATATGAGCTAAAAAGTACAAAATGAGCGTTGCAGCTATATTGACCAGTAAACCGGCTTTCATCATTTGCGACTGTTTGATATAGCCTGAGCCATAAATAATAGCATTAGGTGGTGTACCGACTGGCAACATAAAGGCGCAGTTTGCAGACACACCTATGATGGCGCAAACCATGATGACAGGTAATCCTAAAGCTTCAGCAATACTTGCAAAGATCGGAACAAGCAGGGTTGCACTTGCTGTATTGCTTGCAAATTCAGTAAGGATAATGACAAAGAAAATAACAGCAAGCATGAACAGTGCTGTACTTGAGCTGCCAAAAGCTTCTGCCATATTATGCGCTAAAAAGGCACTCGTACCTGTTTTTGCGAGAATTGTACTCAGAGTGATACCACCACCAAAAAGCACCAAAACTCCCCATTCTGTTGTCTGTTGAATTTTCTTCCAGTTTACGAGTCCAAGTGCATTGAGCAATATTGCTGATGTCAGTGCAATGATGGTATCAAACTTTTGAATACCGCCGAGGTAATTAGAGATGCTTTTACTGTTGACCCAACAGAGCGCGGTGAGGAAAAAGATGAGTAAAGTCAGCTTAGCAGAGCTACTTAGCTGCTCTTCGCTTGGTGCAACTTCATATTGTAATGATAGATCGGGTTTGAAGAACAAATAAAGACACATTAACATAGCAGGCAGCATCAAAGAGACTGTGATTAAGCCAAACTCAAGCCATTCGTTAAAAGAAATTCCCGCATGAGCTGCCGCAACAGCATTTGGAGGGCTGCCGAGTATAGTACCGATACCTCCTATATTTGCTGAATAGCCTATGCCGAGTAACACAAATACGTATGTTTTCATATGCTTTGTTTTATCTAACTGACTGAGTAGACCTAAAGCTAAAGGCAACATAATCGTTGTTGTGGCTGTATTACTAATCCACATGGATAAAGCTGCGGTTGCAAAAAATAGCAGGAAGCAAGCTGTTTTGAGCTGTCCTCTGGCTAAGTAGAGAAGCTTATGAGCAATAAGCTTATCAATACCTTGAGTGTGAATGGCAGCAGCTAAGACAAAGCCACCAAAAAAAAGATAAATAGTTGGGTGAGAAAAGCCAGACAGTGCTTGCTTTGTATCCAGAAGACCTAAAAAGATCGCGACAATAGGAATGAGCAATGCCGTGATACTAATATGAATCGTCTCTGTTAGCCAAAGTAATGCTGCACACGTGAGCAATGCCAGGCCCTGATTGATTTGAGGTTCAAATGGAAGAAAGTTGAGCATCAAATAAAACAAACAGGCTGTGCCTGCTAATGATGTAAATTTAATGATGTCTTTGCTGTGGGGTTTTCTATCTTGGTCTACGACTTGTTGTTCTACTACTTGTTCCATAATTTTAATTTTTGATATGTAAAAGTGTCGGATATTTTGTTCCTATTTGAAGATAAAAACAAGAGTAAATTTGACTTATTTAGCATATTTTATGGATATTTCCATATGAACCTCAGTTGTTAGAGTCTGTTGGCAAGGTATTCAATAAAAGGAGAACTATTTTGCCTACTACACCTATTTGTTCTATAGTTTTAATGAGAGGTTTAAATATGCGGATAATTTTATTTTAGAGTCGTAACCTATGTTTAAGAAAAATTCTCCTCAGCTCACTTTTATTGCTCATGGATCACATATCAAAGGCAAGTTTCGTTTTGATGGTGATGTGCTTCTGGCCGGTCACCTTGATGGTCAGATCAATTCAAAAGCAAATGTGGTCATTGAGAAAAAAGGCTACATCAAAGGCAAGCTTTTTTGTATTGACTTGCAGGTTTCAGGTCACTTTCAAGGCTCTGTAAGCTGTCAAAGACTGATCATTCATAATGACGGCACGGTCGAAGGTGAAGTATGGTGTGAACATATGGAAATCTATGATCAAGGTCAGTTTGTCGGCGTACGTGTAAAAGAAACACCGAGTTGGCTAGCGGAGTTTCGTCAAGATAATGAACTCGTTGATAAAATTTCGAGTAAAAAAAGTAAAGGCGATGATGTTGATGGTGTGTTAATGAATAGTTGAATCCTCTTTTTCTATAGTCTTCTGGAATTGTTTACTCTCTTTTGTTGCGTGTTATAACCTGTAATGAGATAATATTTATCTCATTACTTTTTTATGGCCTGTATTTTATACAGTTCATTGTTTATTGTGTTGTACAGAGAGGAGTGATATGTGTTCATGCAGCAATTAACCTGCTTTAAAGCCTATGATATTCGGGGACGCTTAGAATCAGAGATCAACCCTGCGATTGCTTATCAAATTGGTCGCGCTATGGGGATATTCTTACAAACAGAAAATCCACAGGCAAGTACTGTAGTTGTTGGGGGTGATGTGAGACTAACCTCTGAAGCACTTAAGCAGCAAGTATCTGAAGGATTGACCGATTGTGGCTTAGATGTCATCGACTTAGGTATGACGGGTACCGAAGAAGTTTATTTTGCTACTCGATTTTTACAAGCTGATGGCGGGGTTGAAGTCACAGCAAGCCATAATCCTATTGATTTTAATGGAATGAAAATGGTGCGTCGAGAAGCGCAGCCAATAAGTAACGACTCAGGGTTACTTGATATCAAGCACCTTGCAGAAGCGCAAAATTTTCCTGAAGTGAAAGTAAAGGGGCGGGTGATACCAAGATTAAGTAAAGCAGATTATATTCAAGAGATGCTCTCCTTTGTTGATATGCAAGCACTTAAGCCATTGAAGCTTGTTGTCAATGCTGGTAATGGTGCCGCAGGTCCAATTATCGATGCGATGCAGGATTTTTTTGAGCAGAACCATGTTCCTATTTCTTTTATTAAAATACACCATGAGCCTGATGGTCACTTTCCTAACGGCATCCCTAATCCTATTCTCCCGGAATTAAGACAACCTACGATTGATGCTGTTATTCAAGAAAAAGCTGATATGGGTATTGCTTGGGATGGTGATTTTGATCGTTGCTTCTTATTTGATGAGAAAGGGCAATTTATAGAAGGTTACTATATTGTAGGTTTACTTACAGAAGCTTTTTTGAAGCAGAATCAAGGTGAAATCGTAATTCATGATCCAAGGTTATACTGGAACACACAATTCTTAGCTCAGAAGCATAAAGGTCAAGCTGTTGTGAGTAAAACAGGACATGCCTTTATCAAAGAGAAAATGCGTCAACAAGATGCGATTTACGGCGGAGAAATGAGTGCTCACCACTATTTCCGCGATTTCGGTTATTGTGATAGCGGTATGATCCCTTGGTTATTAGTCGCCGAAATGCTCTCTAAGCAAGGTAAGCCTCTTTCGGCTTTAATAGAAAACTATGTACAGTCCTATCCTTCATCTGGCGAAATAAACCTTACAGTAGCGGATGCGCAGGCTGTATTAAGCAAGGTAAAGAAAGCGTTATTGCAAGATGCGATCTGTGTAGACGAAATGGACGGCTTGAGTTTAGAGTTTGAAACTTGGCGCTTTAATTTGCGCAGTTCAAATACTGAGCCTGTTATGCGTCTTAATGTCGAATCGAAACAAGACGTTGCCTTGATGCAACAAAAAACACAAGAATTACTGCAGTTAATGCGTTAATATTTTTATTCTCAAGAGTGAATGTTTATATATGATGAAAGCGGAAGATTTAAATTACATTAAACAAAGCATTAAAGCTGTGCCTGATTATCCTAAAAAAGGTATTATGTTTCGTGATATCACGTCATTAATAGAAGATCACAAAGCCTTTGATTTAGTTATCCAAGCCTTTGCTCAGCATTTTGGTCAGATGGGCTTCGATAAAGTCGTGGGTACTGAAGCGCGAGGGTTTATCTTCGGCGCGCCACTTGCGCTCGAGTTAGGTATTGGTTTTGTTCCCGTTAGAAAACCAGGTAAATTACCAAGAGAGACGCTTGCTCGTTCTTACCAACTTGAATATGGCGAAGACACTCTAGAGATTCATAAAGATGCGATTAAGTCGGGTGAAAAAGTACTCGTTGTCGATGATCTATTGGCTACAGGTGGCACGATTGAAGCGACGGTTGCTTTAATCCGTCAATTAGGTGGTGTGGTTGAGCAAGCTGCATTTGTGATCTCATTACCTGATTTAAGCGGTGAGAAAAAACTGCAAGATCTTGATGTAATGGTAACCAGTCTTTGCGATTTTGCAGGTGATTAAAGCGTAACAGCATTACACTGTTGCTGTAGGTGTGAACAGAAGCTTATCTCATCACTTCTGTTCCTTTTCGTATTTTAATATTGAGGTAATTATGTCATCTCAAGTTCTTGCTAGAAAATGGCGTCCTTCGACTTTTACTGAAGTAGTCGGGCAGACCCATGTACTACAAGCCTTAACTCATGCTTTAGATGCAAACCGTTTGCATCATGCTTACTTGTTTAGTGGTACACGTGGTGTGGGTAAAACAACACTAGCACGACTCTTCGCTAAGGGATTGAATTGCGAGCAAGGTCTCACCTCTGAGCCCTGTGGTGCATGCTCATCTTGTCTTGAAATACGCGATGGTCGCTTTGTTGATTTGATTGAAATTGATGCAGCATCAAAAACGAAAGTAGATGATACACGAGAATTACTTGATAATGTTATGTATATGCCTACTCGCGGGCGTTATAAAGTCTACTTGATTGATGAAGTGCACATGCTTTCGCGCTCTAGTTTTAATGCTTTATTGAAAACACTCGAAGAGCCTCCTTCTCATGTTAAGTTTTTATTAGCAACAACGGAGCCGCAGAAGTTACCTGTCACGGTTTTATCGCGTTGTTTCCAGTTTAACCTAAAGAGCCTCAACCAAACTCAAATTGAGCAGCAGTTGGCTAAAGTTTTAACAGAAGAGCGTATTTTATTTGAATCGAATGCATTGAGCCTATTGAGTCAGAAAGCACAAGGAAGCATGAGAGATGCTTTAAGTTTGACTGATCAAGCCATTGCGCATGGTTGTGGTGCGGTCAACTTTGCGCAGGTTCAAGCTATGCTCGGTACTTTACGAGGCGATTATGCACTGGAGTTATGGTCGGCTTTATCTGATGTAGATACGCCAAAGCTATTTAAGCTCATACAAGACTTGTTTGCTTCGGGTATTGAAGCGGATGCTATCTTATGCGGGCTGCTCGAGTTATGCCATCAGGTTTATATCGTACAGCAGGTGCCCGATGCTTTACAGGCTATGCCTGACACACACAGCATAGCTGAGTTGGTTGATCATATCGAATCTCACACAGTACATACTTGGTATAAAAGCTTACTACAGAGTCGAAAACTTCTACCTTATGCTCCGGATATGCAATCAGCTATAGAAGTCGCTTTGCTGAGCTTGATGACACAGCATCAAACAACTCATTCATCAACTGCGGTGGTGGAAGTCGAAGCACCAAGAGATCATCTTGTCTCACAAATGGAGCAGATAGAGCACAAGGCGAGCTTGCTTAGACCTGTATTATCTAAAGATATAGACCAAAACCAAGCTGAAATCTCAGCTAAAGCCCAAGCTGAAAATCCAGTTGAAACTCAAGCTGAAAATCCAGTTGAAACTCAAGCTGAAAATCCACTTGAAACTCAAGCTGAAAATCCACTTGAAACTCAAGCTGAAAATCCAGTTGAAACTCAAGCTGAAAATCCAGTTGAAACTCAAGCTGAAAATCCACTTGAAACTCAAGTTGAAACCTCAGTTGAAACTCAAGTTGAAGCTCAAGTTGAAACTCAAGTTGAAACCTCAGTTAAAGCCCAGGCTGAAACTCCAGTGGATACTTTCTCAGCGAGGGATTCGTCAGATTCAACGGCATATTTGTCCGACTCAGCACAAGATCTACTACAGTCTGTGATTGCCATGAGGCAAAGTTTGATAAAGCAAGTACAGGCCGCATCAGGCGAAACAGAACAAAAAAAAAAGGCAATACTAAAGCAGTCTCGTAAAGATACTGTTGAATCGGCGTCACAGGACATACTCATTGAAGAGAAGCATGTATCATACAATGATTCTGTACCTGTGGATCCTGTAGATGATGTACTATCTGAGGTGGAACAGCCTCTTGTGCTGGAGACTTCCGACGTTGATTGTGAAGATGTATCAACAGACACAATAATAGATTCTGGTGTTTCCCATGTATGTGTCGATACACAGTCACCTCACTTATCTTATTTTGTTGATAAGCTATCGGATGTGGTAGATGAAGATAAGTTTTGGTTTGTGTGTTTGCTACAACTTCAATTGGGAGGCCGTGCATATCAGTTAGGAGTCCATGCGATCTTAAATCGCGAAGCTCAGGACTTTACCTTGATGATACCAGAGATGCATAAGCACTTAATGAGTGATGCCGTAACTCAATCTTTAGAGCGTGCATTATCTGATCATATGCAGAAAAAAATTCAGTTAACAATCGAAGTGGCTGAATGTGAAGAAAGGCATTCGCCTGCACAGATCAAAGATAAGGTTCAAAAGCTGTGTGTAAACGAAGCAGAGCAGAGGCTGCTTAAATCACCTTCAATACATTATATTATGCAGCATTTCCAAGCTGAAATTGCGCAAGATTCGATTGAATATCCTTTAGCATGGATTGACCCAACTGGATAATCAGGTAACATACACATTATTAACCATAAACAAGAGATATTTTTTATGTTTGGAAAAAGTGGAATGGGTGGGCTTATGAAGCAAGCCCAGCAAATGCAAGAAAAAATGGCTAAAGTGCAAGAAGAAATAGCCAATATGGAAGTCACAGGCGAAGCTGGTGCAGGGCTGGTTAAAGTGACCATGAATGGTTCTCATTGCGTACGTCGTGTTCATGTTGACGAAAGCTTGATTGCTGATGAAGAAAAAGATCTATTAGAAGACTTGATTGCTGCTGCATGTAATGATGCAACACGTCGTATTGATGAAGAGCAAAAGTCAAAAATGGCAGAAGTCAGTGGTGGTTTAAATTTACCGCCTGGGTTTAAGATGCCATTTTAATGATGAAATTTAGTCCACGACTAGAGCAACTGATTCAATCATTTCAGTTAATGCCAGGTGTTGGTCCTAAATCAGCCCAGAGATTGGCCTTTCATATTTTGGAGCGTCATCGAGATGAAGGTATTCGCCTTGCCAGTGCCTTGGAGCAAGCGATTACACATATCGGTCTGTGCAATAACTGTCGTAATTTTGCAGAAGAAGAGATATGCTTGCTTTGTTCTGATACCAAGCGAGGGATAGCAAAGCAGATATGCATTGTTGAGTCTCCAGCAGATTTACTTGCTATTGAGTCAGGTGGTCACTACTTTGGTCGCTACTTTATTCTACACGGTCTTCTTTCACCACTCGATGGTATTGAACCCGAAGATATAGGTTTACCTGAATTAGAGCAACGCCTAGCTGAAGAAGGTTATCAAGAGCTTATTCTTGCAACCAGTCCTACGATAGAAGGTGACGTGACGGCAAACTTTATTATAGAGATTGCAAAACGTTATCAAGTACATGTGAGTCGCATAGCACATGGCGTACCTGTCGGAGGGGAGCTTGAATATGTAGATGGTATGACGCTTGCTCTTTCCTTTGAAGGTCGTCGGACTATATCCGATTCGAAAAAAAGTTAAAGTCGAAGATATATGCTATTCGGCTTTTAAGTTAATTTTTTGTGGTTTAAAAAGCTCCTTTTCTATCTTATTAGAGGTTAACTTTCTTAGCTCAATCAAAAACTTATTGCGTGGAATAGCTTTCGAACCTAAACTGTTTAAGTGAGGTGTTGGTATTTGACCGTCGATCATTTTAACACCTACTTTGACACAAAGCTGTGTTAAAGCCCAAAAAGAAAGTTTGGATGCGTCTGTTTTTGTGTAATACATAGATTCACCACAAAAGACTTCGCCAATAAGAATACCATATAGACCTCCTACGAGCTCACCCTCATAGTAGCTTTCAACTGAGTGTGCATAGCCCATGTTGTGTAACTCTTCGTATGCAACTTTCATCATTGGGCTTATCCAAGTACTTTTATCTTTCTTTCTTGATTGTGAACATGCATCAATTACAGTGCTAAATTGTGTATTGAGTGTGAAACTCCATTTACCTCTTTTATAAGTTTTGACAAGACTTTGCACAGGTGAGAACTCGTTAGGATAAAAAATAGCTCTTGGATTAGGAGACCACCATAAAATAGGATCATCGGGACTGTACCAAGGAAAGACACCTTGCTCGTAAGCGCATATGAGGCGCTCAGGCTTTAGATCTCCACCTATGGCGAGTAAACCGTTAGGTTCACGTAAAGCCATTTCTGGATTAGGAAAGTCTAAAGTGTTTTCATCAAGTTGGTATAGAGTGTTAGAGTGCATAATTTGTCAGAAACTTTTGAATAATCTTATCCAAAGTTTAGATAACTTTTAAGAAAAAATGAACTGGATTGAAAAAGTAAATGAAAATCACCATGAAAAGCGCAAATACATTGTGCCTTTCATGGAGATAATGAGATTAACTTATTAAAGTTGATGCAGGCGTATAAGGTAAATCATGAGCTTGTGCAACCTCTTCGCAAGTAACATGACCATGCATCACATTCAGACCATTGCATAAATGAGGATCTTGTTTAAGTGCTTCTTTATAGCCTAAATTTGCAAGCTTTAAGATATAAGGTAAGGTCACATTATTCAATGCAAAAGTGGAAGTCTTCGCTACAGCACCTGGCATATTGGCTACGCAATAGTGTACGACATGATCAACGATATATGTTGGCTCATGATGTGTTGTTGGGGTAGAGGTTTCAATACACCCACCTTGATCAATGGCAACATCGACAATAGCGGATCCTTCTTTCATCATTCTGATATGCTCTTTGGTAATGAGCTTAGGTGCTGCGGCACCAGGAATGAGTACACCGCCGATAATGAGATCAGTTTTTTTCACGAGATCATCTATTGCACTCGGTGTTGAGTAAAGTGTTTTGACTTTGGAACCAAATTGCATATCAAGCTGTCTGAGTGTGTCGATATTTCTATCCAATATTGTAACATCGGCACCCATGCCTACAGCCATTTGTGCTGCATTACGTCCTACGGTACCACCACCTAAAATTAATACTTTAGTGGGTAAAACACCTGGAACACCTCCCATAAGTAGACCACAACCACCTCTTGATTTCTCAAGCGCTTGTGCTCCTGCTTGAATTGACATACGTCCAGCGATTTCTGACATAGGAGCAAGCAGAGGGAGCTGTTTGTTATCACTGGTTACGGTTTCATACGCAATGCATACTGCGCCACTATCTATCAGATCTTGTGTTTGTGCATGATCCGGAGCAAGATGAAGGTAAGTGAACAAAACGTGATCTTTTGTTAACAGAGCGCGCTCTTGCGCAAGAGGCTCTTTAACTTTTACGATCATATTTGCTTTGGCAAAGACTTCTTCTGCTGTGTTAGCAATGGTTGCTCCTGCATCCATGTAGTCCTGATCTGAAAAACCAATACCCGCACCCGCTTTTTGTTCGACGATGACTTGATGCTTGTTGGCGATTAACTCTCGCACACTATTAGGTACTAATCCAACACGGTATTCATGATTTTTAATTTCTTTTGGTATACCTATGATCATATAGCTAACTCCACTTAAGATATGATTTATTTTTATTGATTTGGATATGTTATATTGAATAACAATATGTTTTTCAATTAACATATCATTTGGGTTTAACGAATGTTGCGTATATTACTTTCTTTGCACAAATAAATGCAACATTTTTAATAAAAAATGGAATTAAATGTAGTTATGGCACCACAGAAAAAAAAATCTTTAGACAGAATTGATTGTAAAATTTTAAATACACTACAGCATAATGGTCGTGTATCTAATTTAGACTTATCTCGAGAAATTGGACTGAGCCCTACGCCTTGCCTTGAACGTGTGAGACGTCTTGAGCGAGAAGGGTACATCAATGGTTATACAGCATTAGTTGAACCAAAGTATGTGGGTGTTGCATTATTAGTTTTTATTGAAGTCACTTTATCTCGTGATTCACCAGATATTTTTGAAAAATTTAACCACACAGTATTACAGCGTCCAGAAGTTCAAGAATGTCATCTTGTATCTGGTGATTTTGATTATTTGCTTAAAGCGCGTGTTGCAGATATGGACTCATACCGTCAGTTGCTCAGTGAGTTACTTTTGAAGCTACCTTATGTATCGGATACTCGAACTTATGTTGTGATGGATGAAGTGAAACAGTCAAATCATGTTTTTGTGAAGGTTTAATTATTCTCCAATTAATCCGGAGCTGCGTTGGATGCTTGTCCATTCGTGACAAGATGGACACAGCCAGTAGAAACGAGATGTTTGAAAGTCGCAAGTTGCGCATTGATATAAGCTTTGTTTTTCAAGGTAGCTGTGCACTATGTGTCTTAAAATAATGAGACTTTCTTTTGCATTACTTTGCTCGGCTGTATGGACATGATGTGTAATTAGCTGTGTAAATGCTTTCAATGAAGGTGAAGATTTTAACTGTTCCATAATTAAGTGATTGGCTTGTTGTACCTTCTGGTGATTAAACCAATGTTCAGCAAGTTCGCAATAAATGGTGTTACCGGTGCCACTTTTTGTTGCACGAACAAGTAAGGCTTCATATTCACTTAATTTATTTGATGTATGGTAGTAGGTTTTTATTTGAGGTAAAACCTCGACAAAGAAAGCTGGATTTTGGCGTAAAATAGAGTATGTTGCTTGACGTAACTTTATATAATTTTGCTCTTCTATGTAGACATCAACATAATAACACCAAGCTCTGATACAGCTTTTATCATGTTTAATTGATAAATTGAGATATCTTTTTTTACTATGTATTTCATCCTCTAAAAGATATTTTTCACAATAAAAGTGAGCAATGATATGGTTATACTTTTTCTGCAATGGAGATGAAAAGTCATAAAAACTTTTAATACCTTTGTCCCATTCTTGCGTAGTTTGATAGCAGCGTAGCAGATGATACTCTGGATTTAATTCTTCTCTATCTTCATCAGTTTTATCGGCTAATTCAATCAGCTCTAATAAAAGCGATTCACTGCGATCATAAAACCCACTTGCGATATAGTCTTTGGCTAAAGCCATCATCGCTTTATGGTGTTGGATTGTATGGGTATGAGCCAAAGAAGTGATATTTTGATGAATACGAATGGCTTTGTTGAGTTCACCACGATCACGAAATAAATCGCCCAAGGCGAAGTGGATATCAAGTGTATCTTCTTTGATATTTAACGTATCAAGAGCTTGCTCGATATGCTCTTGTTGATGAGATAACAGGTAATTAAGACTAGAAAAGTAGCCATTAATTTTTTTTGTTGGATAATTTTGCTTCTGGAGTGCATTTTTCTGTCCCATATACCAACCATAGGATGCTGCTACAGGGAGTAAGAGAAACATCATTTCAAGCATGATAAGTTACTCTTTAGCTGCAGATGTAAGCTGTGATGCATGGGCAGTAGGTAGACTTACAGATGAATTCATTTTTTTCAATGCGCTTTGCATTTGAGCTAACTTTAGCTTCAAGCGTACAACGTAAAAGAAGGCAAACAGCCAAGCTAAGGCAAAGCCCATAAAAAAAGTCAAAGACATTACAGTAGATGTTTCTAGTTGCACTTGCGCAACGAGATAGTCCACGGTGATCACATCTTGATTCTTCGCTCCAAAAGCAAAAAGAAGTAGAAACATGAAAAGTAAAAGAAAGGAGAAAAAAAGTGATTTCATATATATAACCTATCTGTGACTTTATATCTTGATTAGACAGCCTTTATAACAGGCATTCAAATATTAACTATACATGAATTTATCTCATATAGGTAAGTCATTTTTTGTTTGAAGTGGCAAGTTGATGGAGTAACTTTTCTGTTGTAGGCCAGTCAATACATGGGTCTGTAATGCTTTGACCATAAGTCAGTTGGCTCGGCTCTGCGAGTTCTTGTTGGCCAGATTCAATAAAGCTTTCTATCATAACACCTGAAATGCCTTTTTCACCTTGCTTGAGGCGAGTGCATATTGCTTCAATATTTTTGATTTGCTGTGCTGATTTTTTTTGGCTGTTACCATGACTACAGTCAATCATGACGCTTGGATGAAGTTGTTGCTGTTGTAGACGGTGACAAGCTTCTTGAACATCCTGAGGGTGATGATTTGGTTTTATACCACCACGTAAAATAAGATGCGTAGCTAGGTTACCTTGAGTTTGCTCGACGCAAGGTGCTCCTTCATGATTAAATTTATAGACTTGATGTGAATGTGCAGCCGTCTTGATTGCGTTAATCGCAACCTGAATGTCGCCATCTGTTCTATTTTTGAATCCTATGGGGCAAGGTAGACCTGAAGCGAGCTCTCGATGAATTGAACTTTCGCTTGTACGGGCTCCAATCGCTCCCCAGCTGATATAATCCTGTAAGTACTGTGCGTGCATTGGGTTAAGAAACTCTGTTGCTAAAGGTAGATGTAGCGCACTTAAATCGTGAAGAAGTTTACGGCCTATCATGAGTCCTTGACTTGGCTCCGCTTGGCCTGTGAGTGTAGGATCACTAAGAAGTCCTCTCCAGCCTAATATACTTCTTGGTTTTTCTAGGTAAACACGCATCACGATAAACAGATGCTCTTTGAGCTGATGATGGCATCGAGCTAATCGCTGCGCATAATCTAAAGCAGCACGAGGATCGTGAATAGAGCATGGACCGACGATGACCAGTAGTCGTTTGTCGTCTCCAGTTATAATGCGTTGAATATGCTCTCTCGCTTGTTGCACTTCACTCTGTACAGATGTTGATAAGGGGTACATTGAAGCAAGTTTAATAGGTGTAATGACGTTAAAAAGCATATTTTGTGTACTTAAAGTGATCTTGGGTAAATTTGAACTATTTTAGCTCGTTATTTTGTGGAAAAAGATAAATTTATAAAAATAATATTATATATAAAAATGCAGATCTCGGCACCCCTTTTATGCTCATAAACCTTATTTTATGTTATGTTTTTTTGCAGTTGTTGAGATAAAAAAATCAGTTTTTGATGGTGTAAAGATATTTCTTTATTTATTCTTTAGATTTTGTGCGTTACTCTTTTACGCTACATCGTTATCGCGCCTTGATCATGAAGGTATATATAGGATAATTGAACTTGTTTATCCTTTTTTATAAAGTTATAAAATAGTCAGGTTTATTCGGGTAAAATCAGTGGATAGGTTTTAAGACCTTGATCTAAAAAATAAGATATAAAGTGTCTTTCAGGAGAGAAAAGTGAAGGAATACATACGTTGGTATCATGAAATTGGACAAGAAGATATTCATATTGTTGGAGGTAAAAACGCGTCACTCGGTGAAATGATTCGACATTTATCTCGAACGGGTATCATGGTACCACAAGGGTTTGCGACGACTGCATTTGCCTTTCAGGAGTTTCTTGAATACGGCGGCTTAAATAAGCGTATTGAACAGGTCTTGAACACGATGCCCTCGGATAACATGTCAGCTTTAATCGATACAGGCAACATGATACGTAGTTGGATTGTCCAAACGCCTTTGCAGCCTCATTTAACTCAGGCGATTACCAAATCAGTACAAGCTTTGAGACAACAATCTGCAGAAGTCTCTTTCGCTGTGCGATCTTCGGCGACATTAGAAGATTTACCAGAAGCTTCCTTCGCTGGACAACAAGATACTTTTTTAAACGTACAAAGCAACGATATGATTTTACGTGCTGTGAAAGAGGTTTTTGCGTCATTGTTTACTGGACGAGCTATTTCATATCGAACACACCAAGGTTTTTCGCATCATAATATTGCTTTATCTGTAGGGATTCAGTGCATGGTTCGCTCTGATTTGGCGACTTCAGGCGTGATGTTTAGCTTAGATCCTGAGTCGGGTCATCGGGATATCGTTTACATTACATCTGCTTTTGGCTTAGGTGAATCTGTTGTGCAAGGCATGATTAATCCAGATGAGTTTTACGTCCATAAAAAAACGTTGGCAAAAGGGTACGATGCCATTTTACGTAAGCGTTTAGGTGAGAAGCAAAAGTTTATGGCTTTTTCTCAAAGTCAAACTTTAAAAGAACAAGTTCATGCGTTAGATACGCCTAAAGCAAAGCAAGAGCAATTGTCTTTGACCGATGAAGAAGTACATTATTTAGCAAAACAAGCCGTGATGATTGAAGCGCATTATAATCAGCCAATGGACATTGAATGGGCCAAAGATGGTATAACTGGAAAAATTTACATTGTCCAAGCTCGCCCTGAAACAGTACGTGGTTATTCATATAGTTGTTATATCGAACGTTATCAGCTTAAAACCAAATCCTCTATTTTATTGGAAGGACGTGCTGTAGGTCAGCGTATTGGAGCCGGCCCGGTGAAAGTGCTGATGTCACATGATCAGATCTATAAAGTACGAAAAGGCGACGTTCTGGTGACGGATATGACCGATCCTGACTGGGAACCTATTATGAAGCTTGCAAGTGCGATTGTCACGAATCGTGGTGGCCGTACTTGTCACGCTGCGATTCTAGCACGAGAGTTAGGTATTCCTGCTGTGGTAGGTTGTCATGATGCAACCCATCGTCTCACCTCTGGGCAACCTATTACTGTTGATTGTTCACAAGGTGAAATAGGTTTGATTTATGAGGGCATGCTGGACTTTGACGTGGTGCGCGATCAAGTGAATAAGATGCCTCAAGCACCCTGCAAAATGATGCTTAATATCGCTTCACCTGAACATGCGTTCAGTGCAGCACTTTTACCTAATGATGGGGTAGGATTAGCGCGTTTAGAGTTTATCATTAACCGTTACATTGGTCTTCATCCTCAGGTAGCGTTACGTTTTGACGAGCAACCTGATGCGATAAAGGAACAAGTAAAGCAGCGTATTGCCCCTTATCAAACACCAAAAGAATTTTATATATCGCAACTGGTTCAAGGTATTGCGATGATTGCAGGTGCTTTTTATGATCGAACTGTTATCGTGCGTCTGTCTGACTTTAAATCTAATGAATATGCTCATCTCATTGGTGGTAGCCAATATGAACCTAAAGAAGAAAATCCTATGATAGGATTTCGTGGAGGAAGTCGTTATGTGAATGATACCTTCAAAGACTGTTTTATTTTAGAATGCAAAGCCTTGGTCTATGTAAGAGAAAAAATGGGCTTACAGCATATTCAAGTGATGCTTCCTTTTATTCGAACCGTCGATGAGCTTAAAGCTGTGTTGGAAGTGATGCATCAAGCAGGTTTAAGGAGAGGACAGCATGGACTTAAAATCTTGATGATGTGTGAAGTACCTTCTAATGTGATTCTCGCTGAAGATTTCTTGGAGCATATAGATGGCTTTTCTATTGGTTCCAATGATTTAACACAGCTTACTTTAGGTTTGGATAGAGACTCATCTTTAATATCTCATTTATTTGATGAACGCAATCTAGCGGTTAAGGCTTTGTTAAGCCAAGTTATTGCGACTTGTCGAAAGCATAATAAGTATGTTGGAATTTGTGGCCAAGCTCCTTCAGATTATCCAGACTTTGCACAGTGGCTTATTGATGAAGGTATTGATAGCATATCTCTCAATGCTGATACAATAATTGAAACTTGGCTCAACGTAGCAAGTTTATAAGATAGGTTTTGATGACAAAATTCAACCATAGAACATGCGCTAAAGGTTCTGATGAGAGACTTAATTTTTTGGCCGATAAACATTATTTGCCGCAAATTACCCTAAATACTACAATGCAGCCCGTATATCAAAGTTACTTTGATCAATTAGCGAATACTGCTTTTCAAGGCGATATAGACACAAGCTACAGTGCACGCTTAACGCATGCGGTGGATAATTCAATTTATCAGTTTGTACCTCAAGCTGTTGTTTATCCTAAAAATCAACAAGATATACAGCTCATGCTACAACTTGCATCACAAGAGAAGTTCGCTGAAATACATTTTACTGCTAAAGGTGGCGGCACTGGCACGAATGGACAAGCGCTTAACTTTGGTGTGATAGTTGATCTATCGAGGTATTTTAATCAAGTGATTGACATTAACCCAGAAGAGGGTTGGGTCATTGTACAGTCTGGTGTGGTCAAAGATGCATTGAATGATATGCTCAAGCCTTATGGGCTTTTTTTCAGCCCTGATACTTCCACCTCAAATCGAGCTACTTTGGGCGGTATGATTGCAACGGATGCATCGGGAGCTGGTTCTTTAGTTTACGGTAAAACATCTGATCATATCTTGAGCTTGGATATTGTGCTCGCTGATGGCTCTTTTTTACAAACTAAAAAAGTCCAGATTGATCGAGTTCATCAAGCTTATCAGGGCAAACAGGCACAACAAACGCAGCAAGCTCTGGAATTATGTCAGACGCATCGTGCAGAAGTTTTACGTGTGTTTCCTCAATTAAATCGCTTTTTAACAGGTTATGATTTAAAGCATGCACTGGACGATGCAAGTGATTCATTTGATTTAAGTCGGCTTTTTGCCGGTGCAGAAGGTACACTAGGTATTGTCACCCAAGCAAAGTTGAATTTAACGCCTATACCTCAACAAAGGGTCATGATAACTGTGAGCTATGCTTCTCTTGAAGCAGGTCTTCAACATGCACCTGAACTGGTTGCAGCACAAGCTACAGCAGTAGAAATGATTGATCATGTTGTACTGCAACTTGCTCAGCAAGACCCTATTTGGCATCAAGTGACTGATTGTGTGGCTACGAGTGCTTCGCAAGCATTGCATTGTTTAAACATGGTTGAATTTTCAGGTCAGCAAGCGCATATTGAGGCCTGTCTGGAGCGTTTTGAACGCTTGCTGCATCATAGCCAAGTTCCTATCTTAGGTTTTCGTATTTTAAAAACTCAAGAGGCGATTCAAAGTATCTATGCTATGCGCAAAAAAGCAGTAGGCTTGTTAGGTAATACTCAAGGTATGCGAAAACCTGTAGCTTTTGTTGAAGATGCTGCTGTTTCTCCTGATGTGCTTGCTGATTTTATTTTAGAGTTTCGACAACTACTGGACGAGGCAAAGCTCACTTATGGTATGTTTGGTCACGTTGACGCAGGTGTTTTACATGTTAGGCCGATGCTGAATTTGCAAGATGAACAAGATGAGAAGATGCTACATCAGTTGTCGGATCAAGTCTTCGCTTTAACACAAAAATATGGCGGTGTGATGTGGGGAGAGCATGGTAAAGGTGTGCGAGGCCAGTACGTAGAGCAAGCTTTTGGCCCATCCTTGTATCAAGTATTACGTGAAATTAAGACTATTTTTGATCCTTTTAATAGGCTTAACCGTTCTAAATTGGTTACAGCTTATGATGATGAGACAATACAGGTTTTGCCTATTGATGCGATAAAACGAGGGCATTTTGATAAACAGATTCCATTATCTATACAACAAGATTTTGCACCTTTAATGCGTTGTAATGGCAACGGTCTTTGTTTTGATTATCAAAAGGATCAGGTGATGTGTCCTTCCTTTAAAGTCACAGCAGACAGAGTGCATTCGCCTAAAGGAAGAGCAACACTTATGCGAGAGTGGTTGCGTCAGCTAGCAAAACAAGGTCTGACTCAGCATGATTTAGCCAGCTTATCCAAAGTACCTTGGTGGCAACGTATAAACATAAGTAGGTTGAATCAAGCTGACGATTTTTCGCATGAAGTCAAAAAAGCTATGGATGGGTGTTTATCGTGCAAGGCTTGTTCAAGTGCTTGTCCTGTTAAAGTTGATATTCCTACTTTTAAAGCTCAATTTCTGCAAGGATATCACCAGCGTTATAGGCGTCCTATAAGAGATTATGTGCTTGGCTTTGTTGAAAGCTTTTTACCTATGGCAGCTAAATTTCCTCGGCTGACTAATGCAATACAGACTCATGCAATGACAGGTTGGATAGGTAAAAAAATGCTGGGTTATGTTGATTTTCCACCTTTGTCTTGTCCAACACTAGCGCAACGTATGCTGCACTATCCATCTTGGACTCAAGATTGGCAGCAGCTTACCGAACTTTCGCCTTCAGAGAGACAACAATATGTATGTATTGTTCAAGACCCTTTTACATCTTTTTATGAAGCTCATGTGCTTGAAGCTTTGATGAAGTTGATTGAGCTGATGGGGTTTAAGCCGATACTTTTACCTTATCATACTCATGGAAAAGCATTATATGTTAAAGGTTTTTTAGATAAATTTTCGCAAGTAGTCGATGCGCATGTTGCATTTCTTTCTCGCATATCACAGCTGAATGTGCCTATGATAGGTCTTGATCCTATGATGGTTTTGACTTATCGTGATGAATACAGACGCACCAACCCTCAGGCAAAAAATATTCATGTTCAGATTGTACATGAGTGGCTTGCTATGAATTTAAAATCGTTGCCTCAGCTTCAGGTGGAAACAAAGCCTTATGTGCTGTTGCATCATTGTTCAGAGCGAAGTGTGCTTCCTGAGGCAAAGGAGGAATGGACATCGATTTTGCAGCATATAGGTATTCATGTGCGTACTCCTACAACTGGTTGTTGTGGCATGGCGGGTGTTTATGGTCATGAAGTAGAACATGTTGAAGCCTCTAAAGCGCTTTATGCTGCATCATGGAAAGAACGAATAGAACATACGGAGCAGCCTATTTTGGTGACAGGACATTCTTGTAGAAGCCAAGTGAAACGCTGTTCTAATCAGATAACGATGCATCCAATTGAACTGATGGTGCAACGCATAGAGTTTTAGCTCTATGAAAAGGAGATTTATTGTGAAGGATCAACCTAATTTAGTTTACATGTTAAGCCAATTAGCTGAAAGTTTGTCTGCTCAACTGAATGAGCGTCTGACGCGTTATCAATTAGATATACGTCTGTGGTCTATTCTTATGCGTTTGTGGCAATCCGACGGAATCACTCAAGTTGAGCTTTCTAAACGCTGTCAAATACCTACTTACACTATGACACGTGCCTTGGATCAACTACAAAAATTAAATCTGATTGAGCGTTGTGTTGAGCCTGATAATCGCAGAGCATTTTTAGTCTATCTTACTAAAGAAGCGAAAGCGCTTGAGCTTGATATGATGCACGAGTGTCATGTTGTAGAGTCTAAATACTTTAAAGATCTCAATGATGATGATCATCTTCAACTCATTCATTTATTACAAAGGCTTAGAAAATTTTAAGGAAAAAAAATGACTACAAATCAAAAGCTTCCCGATTTGCTTTGGACTTATACAGACGAAGCTCCTGCGTTAGCTACACATTCATTACTGCCTATGGTACGCCAAGTCTTAGCTCAAGCCCATTTACAGATAGAAGAAGTTGATATTTCTTTAGCAGGACGATTGATTGCTGCTTTTGCTGATGATCTAGCCAGCGATAAGAAGCAAGATGACGATTTAGCAAAACTGGGGAATTTAGTCAAAGATCCACTTGCTAATATTATTAAGCTGCCTAATATTTCAGCTTCACAAGCTCAACTTAAAGCGGCAATTGCTGAGTTGCAGTCGCATGGTTATGCTTTACCTGATTATCCTGAATCACCTCAAAATACAGTCGAACAAAACATCAAAAATCGCTTTGATGCGGTGAAAGGTAGTGCGGTGAATCCTGTTTTGCGAGAAGGTAACTCAGATAGGCGCGTTGCGGCTTCGGTGAAACGTTATGCGAAAAGTCATCCTCATCATATGGGAGCTTGGCAAAAAACATCAAAAACGCATGTTGCATCGATGCAACATGGAGATTTTTATGAAACAGAACAGTCTCATACTTGTACTGAGCTCACCGAGCTTTCAGTCGTATTACGCCATAAAGCTGGACAAGAACATACTTTATTATCGGGACTTAAATTAGAACAAGGAGATATTGTTGATGCGGCGCTGATGCGAAAATCTGCGCTGAGATCGTATTTGGTCGAAGAAATAAATAAAGCGCAAGATACATCTTTAATGCTTTCTTTACATCTTAAAGCAACCATGATGAAAGTCTCTGATCCTATTATTTTTGGTCATGCTGTGGAGCTCTTTTTTGCGCCTATTTTTGAGGGTTTTGCAGAAGAATTTGCTGACTTAGGTGTACATCCTAGCTATGGTATGGCTGATTTATTTGAAAAGATAAAGGTGCTCCCAGAAGCAAAACAGCAAGAGATTACAGATGCTTATCAGAAACTATTAAAGGAGCGCCCACTTTTAGCTATGGTCAACTCTGATCAAGGTATCACGAACTTACATCGTTCGAATGATGTCATCATTGATGCATCGATGCCAGCCATGATTCGAGAATCAGGCTGCATGTGGAATGCACAAGGGCAGCTTGAAGATACAAAAGCCCTCATTCCTGATCGAAGCTATGCGGGTGTGTACCAGGCGGTTATAGATTTTTGTAAACAAGAAGGAGCTTTTGATCCCAAGACTATGGGTAATGTTGCTAATGTAGGTTTGATGGCACAAAAAGCTCAAGAATACGGCTCTCATAATAAAACATTTGAGATAGAGCAAGAGGGTGTTGTACAGGTTGTAAATCAAGAAGGGCAGATTGTATTTGAGCATTCTGTGAATGAAGGTGATATTTGGCGTATGTGTATGGTGAAATCACAAGCAATTGATAACTGGATTGATTTGGCTTTGTCTCGGGCTCGATTGTCACAAAAACCTGCTATATTTTGGCTCGATAGTGAGCGCGCTCATGATACGCAGTTGATTAAAAAAGTAAATCTTGCATTGCAAGAGAAAGACACTTCAAATCTGAGCTTGAGTATTGAATCTCCGATTGAAGCAACCTACACCACATTAAGACGCTTACAGCAAGGCCAAGATACCATTGCGATAACAGGAAATGTTTTGCGTGATTATTTAACAGATCTCTTCCCTATTTTAGAGTTAGGCACCAGTGCCAAGATGCTTTCCATTGTACCTTTGATGTCAGGTGGTGGATTGTTTGAAACAGGAGCTGGTGGTAGCGCACCTAAACATGTACAACAGTTTGTTGACGAAGGTTATTTACGCTGGGATTCCTTAGGTGAGTTTTTGGCTTTAATGGCTTCTTTATCACATCTGGCCGAGCAACGTGGGAATAGTCAAGCGCAGATTCTTTCTTATACCTTAGATCAAGCTATCTCTAAATTTTTAGAGCAGGATAAGTCGCCAAAACGACGTTTAGGCAGTATAGATAACAGAGGCAGTCATTTTTATTTAATTTGGTATTGGATTCAAGCTTTAAATACGCAAGCAGAAGACGCGGAGCTTGCACAATCTTTTACACTCCTATCTGAATCTTTAGCGCAGCATGCGACTCAGATTGAACAAGAGTTGATTGCAGCACAAGGGCAAAAACAAGATCTGGGTGGTTACTATCATATGGATAAGCGTAAGTTGCAAAAAGCTATGTTTCCGAGTGATACTTTGCAAAAGCTGTTTTTTGTGTAGTTAAGAAATTTTATCTTTGAAAAAGCAGGCTGAAACGGCCTGCTGTATGCGCTTTAATGCTATAAAGAAGAGAAAAAAGTTAAAATCCAGTAGGTGTCGGGGTTTTCTGGACAACTTGTGAGGCCACATTCAGCAATAGTCATAAAAATATTAAAAACTACAGTGGCAAATGCCACATAACAGACCCAAGTGTCAAACTGTGTCATTTTATAGGATGCAATTTGTTTTGCAGTAAGATGAGGCAGAGTTAATAAACCTGCTACGGCTAAAATGATGGCCATAAAGAGCATATGTGACCATTCATAGAAGTGCAGACCTAAAATTGTACTACCGTAACCTTCGCCTGTTGCATATAAATTAATTTGTGTAAAAGATACGGCTGCGCCAAAGACAGAGCCTAATAAAATGAAGCTGTAATGATGCATTAAAGGGCCGAATACAACATTTAAGAAAAAGCCAAACATAACCATTACAAAACCGATACGTTGCATTAAGCACAGGGGACAAGGCTTTTCATCAAATATAAATTGCAGTACAAACCCCAAAATTAAGATTCCACAAACACCGAGCAGCCCAAATGTATTGGTATGGGAAATCACTTTGTGTGCCATGTTGTCTCCTTACATGATTAAGCTGTGTAGGTATCTTGTTAGGCTAGCAAGAAAAGCAATAGCAAATAGGCTATAGCTTAAATTCTTTTTGCCTATAAAAGCAGTATACATTGCGCCTAGAAAGATAACGAAGAAAAGTGCCATCATAGCGAGTTATATCCAATGAGCTTATTGAGTTTCATGTATAGTTTAGAACAAAAAAGCCTCATAAGAGGCTTTTTTATTGATAAATAGAAAAAGAGTCAGCTTAGCTTAGCATCTTAGCTATAGTTTGGGGCAGCTCAGATACAGGAATTCGGGTTTGTTCCATTGTGTCACGATCGCGAAGTGTTACGGTTTGCACATCACTTTCGATCGACTCAAAATCGATAGTAATGCAAACAGGAGTACCTATTTCATCATTCTTACGATACATCTTGCCGATATTTCCGCCAGCTTCTAAAGCAACACGGCCTGAAATAGATTGACGTAGCTTTTGTACGACCTCTTTTGCCAAATTGACTAATTCAGGTTTGTTTTTCGCTAGAGGTGTTACGGCAACTTTAATCGGAGCAAGATGTGGTTTTAACTTCAGTACAACGCGACTTTTACCGTCCGCTAAATTTTCTTTGGTGTATGCTTCGCTCAAAATAGCAAGAAAGGCGCGTTCTACACCTGCTGAAGGCTCAATCACAAAGGGTACATATTTCTTTGGATCATTGTTTTGTGGTTGTACAATCAGTTTGGCACAAGACTCTTCATTCGTCTTGACTGTGGCACTGAGATGTAAATCTTGCTGTTCTTTACTGTGGGATCCTAAATCGTAATCTGTACGGTTTGCGACACCTTCAAGTTCTTCCAAACCATGAGGGAAGTGATATAAAATATCAACCGTTGCTTTGGAGTAGTGAGCTAGATCATCAGCTGTTTGATGTTCTAAAACGAGGCTAGAGCGTGGTACACCTTGATCTTCCCACCATTTGAGTCTGTTCTCAACCCAATACTCATGCCAAGTGTCATCGGTACCTGGCTCTACAAAAAACTCAAGTTCCATTTGTTCAAATTCGCGGACACGGAAGATAAAGTTTTTCGGTGTAATTTCGTTGCGAAATGCTTTACCAATTTGTGCGATACCAAAAGGGATCTTGGGTGATGCTGAATCTAAAACATTCTTGAAGTTTGTAAAAATACCTTGCGCAGTCTCGGGACGTAGATAGGCAAATGCATCTTCATCTACAACAGGTCCTACATTTGTTTTGAGCATAAGGTTAAACTCACGTGATTCAGTAAGCTCTGTTGCACCGCAGCTTGGACATTTATCTGATTCAAGATGATCGGTTCTAAATCTTTTTTTGCAGACTTTGCAGTCAGTCATTGGATCGGAGAATGTGTCTTCATGTCCAGAGTTTTTCAGTACGTGCTTTTGTGTAAGTAATGCCGCGTCTACACCTTCGATATCGTCACGCATATAGACCATAGATTTCCACCATGCGTCTTTGATATTTTTCTTGAGTTCAACGCCAAGAGGGCCGAAGTCGTATACGCCTTGTAAGCCACCATATATAGAAGCACTTTGATAAACAAAACCACGACGTTTACAAAAAGAAACTAACTCTTCCAACGAATCTAATGACATCTAAAATTACCTTAATTCGACTTAAAAAATGAATATATAAAAAACTGTAAATGACCCTAGAGCATACAAGAAATAAGCCTAAGATTCAAAAATTTTTTCTGCTTTTTTAGGGTTTCAAACCTAAAGAGGCAAGAGCCTATAACAAACAGTAGTGATTGAGTTCACTCATACAGAAACCCCCCGCATATGCAGGGGGTGTTTGACTTAAACTTCAGGCAATTCTGCTGCAGCCTGATTAGGCTCTGGAGGGGAGAGGGTGGCTGTATCTTGTACTTCATCAATACGTTCAAGGCTGACTACTTTTTCTTGATAAGAAGTTTTGATCAGGGTAACGCCTTGAGTATTACGTCCATAAGATGAGACACCATTTACAGGAGTACGTACGAGAGTGCCTTTATTGCTAATAAGCATAATTTCATCAGCCTCATTCACTTGTACTGCACCGACTACATCGCCATTACGTTCATTGACTTTGATTGACACGACTCCTTTTGTTGCACGACTTTTTTGTGGATAGTCAGCAAGAGCTGTGCGTTTGCCAAAGCCATTTTCAGTGACTGTGAGTACTTCGCCATCGCCTTGTGGAATAATCATGGACACCACGCGCTGCGAACCTTCAAGTTTGATACCACGAACACCTGTAGCATTACGTCCCATTGGACGCACTGCTGTTTCATGGAAACGCACGACTTTACCGGCATTAGAAAACAACATCACGTCTGCTGTATTATCGGTGATGGCGACATCAATTAACTGATCTCCATCTTTTAAGTTGACCGCGATAATACCATTAGCTCGAGGACGGCTGTAATCTGTTAGAGGTGTTTTCTTTACGGTACCCGATGCGGTGGCCTTAAAGATATACTTACCTTCATCATAACTTCGCACAGGTAAAATGGCTGTGATACGTTCATCTTTCGATAAAGGTAGTAAGTTAATGATAGGACGACCGCGCGCAGAGCGACTTGCAAAAGGTAATTGATACACTTTAAGCCAATACATTTGCCCTAAATTAGAAAAACATAAAATAGTATCGTGAGTATTGGCAATGAGTAAGCGTTCAACAAAGTCTTCGTCTTTGACTTTTGTGGCCGCTTTACCTTTACCGCCACGGCGTTGTGCTTGATATTCATCCAGAGATTGATACTTCACATAGCCCATGTGAGATAAGGTGACGACCACATCTTCTTCTGTAATCAGATCTTCCATACTGATGTCATGTGATGCAGCGGTAATTTCTGTTTTACGTACGTCGCCAAACTCGTTTAGCACATCATTAAGCTCTTCTCGTATAATTTCAAGCAATCGGGTAGGGCTACTTAAAATATGCAGCAGACCTTTAATCAGCTCTAGAAGTTCTTTGTATTCATTGAGAATTTTATCATGCTCTAGACCTGTTAACTTATGCAGTCTTAAATCAAGAATAGCTTGTGCTTGTTGTTCAGTCAGACGATAGCCTTGATCTGTGATGCCAAATTCAGCTTCAACCCATTCAGGACGGGCAATATCATTACCTGTTTCAGCGAGCATGCTTTGTACATGACCTAATGACCAGAGCTGTTCATGCAACTTGATTTTTGCATTGGCAGGCGTATCAGCGTTACGAATCAGTTCAATGACTGCATCAATGTTGGCCAATGATATAGCTAAACCTTCTAAAATATGAGCACGTTCTCTTGCTTTACGTAATTCAAATACAGTACGACGTGTAACGACCTCACGACGATGCATCACGAAAGCTTCAAGTGTTTGTTTGAGGTTCAATAAGCGAGGCTGGCCATTATCGAGAGCAACCATATTGATACCAAATACGGTTTGCATTTGTGTCTGTGAATATAAGTTATTTAAAACCACTTCACCCGACTCACCGCGTTTGAGCTCAATGACTACACGTAAGCCATCTTTATCTGATTCATCACGTAAGCCTGAGATGCCTTCAATTTTTTTATCTTTGACAAGCTCAGCAATTTTTTCGATTAGGCGCGCTTTGTTGACTTGGTAAGGTAGTTCTGTGACCACAATGCGCTCACGACCGCTTTCCATTTCTTCAACGGATGCTTTTGAACGGATATAAATACGACCACGACCTGTGTTATAAGCTTCAATAATGCCTTTGCGACCACTAATTTGCGCTGAGGTAGGGAAGTCAGGCCCAGGAATATGTTCCATCAGACCTTCAACATCGATATCTGGATTATCAATTAAAGCCAAACAACCACTGATAACCTCTGAGATATTATGAGGTGGAATATTAGTTGCCATACCCACAGCGATACCTGATGATCCATTGATCAAAAGGTTTGGCATTCTGGTTGGAAGTACATGTGGAATTTGCTCTGTACCATCGTAGTTGGGTACAAAGTTGACCGTTTCTTTTTCAAGATCAGCAAGAAGTCGGTGCGCAATTTTAGACATGCGTATTTCTGTATAACGCATTGCCGCGGCGGCATCACCGTCAATAGAGCCGAAGTTACCCTGACCATCAACCAAGGTGTAACGTAAGGAAAATTTCTGCGCCATGCGGACAATAGTGTCATAGACAGCGCTATCACCGTGAGGATGGTATTTACCGATAACGTCACCTACAACACGTGCTGATTTTTTATAAGGCTTATTCCAATCGTTGTTGAGTTGGTTCATAGCAAATAACACACGACGATGTACAGGCTTTAGGCCATCGCGCACATCGGGAAGTGCTCGACCTACGATAACACTCATTGCGTAGTCTAGATATGAGTTTTTAAGCTCTTCTTCAATATTCACAGGTGTGATTGAAGTTTCTAAATCTGTCATATACTGTCCGTTCCCTTCGTTAAATACCAGCTTTCTAAGTTTAGATAGCTTATGAGGTATTTATGTGAGATTAAGTGATAAAAATTTAAAGCTATTCTAACACAATTATTCCCTTAAGCGGTAGAAAGCTTATAATGGGATGCAAAATTTATATTGAGATACAAAAGAAGAGGTTCCAAAGTGGACAAAATAGAGAATGTTGATATGCAAGAAATCTATAAATTTGAAGAGCTTGCAGCAGATTGGTGGAATCCAAACGGAAACTTTAAACCTTTACACCAACTCAACCCTTTACGACTTGATTATATTGAGCGTGGTGCAGAAGGGCTGTTTGGTAAACGCATTTTAGATGTGGGTTGCGGTGGCGGTATTTTGAGTGAAAGCATGGCACAATTAGGTGCAGATGTAACAGGTATTGATATGGGTAAAAAACCTTTAGAAGTTGCAAAAATACATGCCAAGCAGAGTGAAGTGCGCGTAAAGTATCAGCTTAATCATGCTGAAAGCCACGCAGAGCAACACCAAAATTATTATGATGTTATCACCTGTATGGAGATGTTGGAGCATGTTCCTGATCCTGCTTCTGTGATTCGGGCTTGCCATGATATGGTTAAACCTGGAGGTAAAGTTTTTTTCTCTACGATCAACCGTAACATCAAGTCTTATGTTCAAGCTATTATTGGTGCGGAGTATATTTTGAAAATGTTACCCGTGGGAACACATGAGCATGCTAAGTTTATTAAGCCTTCAGAGCTCATCAGTATGATAGATGAAACTGAACTATTGGTTCAAGACGCATTAGGTGTGACCTATAATCCTTTTACAGGATTATTTAAGTATACTTCTAAATTAGATGTAAACTATATGTTAATGGCAGAGAAAGTAGCTTAATTTAAAATCATAGTAAAGGTGTATAAGGGAAAGCTGTATGAAAGAAATAGGCGTATTATTTGACTTGGACGGCACATTGCTCGACTCATCAGGTGATTTACTCAATGCTTTAGACACGGCATTAAAGTTACATCAATTGGAACCTTGTAATCGCAATAAAGTGAAAACGTATATTTCTGATGGTAGTTTTGCTATGGTCAAAGCTTCAATTAAAAAGTCGATACCTGAGACAACCCTGAGACAAATTCAGCAGAGCATGTTACATCTGTATCAACAGAACTTAGGTCAAGATACGGTCTATTTTGATGGTATGCAGAATTTGTTAGGCTGGTTAGATGAACAGCAAATACCTTGGGGTATTGTGACCAATAAACAAGCTCGCTTTGCTCGACCCTTAATTAAGAATTTAAATTTAACATCGCGGATTCAAACCCTTATCTCTGGTGATAGCTGTATGAAAGCTAAACCTCATGCCGAGCCTATGCTCTTGGCAGCCCAGCAGTTACAGCGTCACCCATCGAAAATTTTTTATTTAGGTGATGCATTACGTGATGTGGAAGCTGCGAACTGTAGTGGCATGATTTCTGTTGCGGTGACTTGGGGATTTCATAAAGAAACCGACGGTATAGAACAGTGGTCGGCGAAGCATCATATTGATCAACCTGAGCACCTCATTCCTTTAATTCAATCTCATTGTTAAGGTGACACTTTTATATATACTGAGCAGAGCAAAAAAGGATTAATTTTACAAACCATCAAAATGGCTTGAGTTGGGCGCACAACACTTGGCTCATTCCGTTTTATTTTTGTTGTACATAACGACTTGTAATAGCTCTTTTTTATTAATATAGAAGAGTCAATTTCCATATTAAATTTGGCTTGTCTTCAAGATAAGTGTTCAGCGTATTTTCGGCTTTCTTAATTTGTTCAGGTTTCATCTTTTCCTTGAGCAAAAGCCATTCTGTAATGGCTGGGCTATGATAATTTTTTATGGCGATTTTAAACCAAACATAAGCTAAAATAGAGTTTTTCTCGACACTTTCTCCTTGACTGTACATCCTCGCTAAATAAAACTGTGCATCAATGTTTCCTTTTTGTGCGGATTGTTTATATAAGTCAAAAGCTTTTTTCGGATTAGGTTTGATGCCCACTCCTTTAGTATACAGGAGTCCTAATTGCAGCATGGCTTCTGGGTGTTTTTGTTGCGCTGCTTGATTTAACCAAAACAGAGCTTGCTCTATATCGTGTTGAACGAAACGACCTTCTAAATACATAATGCCTAAATTAAGTTGGCCTGCAGAGACTTTTTCATCGGCTAAAGCTTGATACCAATAAAAAGTTTTTTCATCAGATTGGGGGGTGAAGGTTCCTGATTGATATATCCATGCGAGTTCATACATGGCCTTAGTGTGGCCTTGTTCTGCGGCTAGAGTATACCAATATATACTTTCTTGAATTGAAGTTTTGTTTTCTGCATAGAGTAAAATTGTAGCCAGCTCATATTGCGCCTCTATATGTCCTTGCTCTGCTGCAAGAGTCCAGAATTTGATTGCTTGATTTAAATCAGGTGGTACACCTTTCCCGCTATAATAGAGCAAGGCTAATTCATGCTGTGCTTTCATATCTCCTTTATGGGCTAGAGGGAGAAAGTAATCGAAAAGCGCTTTGTCTTTTTTTTCATAGGAGATGGTATCAAGTGCCTCATCGATAGTTAGAGTGGATTTGATTTCAGTCTTATTTATCTCAGAAGCCATAACCGGCATTATAAAAAGTAAAGAAATAAGTGTAATTATTCTCATAGGTAGACCTTTTCTATTGTGAGATGTTCTTTTATTTTAGGTTATCATTTTTATCATTTATTTCCATTTTATACTTTTGATATATGAATGATTTCAGAGGTGAAAATATAGGTTTATCATCATATGGGATATCCTATCCGAATCAGCTCGATAGTTGAGTTTATTTTTTATATTATCTCAACATTATATGAGCATGAAGTCGATTAAAATTTTAATCATGACTCATACTTTGTAGCACTTCCATAAATCTTAAAATCCTGTACCATGCGCTTATTGTGAGCCTATCCATGCAGGAATATCGTGTCTATAAAAATTTTACACACTTCAGATTGGCATTTAGGTCAATATTTCCATAAACAGAAAAGCAGAAATGAAGAACATGCTCAGTTTATTCAATGGTTATTAAAACAAGTCAAAGTACATCATATTGATGCTGTGATCATCGCAGGGGATATTTTTGATATAGGTGCGCCTCCAAGTTATGCCAGAAAGCAATATGCTCAATTTATAAGCCATATGCATGCTTTAGAATGTCAACTTATTATTTTGGCTGGTAATCATGATTCGGTGTCTATGCTTGATGAATCAAAACCTTTAACTGAGCACCTGCATGTGCATATTATTTCTGATATCGATACCCAAGATATTGAGAAGCAGGTGATTGTACTGAAAAATCGTCAAGACCAAGCGGCAGCTTTAGTATGTGCTATTCCTTATTTAAGACCACAGAGCTTGATCTCTAGTGCAGCAGGACAGTCAAGTTTAGTGAAGCATCAGGCTTTACAAGAAGCGATTACCGAACATTACCAAGATACCTTTCGTTTTGCACAATCCATGCGAGAGCAGATCAAACAACCTTTGCCTATTATTGCTACCGGTCATCTTACCGCTTGCAATATTCAAAAGACAGGATCAGAGCGCGACATTTATATCGGTACACTTGAAGCTTATCCAGCAGGTGCTTTTCCACAAGCAGATTACATCGCTTTAGGCCATATTCATCGTCCGCAAGTTGTAGCACAACAGTCTCATATTCGTTATTGTGGCTCGCCTATTCCTCTTAGTTTTGATGAGCTCAATCATGATAAACAGGTCTTGATTGCTGAGTTTGAGGCCTCACAACTGAAACAAGTTCATGAAATTAAAGTGCCTAGATTTCAGCCTATGCAGGTCATGAAAGGCACGCTCGCGGCAATACAAAACCAGCTTGAGAGTTTTGAGTTTCACGAAAAAGATCCTCGAGTCTGGCTGAAAGTAGAAGTCGATTTATCCGACAGTACCCGCGCAGAAATGATGCGAGCCATTCACGCTTGGACAGAGCAATATCCTATCGAGATATTACAAAACTCTGTGATGAAACAGGTCGATGCCAAACTCACGCGTCGCGCGCCACATGAACAATTACAAGATTTAAAGCCTGAAGATGTTTTTGAAAAGCGTTTAAGTCAAGAACAAGCAGATACAGAAGGTAAAAAAGCCCAAATGAATCGGCTGAGAACTTCTTTTAAAAGAATTGTGCATCAAATTCAAGTTGAGTCTCATAGATGAAGATATTAAGTTTACGTTTCAAAAATATCAATGCATTGAAAGGTGAATGGAAAATCGATTTCACGCAGGCACCTTTTAAAGATCATGGCTTATTCGCGATTACAGGCGCAACCGGTGCAGGCAAAACTACATTACTTGATGCCATATGTTTAGCTTTATATCACAGAACACCGAGACTCAGTAAGATCAATAAGACAACCAATGAATTGATGACGAAAGAAACCGCTGAATGTTTAGCTGAGGTGGAGTTTCAAGTCAAACAGCATGTTTATCGTGCTTATTGGAGCCAAAGATGTGCCCGCTTTAAAGTAGGAGAAACACTGCAAGATGCTCAAGTTGAGCTGGTGGATGTGACAGCTGGCGATATCATCTTAGAGACAAAAATATCGAAAAAAGAAAAGAGAATAGAAGCTATCAGTGGTCTTGATTTTGACCGTTTCACGAAGTCTGTTCTGTTATCACAAGGCGATTTTGCCGCTTTTTTAAATGCCGATTCAAAGGATAAAGCCGAGCTTTTAGAAGAGCTCACAGGTACAGAAGTCTATGGTCAAATATCACAGCGTGTTTTTGAGGAATATAGAAGTGCAAAAGAGCGCTATCAGCGAGAAGCAAGTCTTTTCGATCATAAAAAAACTGCGTTATTAGGTGAGCAGCGCCCACAAGTCGAAGCAGAGTTCAAACAACTTGAACAGCAAGAGCAAGTACTGGGCGCGACTCAAGAAAAACAACAGCACCATCAAAAGTGGTGGATGGATGTCGATAAAGCTTCTGCAAATTGTCAGTCTTTTGAAGCGAAATTGCATCAAGCAGAGCAAGCCTTGGCTGACCAGAATGATATATTTCTTCGTTTAGAACAAGCATTACCGGCTCAAGCTATTGCTCCTATTTATGAAGTCTATCGTGAGTATGTAACCGATTACGAGGCACTCAAGCATAGCTGCGTCGAGTTAGAGTCTGTTGCAGCAGAGCAGCAAAAGATGCTCGCGCAGAAAAAAACAGATATGCAGGCATGTGCTGAGCAGTTGCAAACAACTCAAATTCAATATCAGGATCTCGATCAGCTGATTCATGAGCATGTGTTACCTCTCGATCAAAAGATTACAGCAGGGCAAGATCAGATTACGGGTTTACACAAGGAGCGAGATCTGACGATCGCGGAGCAGCAAAAAGTACAACAAGAAAGTCAAGTAAGTGCTGCTAAAAAGTGTCAAATAGAACAAGAGCGAACAGCTTGCGTGACTTATCTTGAAGCACATCAAGTCGATGGTGATCTGAAACATGTTGTGCCTGTACTGCAATCAAAAATCCAAGATATAGAGCAGAAGCACGCAGCATACACAGAACAAGAGCAAACCTTAAACAAGTATACAAGCCAGCTGAAACAACAACAGCAGAAAAGTGCAAATTTAGCTCAAGCGTATCAAGTACAACAGCAGCAGAGTAGCTTATTACAACATAGGTTGCATCAGTTGCAGCAGCAAAGAGATAAAGTTTGTACTTTAGTGCAATATCAACAATCGCAGCAAGACTACGAACAAAGTCAAAGTCAGCAAAGCGCACGTCTTCAGCTCATGCAGATTGCACAGCAATACCAAGATCAACATACGGAGCTGAGCCGTAAAGAGCAAGCTTTGCAGCAGCGTATGCAAGATATAGCTCAAGTTCAAAGTGAAAAAGCCGATCTTGCTCAGAGTTATCAAGAGATCCAGCTTCATGTACAGTATCTAGAAAAAATTCTTGATCAAGAAAAAACGATTTTGGCTTTGGAAGATTATCGACAAAAGCTTCAGCCTAACGAGCCTTGTCCGCTTTGTGGTGCGACACAACACCCAGCTGTAGCATCGTATCAAAAGCTTGATGTATCGAAAACACAACAACAACTCGATACCTACCTTCAACGTCGAGACGATATCAAAGAAAAAGGTTGGGCTGCACAGCAGAAAATAGAGTTATGGCATAACAACAATAGAGAAGATCAGGCCTGTATTGCAGCCTTGCAATGCCAATTAAAGCAGTTATGTGATCAGTTCGAGCGAGAAAAAATACAGGATTTTAATGCACCTGAGCTGACGATAACTGATTTCACAGCGTTTCAAGCTTGGTTTAAAACAAAAGAAACGCAGCAAGAACAGTTGTATCAGTTGATTAAAGCTTATGAGCAGGCTGCTCAAGCGGTACGCATACAAGAGCAAGAGATTGCAGCGCATGATCAAGGTCTACAAAATTTTGAACGTGATCAAGCACTCATTCAAGCACAGCAAGCAAGTACACAAGAGCATATAAGACAAAGGCAACAATCCAAACAGGATCTGGAGCACGCAATGCAAGGTGTGCAAAACGCTTTATCTCAACTTGTTGCACCTTATGTGGATGCGCAACAAAGTGTAGATTATGTACAGCTTGAAACCTTGCTCAAAGAACGCTCTATAATTTTTGATCGGATGCGTATTAGCCAAGAACAAACGCAAGCCGCTTTGGCGGAGATTGAACAGGTATGTGCAAAGCAAAATGCTTTGTTACAGCAACATCAACAGCAGTTGGCTCATGTGAATATTTTGCTTCACAACGCACAACAGCAGCAAGATATATTCAAAGCACAACGTCAGCAGATCTTTGGTGATCGTATCGTGGAGCAGGAACGTCAGCAGATACAAACTCAATTAGAGCAGCATCAACAGCGCGACCAACAGGTGCAACAAGAAGCTTTAGTTGTTGAGAAGCAGTATGCGCAGATTCAAGGGCAACTTAAAGCCAAACATCGCGCACTTGAGGTTATACAGGAAAAGCGACAACGCCAACACCTGAATTGGCAACAAGCTCTTTCAGAAAGCGGATTGAAAACTCAAGCAGCTTTTGATGCATCTTATTTACCTCAAGATAGGTTAAATCAATTGCAAGATACATCTAAAACTCTGTTAGATGAACACACAAAATGCCAAGTAGCTCATGCGCAAGCGCAGCAAGCCTACCAGAGTTTGATGCAGCATGACGCATATCAGCAAATTAGCTTAGAAGACGTAAATCACCAGCTTCTAGATACAGATAAGCAACTTAAAGAAAACTTACGTTTACAAGGTCAACTTAAAGCTTCTTTGCAAGATGATGACGCTTTACAGGAAAGTCTGCAAGCACAAGCAGAAAGTCTTCAAGCCGTTATACAAGATCATGATGATGCGCATTATTTATCGGAGCTCATTGGAGCCAGTAATGGGGATAAATTTAGAAAGTATGCTCAAGGTATGACACTAGAAATTTTAGTTGAACTTGCCAACGAACAACTTCAGCATCTAGACGAACGCTATCAACTGCAACGTTCTGAAGGTGCAAAAGCTGATGACTTGGATTTATGTATCGTTGATCAATGGCAAGCTGATGTAGTGCGTGATACTAAAACTTTATCAGGTGGCGAAAGTTTTTTAATCAGCTTAGCTTTGGCTTTAGCTTTGTCTGATTTAGTGAGTCATAAAACCAGTATTGACTCTTTATTTCTAGATGAAGGCTTTGGTACTTTAGACAATCATACTTTAGATATTGCTTTGGATGCGCTCGATAGAATGAATGCAACCGGTAAAATGATTGGTGTAATCAGTCACGTTGAAGCAATGAAAGAACGCATAACGAACCAAATTAAGGTATTTAAACAAAGCGGTTTAGGTGTGAGTAAACTTGATTCCTGTTTTGCTGTGACAACACATAGTTAGGATGCAGCATACCCTCTGATCATCCGAGGTGTTTTTTATGTGCCGGCCTGTTTTATTGATTAGAATAAAAAAGTCTATAAAAATTTGATGTCTTATGCTGTGCGTTGAAGGAGATACGATGAAAATATTAGATAATCAGAAGCAAGTCTTAGCTGTAGGCGGATTCACACATTGTGATAAAAAACGGTATAGATCTTTTTACGCACGACTCCAATGTATACTCAAGTCGGCGAATCAGAATACAAAATCGAGTCATAAGTTATTTTATTGAATAAGAGGTGTAACTCGAAGGTATGAATTTTTATCTTGATGACATTGCTTTAACTGAGCTTGTGATGTGCTTCCTTTTGAGTAATGTGTGAAACGAGCTTGCCATCTTGTAGGCGTGTTATGATTTCTTGTCCAATTTGAACATGCTGAACTGAGCTTAAGGTTTGTTCCTGTGAAAGCGTGACGCTATAACCACGACTTAAAGTTGCCAAAGGGCTCAGCTTTTCAAGTTGTGCAGCATGAGAGCTTAAGCTGTGCTCTGATCTGTGCATGATATGCTTGATCGCTTGATAGAGATGGTTTGCTAAGCTTTGCTGTTGCTGACTTAAAGACATGACTTGGGTGCTAGGTTGGTGCTGAATTAACTTTTTATGCTTAGAGTGCAGATGTTGCTGGCATCGGGTCATGTAAGCTTGTAGTTTTTGCTGCATGAGCCATTGTTGCTCATCTAGCCTTTGGTGCATGGAATCGAGCTGATGACGTGGATGATTTTTTTCAAGTCGCGTTTTGAGCCCAAGGTATTGATGATTTTTTTGTAAATACAAATGTGACCAAGCACGTTGCATTGCATGTAAACTTTGTGTGAGTTGTTGCTTGAGTTGTGATTGGTCTTCAGAAAGTATTTCAGCGCCAGACGAAGGTGTGGGGGCACGTAAATCAGCGACAAAATCAGCAATGGTTATGTCTGTTTCATGGCCGACTGCACTGACAACAGGCAGCTTGCTGTGAAATAAAGCACGAGCGATAGCCTCATGATTAAAGCAGCTCAAGTCTTCTGCTGAGCCTCCGCCTCGGGTGAGAAGGAGCGCATCAACTTCTTGGCGTCGATTGGCTTTTTGTAATGCATGCACGATTTGCTTGGGTGCATCATCTCCTTGAACAGCTGTGGCATAAATAATCACTTCTATATGAGGTGCTCGACGCTTCAACACTTTCAATACATCAGATAAAGCTGCACCTGTTGCAGAAGTGATCACACCTAAGCGTGTGACCTGAGGTAGAGATTGTTTGTGTTCTTCTTTAAATAGGCCTTCATCTGCAAGTTTTTGTTTGAGTTGCTCGAACTGAATTTGTAGCAATCCCTCTCCGTCAGGAATCATAGACTCTGCAATCAGTTGATAATCTCCACGCGGTGCGTAGACACTTATTTGACCTCGAACGGTTACTTGTTGACCATCTTGAGGTTGAAACCGCACATTTTGATTTCGCCCTCTAAACATAGCGCAGCGTATTTGCGCTTGATGATCTTTGAGCGTGAAATACCAATGTCCTGAATGAGGCATAGCTAAGTTCGATATTTCACCTGATAACCAGACGCGGCCTAATTGTTGTTCCAAAATTTGGCGCACAGATTGATTAAGTTGTGAAACTGTGTAAATTGTTTTTTTTAAGTTGTGTATGTCTTCTTTTTTAGTCATAAATTTTTTTTTGTAAAAAATGCTTGGTTTTTTGTACTTTTAAACGTAGACTCACATCGCAATATTAGACCGTATGGAGATATTGTGCATGTTAAAAATAAAACAGCAAGCCCTCACTTTTGACGATGTTCTTTTAGTTCCCGCTCATTCCAGCATATTGCCCAATCAAACCGATCTTAGCACGAATTTAACCTCAAGTATTGCGCTTCCTGTGCCTTTGTTGTCTGCTGCTATGGACACGGTAACAGAATCAGAGTTAGCTATCGCGATGGCGCAAGAAGGTGGTATAGGTTTTATTCATAAAAATATGTCGATTTGTGATCAGGTTTTTCAGGTTCAAAAAGTTAAAAAATATGAGGCTGGCATAGTGCAAGATCCGGTTACGGTTTCTGAATCTATGACGCTCAAAGAGGTGCTTTCTCTGTCTGATCAGCTGGGTTTTTCGAGCTTTCCTGTTGTGGATACTTCACAGAAATTGGTAGGTTTGGTTACACGAAGAGATATGCGCTTTATATCTGATACCTCTTTAGCTGTTGCTGAGTTGATGACACCAAAATATGCTTTGATTACGGTGAATGAAGGTTGTGATAAAAAAGAAATTCGGCAATTGATGCAAGCACATCGTATTGAAAAAGTTTTGATGGTGAATGCAGCATTTGAATTGAAAGGTTTGATCACAGTAAAAGATTTCACCAAAGCTGAACAGCATCCAAACGCGACAAAAGATGAATGGGGACGTTTACGTGTAGGTGCGGCTGTAGGTTGTGATGAACATACAGCTACTCGAGTTCAAGCTTTGGTCGATGCCGATGTTGACGTGATTGTGGTCGATAGTTCACATGGACACAGTCAATTTGTTTTAGATTGTATCGCTTCCATACGCGCTTTGTATCCAAAGCTGCAGATTATTGGTGGCAATGTGGCTACAGCAAGTGGTGCTTTGGCTTTAGTGGAGGCCGGAGTCAATGCTGTGAAAGTCGGTATAGGTCCAGGATCGATTTGTACAACGCGCATTGTTACAGGAGTCGGTGTACCGCAAATTACGGCTATCTCTGATGTAGCACAAGCTTTGAACGGCAGCTCTATTCCTGTTATTGCGGATGGTGGTCTGCGCTTTTCAGGTGATATTGCTAAAGCCATCGCTGCAGGTGCTTCAACCGTCATGATAGGCTCTATGTTTGCAGGTACCGATGAATCTCCAGGTTCTATTGTGCTCTACCAAGGGCGATCTTATAAGTCTTATCGCGGTATGGGCTCTTTGGCTGCTATGTCTTCAGGTTCGGGAGAGCGTTATTTTCAGAAGACAAATCAGCATCACAAAGGTGTACCCGAGGGGATAGAAGGGCGCGTACCTTACAAAGGTGCTTTAAAAGATATCATACATCAAATTACAGGCGGATTGCGATCTTGTATGGGACTTGTAGGAACGAGCACGTTGCAGCATTTAAAAGAGCAAGCTGAATTTGTTCAAGTTACACCTTCAGGTATGAAAGAATCTCATGTGCACGATGTGTCTATAACAAAAGAAGCACCAAATTACCGTTCAAGTTCATTTAAGAGTTAGGTTTGATATGAAATCAGTCGATCAACAACGAATTTTAATTTTAGATTTTGGATCGCAATATACGCAGCTTATCGCAAGGCGCATACGTGAAATCGGCGTATATTGTGAGATCTGGTCATGGCAATCAGATAAAGAAGAGATTGCAGCTTTTCAACCTTCAGGCCTTATTTTATCAGGCGGGCCTGAATCGGTTATGCAGGAAGATGCTCCTCATTTTCATACCGAACTTTTTGAATTGGCATTACCTATTTTAGGTATTTGTTATGGTTTACAAGCTGTAGTGCATCAGCAAGGTGGTCATGTAAAAGCTGGTTCTCATGTAGGAGAGTTTGGTCGTACTGCATTAGAGCAAGTGACCACTTCTGACTTATTTCAAGGTGTAGATCAACACTTAGAAGTGTGGATGAGCCATGGTGATCAAATTCAAGAGTTGCCTCAGGGCTTTGTCACGCTAGCGAAGACAGCACATTGTCCTCATGCCGTAGTTTATCATGAGGCGCTACAGTTCTACGGATTACAATTTCATCCAGAAGTAACTCATACTCAGCAAGGCTTGAATATTTTAGAAAACTTTGCACAGCGTATTTGTCAATGTGCGCCAATGTGGCGGACGGAAAAAATTTTGGAGCAGATTATTACACGCTTGCGTGTACAGATTGGAACAGGTCGAGTGTTACTTGGTTTATCAGGTGGTGTGGATTCATCTGTTACGGCTTTGTTGCTACAAAAAGCTATAGGCTCTAGGCTACAGTGTGTGTTTGTAGATCATGGTTTATTACGCTTGAACGAAGTGGAAGAAGTGAAGGATTCTTTAGGACAAGGCTTAGGGCTGAATATCGATGTTGTCGATGCAAGGTCTAAGTTTATGCAAGGTCTTGAAGGGATTTCAGATCCTGAAATGAAAAGAAAGATCATAGGTCGTTTATTTGTTGAAGTTTTTGAGGAGCGAGCTCGCTCTTACGAAAATATGAGTTACTTAGCTCAAGGCACAATTTATCCAGATGTCATTGAATCGGCAGGTAACAAACATGCACATTTGATTAAGTCGCATCATAATGTTGGTGGCTTACCTGAGACTCTATCTCTGCAATTGGTGGAGCCGCTTAGAGAGCTTTTCAAAGATGAAGTACGTCAATTGGGTCTTGCTTTAGGTCTTAAACCAGAACTCATTAGTCGTCATCCTTTTCCTGGACCTGGACTAGGCGTAAGGATTTTGGGTGAAATCAAAGAAGAATATTGTCATATTTTGCGTCAAGCTGATGCGATTTTTCTTGAGGTACTGACACAATACGATATGTATCATAAGGTTTCACAAGCTTTTGCTGTGTTTTTACCTGTACGCTCGGTAGGTGTCAAGGGAGATGGGCGTTGTTACGACTGGGTCATTGCTTTACGTGCAGTAGAAACGTTAGATTTTATGACGGCACGTTGGGCTCACTTACCCTACGATCTACTCGATGAGGCATCGCATCGTATTATGAATGAAGTTCGAGGCGTGAGTCGGGTGGTTTACGATATTTCAGGTAAGCCTCCAGCCACGATAGAGTGGGAATAGTTCACATCTTGTAAGTTATATTCTTGGCTTTTTGTCTAACATGTTATAAAAAAGCTAAAAAATGCGGCAGCTATGGAAATAAGTAATGAACACTGAGACATTGGTGAAAAAAAATATAGAAATTAAAGTAGATGAGAAGATCTTACTTAAAGTGCTTACGCAAAATGATGTTTCTGAGTCATATGTTGAATGGCTCAATGACTACGAGGTAACTAAATTTACAGAGCAGAAATACTTTAGACATACGTTAGAGAGCACTAAAACTTTCGTATGTCAAAAATATGATTCAGAAAGTGATTTGTTGTTCGGCATTTTTTTTGACGGAACGCATATAGGAAATATTAAACTAGGCTCTATAAAATTTGAACATATGTCTACCGAAGTATCATATTTTATTGGTGAGAAGGAGTTTTGGGGTAAAGGTATTGCCTCAAAATGTGTAGAGACCGTCGTCCATTTTGCAGTGACAGAATTAGACTTAAAGAAAATTAACGCTGGCTATTATGAAAATAATACTGGTTCGGCAAAGGTTTTGCAGAAATGTGGGTTTGTTGTCGAACGGAACATCATCAGTAATGCGATTTTTGAGGACAAGCCTATCAACTTCATTTTTGTTGGATATGTACCCAATTAATTCAGCACAATCAGAGTGTTTAGGAGTTTTAGGTGGTAAAGTAATCATCGAACAAAACAAGTTCGGTGTTTGGCAACACCCATAGCTTTAGATTCTTATATTAAGTTCTAGAGTAAAGAGCAGAGACGGAAAGCAAAGAAATAAGCTTTCCGCCAGTTTATATTTATCTCGTGCCCAATGAATCTAGTGTGATTCTTATAGAAGGGAGTGTCATACGGCCGACCGAGCTAAATAAAGATGTATATCCAGGAGTGTCTCTGTAGCCTAAGCGCATCGAGAAAACATCAGAGCAGTATGCATTTCCTTTGAGAGCTGCTTGGCCATACCATTTTAGGATGTCGTCACCGTCTACTTTATATCGACTTGGAACTATATTTCCGTTACGATCTCTAAGACGTTCATTATAGCTAGTAGCTAGGACATACGAGGCTTCCATTTGACCTGAATTTGCGAGCTGATGTAACTTATCTAAACCTGCTCTTGGGTTTCCAGTACCATAAATTTCTAACTCCTCGAGGTACGTTGAGGGACAATGAACAGGTGTAAGCTCATCTAGATTATTAAAAGAAGTTTGAGAGTTAATTAACTCTATATATTCATCTTCCGTGATCTTATCTTGTTTTAGCGCTTTATGTCTTAGTTTTGCGCACTTTTTAGGATGAATAAAAAGTATTTTCATATCTACTTGGTTGGAATTGAAGTGTTCAGGATTACACGGAGCATCTCGCTTTATAGGTGCGTTGAGATCGAGCCTAAATTTAGTACGATAATTTCTGTAATCTTCTGATATAAATCGAGGGTAGGTCATAGAATACTGTATGTGGTCAAAACCGAAGACTTTTTTTGCTTGTTCATCAGATATGTATCCACACTTATATGCCCATTCTGAACGTTCAATTACAGCTTCAAGGGATGAGAGAGCAAAACTAGGTGTACTGATAAGTAAGCTTAACCCGATGAGGCATTTTTTCTCTATTTTCATAACAAGTTCCTTTTTTATGAGTTTATTTGTGTGTTTCATAATGATGTGAGAGTTAAAAAAATTTTTATTAATGTTTTTGAATTTAGTACTCCTGATTAAGATTATCACTCTGTTTCATTGAGAGCAATAAAATAGGTTTAATATCTTTTTTTTCACAATAAAACAACAATTTATGCTATATTTGGTGGATAATTTTTATGTGTTTTTTTGTAAAGGTTGTAACATCAGCACCTCTTTAATGCATTAATATATGACGAGCCTAATGATAAGATTAAACCTCTCTCATACCCTATTATTGCATGTAGCTCTCTATATCAATAGAGATATAATGTTAGTTATAGAAAGTGAAATATGCATTATTTAATTTACTGCTTTTTTGAGTAAGTTATGAATTATTTAACATAGAACAGATGATGAAGAACAAAGCCAAGATTGTAGTTCTTTGTAGAAAGAGTTTGATTCTTCAAAAAAAGGCATATGACCACTTAGAGGAAACTCTGTTATTGTTAAATCTTTGAAATGATGTTTAAATTTTTGCCAGCATGATTGAGGTGGGTAAGTGTAATCATAACGCCCTAAACTTAACCATGTTGGCATGGTGTAAAGATGATCAGCAGTAAACCAATATGGATGTGTGAAAGCTTCGCCCCAGAGCGCATCAAAACTCAGTGCTGACAAAGAAACATCTTTCCAGAGAGCATATTCATCAAAGTCCCAGTTATACCATCTTTTTGCTCCCATTCTTCGACAGATGTGTAACATTTTCTTTTCAGGATCGTTTGATAGATCTTGGTACAGATGTTTAATTTGTTGATTAAAATATTGCTTTCGACTTAAACAAGCATCTTGTTCCCAAAACTTTTCTGCTTCCATAAAAGTATGAGAGCTTAAGTCTGGACTTGCTGCACAGAGCATTAACTGTGAGACATGTTGAGGATAATGTTGAGCATAAGATAAAGCAAGATAAGCGTGACCAGAATGACCGAATAGAGCCCATTTGGAAAGGCCTAGAAACCGTCTAAAGCTTTCTATATCAGCTATGATATGCTCTATTGTATAATCATCTGTCGTAGGTTTGTGCAAAGACTTGGCGAATCCACGATGATCTAAAAAAATCACCTGTACATCTTGAAGTAAGCTTACATCAAATACACGTTTGTAATAGGTTGCACTGCCTATGAGTAAAAGAGGCTTTCCTTTACCTTGAATATTATATTGGAATTGAAAGTTGTTATGAGAAAATATAGGCATAGTATGATGTCTCTTATTTATTTCTATATAAACAATATAATATTTTGCGCATACAAAATACTTCCTCAGTAGGTAACTATTTTGAAGTTACTATATATTGATACAATGCAATTAAAATATTTTGACTTGATTTGGAATATTATTTTTATGTTCAATAAAGATACGATCACATTGGCTTTACAACAGAACTTTATTGATAAAGTGAGCTTTTTACCTCGTCAGTGTACTTCTATGTGTGTAGTACAGGATGAAATAGGTTTTTTTGTGATAGATTCTAGATTAGCATCTGATACTTTTAATATTGTGACGACACATAAGTTACATACTGAGGTCTCTGCTGAGTCGGTCAAAAAACACATGAACCTGTTTCAGGCAGAGCGTAGACCTGTCGCTTTGTGGGTTAACCCGCAAGATCAGAAGTATGTTCCGGATGCAACATTACATGATTGTGGTTTAATCCAAGTTGAAAGTGAATTAGGCATGGCGGCATCGATCCCAGATCTTAAGTTAACGTCTCGCATGCAAAAGCTAAAAATAAAAGAGGTACAAACACAAAGTGATTTTAGGGATTACGGTCAGGTCATGGCTTCGGTTTTTATACCTTATGATGATGAAGCTTGTCTTTTTTATAATCAGGCAGGATTATCTTACCAACCTGTGCCTTATCATAAGATGTTTATTGGTTATAAAGATCATCAACCTGTAGCGATTATTTCTTGTATGAAATCAGCGGGTATAGGTTGTCTTTATGATGTAGTGACTTGTCCAGAATATCAACACCAAGGTATAGGCACAGCTATGGTTCATGCCGCAATAGCGTCTTTAAAACAAATGGGTTGTTCTATTGTAGGATTGCAAGCATCGAGTGAAGGTATACGGCTTTATAAGAAAATAGGATTTCAGTCCTTAGGATCATTTAAAGTATTTTCTCATGAAGCTACATGATATGTGGAGTCTTATAGCTTAACTGGGTATATTCTTAACCCATATCGGCATTGTAGAAAATTAGATAGACAAAGAGACAACCTTGCCTATCTTTAGTGGTTCATCTAGAGCATTATGGTGCGAGATGTTGTCTTATATAATCAATTATATCTTCCGACTCATGAAGCCACTGTACTTGATCTCCATCCATAATTTTAAGGCAAGGTACTTGTGTACGACCTGTTGCGTTGAGCAGCTCTTCTCTTTTTTCTGGATTTTGACTTGTGTCAACGAGCTCTATATCGACCCCCATATCTTGCATAGCGTGACGCACCTTAACGCAATAAGGACAAAGTTCAAAATGATAAAGTTGATAATGCATGAAATACTTCCTCTACAGCAAAATGAGTGAGTATTAGAGCATAGTCAGGAGAAAAAGATCAAATATAGACTATTTTAATATGATCCATATGACGCTTTAAAACATATGGCTTGAATCATTTAGAGAGCTCTTCTATAAAAGAGCTCAATGAAAGATACGGATAGGTTATCTTTTTTTACTATAAAAACTCATTGATTATGCTATATTTTGAAGAAGTTTGACTTCATTTGAGATGATATGGCTATGATCAAAAATAGAGATACACTGATGTTGCGCTACCCTAAATTGCGGATTTATGCTGTATTAACACAAAAGAGTGTTTTGAGCACGTTATGTTTATTGAGTTTACTGCTTTTTGATATAGTTGATATGTTCTTAATTTTACCTCTAGGACGTGATGCCTTTATTGCAACAATGGGATATGCTCACCTCATTTTATTTTTTATGTTGTCTGCTGCTGTAGGTTTAGCTCTTTGTGCGAGTTTAGTTTGGCAAAAACAGCTCAGTGATGATCCCACAAAAAATGGCACGTTGCTGTGCTCTATAAGTTTGATAGTATGTATTCTAAGCATGTGTCTAGCTCTTATTCTATTTTTTATTACACCTTGGCTTCTGGAATTAGTACATGTCTCGGATGTGATAAAAGAGTATATCTCAAATTATCTGACACCGCTTTTATTGGGTTTGCCTTGTATGAGTTTAGCCATGGCTTGGGCTGTGACTTTATGTTATTTCGATAAGTTTAGGTATGCTGCACAGACTATGGTTGCTGGTGGTTTATCACATCTTGTCTTTGCATCTATTTTGATGTATCAATTTGATTTAGGTGTGCAAGGTCTAGCTTTTGCACTTTTAGCAGGTTGGCTGATGACTTTGTTGATAACAGGCTATGCTCTTTTTCAGAGCACTCATTTATCGATGAGCTGGCAAGCCTCGCAATGGCTAAGAGGTATAAAATCGATGTTAGTCGATTTTATAGCGACTATGAGCTTAAATTTTTTCATTCCTTTAGGCCAAGGTTTTATGTTTTTTGCTTTGGTGAACTTATATGAAGAAAAGTTGCTTGAGTGGGTTATTATGAGTAAACTCACACCTCTCTTTTTAGTTTTTATGCTCAGTGTAAGCCATACAGCTGGAAAATGGATACAACAAGCTTTAAGCCATGGTCATTATCAAGAGATGCGCACTGTTTTTACTTCTAGTATCAAGTATTTAAGTATTACAGCTTGTTTGAGTGGTATAGTGCTTCTGTTATTACTCGATGTATTTTTCGTCATGTTTGAATCATCTGATGTTTCTTTAAGTCTTTTATATCAGATGGGAGGCTATATTTTATTTTCTTATTTGTTTCTAGGGCTCATGGCGCTGGCTAACACCTTATTTGAAAATATAGGTAAAGCGAACTTAGCTTTGATTTTTAATTTAGCTTCTTCTGTACTGGTAGCTATTCCTCTTATTTCACTTGCTACGCTTCTAGGAGAGCTTAATTATATTTATATGGCTCAGCTTTTTTATTCCGCTTTGTGTGGTATGAGTGCAATAGCTGTCGCTTATTATGTTTGCACAGTGTTAGAGAAAAACCGTATTCGTGATTTATACCACTTAAAAGATGAGAAAAGTACACTAACCATAATGCATTTCCATGCATTTTCTGCAGGTTATGCACTGGTAGCGCAGACTTTAATTGAAGAGAGCACAAGGTTAGATAATCAAGCCTCTTTAGAGGCAATATCTTTGGATCGTGCTCCTGCATAATGTAACGACCTCAATCCTGTTGAGCTACGATTTTAGTTGTAGCTCTTTTTTAAACCATGATTTAGGCATACGTAATAGTTCGACGAGAGCCAAAATAATTACGCAGATAATAATCATAAGAATTTGATAGTACTGTGTTCTACTAAGGCTTTTATTTTGTGTTAATACCATTAATTTTTGCTTATCGAGTCGAATGCGAATATAACCTATATTCATATTCTGACGATACAAAACTTTAATAAAGGGAGAGTAATCTTTAATTAATTGCTCGACTTTATTTATGTCGGGTGTATTAAGAATGATTTTAGAATTGTAGGCAAAAGCGACTTGAGATCCATTATGGCTAAAAACAGATGTAGAAACGATATAATCACTTTCAACCAAGTGCTGAACTAGCCAGTTTAAGTTCTGATCATTGTTGAAGTTTAAAGATACCGCTGCGGTTGAGCTTGCTTGCTCCAATAGGTCACGAATCATAGCCTCCGAATCTATGAGTGCTTTCTCCTTACTAAAATAAGGGGAGTTAAGCCACAGTACGCCTGATCCAATGAGGAGTAAAAATATAATGCTTAACTGTATAAGTCTCGCTACTTTTTGAATCATCATAATTATTTTTGTACAGACATATCACATATAAACTTAGCATGATTTAGTTAGACCGTATAAGTCAATTTACAGATCTAAGTGTTTTATGTTGTTCACAGTATAGCTTTTATAAGCAAAGGTCAATTATGTTTTTCTTAGAGTGCCTCGCGGATAGCTGGGATGAGTGTGTTGTTGCTGAATTTGGTCAGCCCAATATTCAAAAGGACGTAATCCATTACCTGTTTTAATGACATTAAAGCCTTGGTTTAAATTTGTTTTTCTTTTTTTGAAAGCAGGAGTTGTATGAGATTGAGTCGAAGCCGAAGCTTTTCGACGCGGTTTAGATATCGCTTTTTTTATTGGAGCTGAACCGGATTTTTCGGTCTTGCTTTTTGATTTGACAGGCTTTCTATGAACCAGAGAGCGTGTCATAGATTCCATTTCAGCTAAACGAACAGATCTTTCGCCATTAATTTTATGCCAGCCACCTTTGGACTCAATTATTGGTTGGCTGCCATATACTTTGA
>MDTC01024504.1_pt1 | contig 61299 bp, 59 predicted proteins | sample 811181 | NCBI WGS metagenome assembly MDTC01 (sample SAMN05326644, study PRJNA326480) | marine metagenome | isolation source: seawater | place: Pacific Ocean: North | collected 2011 | reverse complement strand
CTTAAGACAAAGTACCATCGGCGCAGAAAGGCTTGACTTCCGAGTTCGGAATGGGATCGGGTATAGCCCTTTCGCAAAAATTACCGGCTCGTGCGTTATATATTAAATCATACCTTTGTAAAGTTTGATTTAATTAAAAAAATTAACCTGATTTAAGACGTTTTTACTTAATATTTTTACTTAAAAATTCTTTTATGTAATCTGCAATCTTTATTTTTCCATATTTTTTATAAACTTTATTTGATAAGTTTGTGTTTACTAGTGCAGAAACATACCTTTCTCCTTTTCTTTCAGGAATATATTTAATTTTACCTCTAAATAAATTAGCTATATCAATAATGCTATGACTTTTTCTACTTGAAATACTATAGTGTCTTAGCTTGTTTTGCTTCCATGCAAAAAAGCATATTTCAACAGTATCTTTTATGTGAGTAAACCTTCTTAATTGTGTTCCTGGTTTTACAACTGGTAAAAATAATTTATTTTTAATCGCATTTTCAAATATACCTATTACAGTTGCCATTTTACCCTGAGATATTTGATATGAACCATAAACATTATAAAAATATATTATTTCAAATTTCAAATTGTACCATTTTTTTAAATTTTCTAACATTTCTAAATTTTTATATTTAGTAAAAGCATAGGGTGACAAATTTTTATCCTCTCCACTATTACCTAAAGTTGCAGATGTAGCTGAATAAATCAATTTAATTTTATTTTTTAAACAAAATCTAATAACTTCATTTGTTCCAATGACATTAGAGGAGATACAATCATCTAAATTTAAAAAACTTTGATAAATTCTTGAAAATTCACCGAAATGAAAAATAGAATTTATATTATTTTTATAAGCTTTTAAATTCTTACTTAAATTTTTCGTATGGCCTTTTATATATTTTACTCTAATATTTTTAACATGGTTTTTTTTTAATCCAGTTGAATAGTTGTCATAACTTATAATGTAAAATTTTGTTCTTTCTAAAAATAAATTTATCAAATTACTACCAACAAAACCAGCACCTCCTGTAATGACAATATATTTTTTCATTTTAATAAATTTTAATCTTTGTATATTAATTAAAATAAATTTCTATGTTAAATATTTTTTTTGGCTCATTGGTAAGTAGTATAATTTTTATTAGTTATGGAACATTATTTAGTTTATTTTTTCTTAAAAAAAAAATTAGTCATTTAGATCCATGCATCTCAGGATTAAATGGCTTTATTGTTATTGGTTTTTTAAGTTTATTTCTAAATTTTTTTTTTCCAATAAATAAAATTGTGGGCACAATTTTATTATTAATTTCTGTAATTATTTTTATGTACTATTTATCTTTCAAAAATAGAAATAAGAAATTAATATTTTTAATTATAATTTTATCAATTAGTACATTCATTATAGTTACATTATCAAATATCAATAGACCAGATGCTGGATTATATCACCTACCATATATAAGCATCTTACAAGAAAATAAAATAATTATAGGCTTAACTAATCTACATTATAGATTTGGACATACTTCTATTTTTCAATATATATCGGCAACTCATAACAATTATATATTTAAAAAAGAATTCTTAAATATTCCTTTAGCTTCTTTAATGTCTTTTTTTATATATTTTTTATTTAAAAACTTACAAAAATTTTTAAAAAAAAATGATGAAATTAAAATAACTTCAATTCTTTTTATTTTTATATTTTCTCTATATTCATTTAATAGATATGGAAATTATGGAAATGATGCACCTACAAATATTTTTTTTTTAATATTAATAATTTATTTACTAAAGATTGAAAATTTCAAAACATTAAAAATAGAAAAATTCTATCAAATATCAATTTTGTCAATCTTTTTAATAACCTTAAAACCTTTCATGATATTAGTTTCAATATTACCGCTAACACTTTTTTTTATTACAAGTAATAAGAAAAAAATTATAAAAAATAAAAATTTTATTACATGTTTATTTTTATTATCTATTTGGTTTATTAAAAATATATTGATAAGTGGTTGTTTTGTATTTCCTATAAAGGAAACCTGTATAAAAAATTTAAATATTTATAATGAAAATATCACAAGCACTGCTTCAAATGAAGCGGAGGCCTGGGCTAAAGGGTTTCCTGACTCTGATAAAAAACTAGATTTTAACACATATAACTCTAAATTCAATTGGGTTGGTGCCTGGTATGATAATCATTTTAAAAAAATTGTAGAAAAAATTTTACCTTTAATTGTTCTTTTAACACTTTTTTTTATTAAAAATTTTTTTCAAAAATCATTCTATAGAAGTTTAAATTTAAAAAATATTTTGGAAAATAAAAAAATTCTATTCATTATGTTATTTTCTTTTTGTTATTGTATAATTTGGTTTATTAAATTTCCAGTTTATAGATTTGGATTATCTTTTATTGCCTGCTTTTTTATACTTACGTTTGTATGTTTTTTAAATTTAAAAAATATACAAATTTATAATAAAAAATTTTATTTAATAATAACAATTTTTGGATTAATTGGATTTTATGGAAAAAACTTAGATAGAATTATAGAAAAAAGAAATATAATTTATAATAACTATCCTTGGCCAAAAATTTACTCTATGAGTGATAGTGAGGAAAATTTGCAAAAACAATTTTTGAAGATTTTAGACTCTAAAAATAATTTAGTTTTTTATTATAGTGGTGGTCAAGAATGTATGTATTCTAAGTCACCTTGTTCAAATTATAAAAATGAAAATCTAAAAATTAAAAGAATTTATAATTATATTATCTATTATATTTAAAAACTAATCAAAAAATCTATATTTAATTATACAATACAATGCAGAGAATGCATCTTTTATAGTAATTTTTTTTCCCTCTTCATAAGATCTACCTCGATATGAAATTGGTACTTCATAGAATACAAATTTTTTTCTGGCAAGTTTTAAAGTAATCTCTGGCTCAATACCAAATGATTTTTCCTTAATATCTATCGATCTAATTACATTCTTTCTAAAAACTTTATACCCAGTCTCCATATCAGACATATTTAGATTAGTGACTATGTTTGTTGCAAATGTGAGCAACTTATTTGCCAAATAATGCCAAAAAAAATGTAATCTTACATACTCCCCACCAAGAAATCTTGATCCATATACAACATCAGCATCTGTTTCTATAAATGGTTTAATTAATATTGGATAATCTTTTGGATCATATTCAAGATCGGCATCTTGAATTAAAATTATATCACCATTTGCTTCCTTGAAGCCTTTTTTTAATGCTCCACCTTTTCCTAAGTTTTTTTCTAAAAAAATGTACTTTATTGAAGTGTCTTTCTCAGCAAGTTTACTAATTATATCTCTAGATTTATCTGTTGAACAATCATCAATAATTATTAATTCTTTTTCATATAAATTAAATTTAAGTACTTTATCAATTATTGTACCAATTGTTTTTTCTTCATTAAAACAAGGAATTATAATCGAAATTTTCATTCGGCTTTTTTATATACATTTATGTATGTAAACAACATTAAAAATATAATTAATGAAAATCCACCATTAAAATAACCTGCTCCTCTTAAACTTTGTGTAATAATGAATGGTAAATAGAAAAACTTTAAATCTATTGGAATTTTTTTATTAATCAAAAACAAAAGAATAAAAAAATAAAATAAAATACTAAAAATTCCAAATTCGACTACAATTTTTACAAAATTATTAGTTCCATCTTTATTATTATATCTATTTAATCTCTCTATTTTAGAGGGATTCTTTCCATTAAAATATTTAAAAGCTGCATCATATCTATTAATGCCCCAACCGAATGGCTTTTCTATAATTGATTTTTTTGCAATACTGATAGCGTGAAAATGTACTCCGGATGATAAACTTCCACCGGTTTTCATAAATTTTTTAATCATTAAAGCTAAATTTTTATTTATATCTCCTACCACTTCAACATTTGAAATATTTGTATTATCTGGAACATCCAAACCATAAGTTGGGACTAATCTTGATCTACATTCATTATCAAAAGTAAATATTCCAATAAAAAGTATAAAAATTAAAGCAAATAATTTTAATGTATTTGCTGAAATTATTTTGTAATTAAAAAAAGAAATTAAAAACAAACTAATTGAAGTACCTAATAATAAAGTTGTAGAACTTTTTATTAAACATACACAAATAAAAATAAAGGTAATCATTTTACTTAATAAAGATGTTTTTTTTTGAGAATTAAAATATATTAAATAAATAATAATACTCGGTGCAACCATCCCTAAATGTGAATTTTCATTAAAAATAATCTCGTTAAACGCAAACCGAACTTCTTCAATACGTTCAGCTTTTAAATCAACATCCAGAGGTAAATATCTATCTATGAAAGTTAAAATTTCAAAAACTTTTATACCACCACAAAAAAGATTATCACCCGACTCTTGATAATTAAAAAAACTTATACAGATAGATATGAAAAAAATTATTAAAAATACATTAATAATATTTTTAATATTATCATTAAATTTATCAAAATAATAAAAAGAAATTATAAAAATTGCTGTTAAGGAAATTATACCATAAAAACTATGCAGAGTTAATTCAGAATTTTCAAAATAAATATTTAATACAGAATGAATAACTAATATTAAAAAAAAAAATAAAAAAATTTTTATATTTGAAAAATTTTTTTCATATATAATATTTACTACACATGGAAAAAGTAATGCAAATATTAAAATTCTTATTTGAAAATAATCATATTTTATACCAGAGAGAAAAATAAATGAGACAAAAACAAAATTAAATATGTTTGTTAAAATTAAATTTCTATTATTTAATTTTAAATCTTTACTAAACATCTTTTCTTCTATTCATATATAAATAAAAGCCTAACGGATAAAAGCTAATTAAATTAATCCAATTATTAAAAAAATTTCCATTTGTAGTTAATGGCCATATTGATAAAAATAGACCAACAAGTAAAACTAATTCACTGTCTGATAGTCTCTTAGAATTTTTATTGATTAGATAAAATAAATTTTTAACTATTAAATAAGTTATAAATATAAATAATGAAAAAATAAATAAAAATCCTATTATTCCTGTTTCAGCTAAAAGTTGTATGTAGAAATTATGTGGATGTGTGTTACACGCATTTCTTTGTATATATTCCTTTGATGGGGAATGTTGGGGATCTAAGTGTAATAAAACATGATTATGTGGAATTATTTTTTGTTCAAATATTTTTTTAATAAGCCCTTCCCGATCTGAATAATAAATGTTTAATTTATTATCCCCTAAATACTTATATGAAAAAACTTTATCTCCTTTTTTGATAATTTGTTGGGTAGAAACAAAAACATTTTTCAATTCCATGGGTCTTTTTTCTTTCCAAGGAATCTCTATCTTTAATATTGTATTTTCTACAAGTAGTTTATTTGGAAAATAACTTATAAACCTTTTATCTGCACAGTAATATCTATAAGTTTTAGGTCCCTTTCCAATTAATTTATTGTCATTAAACATTTTTAATGATGTTTTAAACATGGGTAAATAGTTTTGTAAAAAAACTATATTTTTTTTTTTGTCTCCAATTAAATGGTTTTTAAATTGGATCACGTATCTGTCAAATATATTTTGATTTAACAACATTATTAATGCAAGACTTGTAGAAAAAAATATTGCACTTAATGCTTTTATTCTCCAATTAACACTTGTTATAAAAAAAATTATTATTAATCCAATTAATGTTTTAAGAAAAGCTGCACGTTCACCAGATAAAAAAATCATAACTGTACTTAAAAAAATTGTAACAATACTAATTTTGCTTAAATTTGAGTTACTCTTATTAAAATATAATGCTAGTCCAATTAATAAAAAAAGTATTCTCGATAAATAACTACCAAGAATTAAATCTTCTTTAAAAAAGCCAGATATTCTGTCTACTCTATATTTTACAAATCCTAATGTATTCTTCTCAAAAAAGAATTGAATGTACCCATCAATTGTAACAACTATAATTGTTAATAATAAAAAAATAAATAGTATTTTTAAATTTTCTTTACTTTTATTAATGATCTCAAAAACCGCAAAAGGAAATAAAATAAATCTAAAATAAAAAAAAAATATTTAATACAGTTTCTGGTATAAAATCTGAATTTAAAAGACAAACTAATAAAAACAAATAAAAAGAGAAAAAAAATATAACTATTTTTTCTTTAAAAAAATAAAAATTTTTTTTTTTTAAAACATCTAACAGGAACAAAATTATCAATATATTAACTATTAATTCTACTACAAATGGACCTATAATAAATGCACACGGTAATAATGATAAAAGTAATAGAGAAAAATTAGTCTTTTTTAATATATTAATTACCATTCTATTTTTTATAAATTATATTCAATAACTATTTAAGAAAAAAAGTATACCCATATTTCTCTATAATTGGGTAATCATCTTTTGGGCTGTTAACACATATTTTGTTATAATCAGCACATTGCCATCTATCAGAAACATAAATTTCATAACCATTAAACACACCCAACTTTGAAATATCTAAATAATCAAAATCTTGTTTATAATTATTAGTTAGATTATTAAAGTTTAAATTATTAAAATTTTTTCCCACTGAAAAAGCCATCAATATAAATAGTAAAAATAATGAAATATTTCTGTTGATAAAAATTTTAAAAAATTTTATGTTGATCAAAACATATCCTAAAACAAAGCATGGGAAAAATAAAATATGACCCCAACCAAATCTAATTTCAGGTGCTTGCATCCACAAATAATTATTTAGAAAAAATGAAATTATTATTATTATAAGTATATCTTTTTTTAAAATATAATCTTTTAAATATCCAAATAAATAAAGTAATAACAAAACTATAATTGAAATTATAAGCATTGAATAACTTATCTTAAGTAAAGAAGTGTTTAAAAAATAATCTTGAAACCATGGTAAAAACCAATCAAAACTATAGATAGTATGATCAAAATCTAAATATCTTTCTCTTAATCTAGTATCTCTAGAAAAACCTTTGGTGGCATTAACTAATAAATCAATTTTATCATTACCAAAAAACCAGCTGGTATTTAAACAACTAATTTTTACAGGATAAATAAAACATGAAGTCAAAATAAAATTTCTTAACATCCATAAAGTCATTAAAAGAGTGGAAAAAATTAATGGAATAAATGACTTTTTCAATAAATCAATTTTTTTAAATAATACATAAAATGTAAAAATAGATACCCCAATATAAGTGATCTTGGTGATAACACATAATACTGATGAAATTAGTAATAAATCAAAATAATAGGTTTCTTCGGTTTCATTAAATTTTAAAAAAGAATAAAAAGATAAGATAAATAACAGCATAGCTATACTATCTACTTCAGGATTACCTAAATGATTAAAAATTATACCATTTTGAAATGGATGAATTATTGAAAAAAATATCAGATATGCTCCAATTAAAAATATACTAATTTCACTTAATAGATAATTTTTATTTGCGCTTAGGTAAATTTGATAAAACAAAACTGATAGTGGTAAAAAATTCAATAAATAAATTGTGTCAAAGCCTTTAATTTTAAATTTAAATAATGATAACAAAATATGCCAACCAGAATTTAGACTATATAACCAATCTAAATTTGAAAGACCAAAAACAATCTTTTTATCATAAGCCCATCTTATTGTTTGTGTATGATAAACTGGTGAGTCAATGTTGTGACCATGTTCATAAGTAATAAATATAAAAAAGAATAAAATTATCGAAAAAATAAAAATATTTATTTTTAATTTTTTCTTAAATAACAAATATGAAAAAAATATTAATCCAAGTAAAATTATATAAAAAAAAAATATTTTTAGAGGAAAAAAAAAATTTAGTACAATTGAAATAAGTATTAAAAAAAATACTCCATATATAAAATCAAAATTATTTACTTTAATAATTTTTTCTTTTTTATAAAAAATTTTTTTTAACAAAAAAGAAAATCCAAGTATTGAAAAATATATAATCAAATTCAATGTAAATGATATAATCATAATATACCTTTACTTTAATGCTTTACCTTGAATAATTTTGTCCGATCTTTCTTTGTGTGTATCATAGGCCCAACATTTAATCATTTCCCTGGACTTTAAATATTTTTTAATTCCTCCAGGTTCAAAGCTAAATTTTATTTTAGCACTTATCGCTTCTTTGGAAGAACAAATATTATTATTTTTATATTTAATTTGAAGAAAATTATAATTAATTACCCATGAAAAAAAATTCAAAAATATAATTAAAAATACAATATTTTTATTAAAAAATTTTGTAATAAAAAAATATAAAAAAATTATAGAAGGCTGTAAATATGATAATTCAGCTGGTATATATAAAAAAAGTAGAAAATTTAGTAATATAATAGAAAAAACAATTCTATATTTATAAAAGTTAATAATTAATGTTTTGGATCTAAGAAATGTAAAAATAATTATTATTATTTGAATAAATCCTACAGCTAATATTATTTTATAAAAAAATCTTGCTAAAATCCCATTAAAACCTTGTCCTGTTGGTCTTGCTGCTGTTAACCATTCTAGAGAAAATGAATAATCATACCATATTGGAAGATAAAAAAGTCCACTTACAAAAAATATTGACAGAAAAATTACAATTTTTCTATAAAATGAAATTTTGTAATCATAGTTATACAAAAAAATCATAGGAATTATAAAAATTAAAAAATTAATTCTTGTACCAACAGAAATTGCTAATAGTAGAATTGCTAATTCTATATTTTTTTTTGATAATAAATAAAAACCTAATCCAAAAGGGAATAACGCCCAAGAGTAATCTATTGGTTCTAAATTATCAAAGTAAAGTACTTGACTGGATAAGCAAAGTAATAAAAATAAATATAAATCCGTGTCTTTTTTTTTTGATAGTGCAAGATAAATAAAAAGGATCCCAAAAAAAAAGAAAAAAAATGTAATCAAATTCGTAATAAAACTACCAAAAAAATAAGATAAAAAACCAATACCCATTTCAGCAACTGGATTACCTGTAAATCTTGAAGTTACAAATGTTCCATCTCCTAATCTTGCTTCAAAAACGTATATCATTGGAAGTGTATCTTCATCTGACCCATAACCTCCAATTAACGATAAATAGACTCCAAAGATTAATAATATTGATATTAAAAATATTATAAAAATGTTCGGCTTGATTTTAGCCATATAATTATTTTAAATTTGATTTTAATTTATTAAAATCACTAAAAATCATATCTTTTACAAGCTCAGAAAAAGTAACTTTTGGTTTCCACTTTAGTTTTGTTCTTGCCTTTTTGGCATTTCCTAATAGGACTTCTACTTCACTTGGCCTAAAATATTTTTTACTACACTCAATGATACATTTTCCAGAACTATCAAATCCTTTGGTATTTATTCCATTTCCTCGCCAAATAATTTTAATTTTTAAATGTTTTGCACATTCATCAATAAAATTTTTGACTGTATAATTAATTCCAGTTGCAATAACAAAATCTTCAGGTTTTTTTTGTTGTAGTATTAACCACTGAGCTTCAACATAATCTTTTGCATGGCCCCAATCTCTTTTCGCATACAAATTTCCCAATACAAGTTTTTTTTCTAAACCTAATTTAATTTTACTTAAACCAATAGTAATCTTTCTAGTTACAAAAGTTTCTCCTCTTCTTGGACTTTCATGATTAAAAAGAATACCATTGCATGCAAACATTTTGTAAGATTCTCGATAGTTAATAGTCATCCAGTGGGAGAATACTTTTGACACCCCATATGGACTTCTTGGGTAAAACGGAGTTTTTTCAGTTTGTGGAATTTCTAAAACTTTTCCAAACATCTCTGAGGTGCCAGCTTGGTAAAATTTAATTTTATCTTTTAATTTTGAGGATTTTATAGCTTCTAATATATTCAAGCATCCAATAGCATCAACGTTGGCAGTGTAATTTGGTATAACAAATGAAACTGCAACATGTGATTGAGCAGCAAGGTTGTAAACTTCATTGGGCTTTATTAAATTTATTAATTGAAAGATTGAAGTAGCATCAGTTAAATCTCCGTAATGAAGAAAAAAACTTTTTTTATTATTGTTATATAAATGGTCTATCCTATCTGTATTTAACGATGAAGATTTTCTTTTAACAGCATGGACTATGTATTTCTTTTTCAATAAAAATTCTGCTAGATATGAACCATCTTGACCAGTTACACCGAATATTAATGCTTTTTTTTTCATGGGTTATCTTATATCAAACAATTTAATTAATTATATATTTTTTTATTCAGACATATAACTTAAAAAGACAAATACAAAAATGGAAAATTTAACTCTAGTCATACCCGCAAAAGAAGAACCTAATTCCTTACCTCTTGTAATTCAAGAATTACAAAACTATAGCTGTAAAAAAATAGTTGTGATGAAAAAGGATGATATTAATACTTTTGCAGCAATAAAAAACCTTGATTGTGAAGTTCTATTTCAGTCAGGATCTGGCTATGGAAATGCAATTATTGAAGGTCTAAAAAAAGCTGAGACTAAATACGTAGCAGTTTTTTATGCGGATGGATCAACCGATCCTAAATATCTAAGTTTAATGTTGGATAAATTAAAAAAGAATAAAATTTCAATTGTGTTTGGAAGTCGTTATGAAAAAGGTGCTGGCAGCTTAGATGATAGTGCCACTACAAAAGTTGGTAATTTTCTATTTACAGCTTTTGGTAACTTATTTTTTTCGTTAAATTTAACAGATATTCTTTTTACCTACTTTGTTAGTGAAAAAAAAATATTGGATGATATGCATCTTACCTCTTCTAATTATAATCTTTGTGTAGAAATACCAATTAAAGCAAAAAGAAATAATGTTAAATACTCTACAATACCCTGCTTAGAAAGAAAAAGAATCGCAGACAACAAAAAAGTTAAAGAGTTTAAAGTTGGCTTTGAAATATTGTTTTATATGATTAGAAAGATATTTAACTAATATCGTTGATTAAAAAAAGCCCATCAGTAATATCTTTTATTAAATCATTATTTAATTTTTTTGTATGTAATCCAATAACAAAACCAAGATCTTGTACTTTTTGGGCTTCTTTAAATTTTATATTTTTAGTATTTAAGTTATATAATTTGGATGCTGGTTGATTGACAAATGAGCCACTTATTACAGGTCTTGTTTCGATTCCAAATTTTTCTAACTTTTTTATAAAATATTTTTTTTTAAGTTTAAATTTTTTATTTATTAAAAGAGGTAATACCATATAACTTGGATTAATATTTGGTGAAATTTCTATAAAAGAAAATTGATCATTCCATCTTTTATCTTTAGTTAAACTATTAATAATTTTATCCTTATTAAATTTTCGATTATATATAAAATCATCTAATCTTTTAAATTGAGAGTAACCAATTGAAGCCTGAATATCAGTTGGTCTGAGATTGAAGCCAGAGTTGAAAAAAATATATCTTGGATCAAGTAATGGATTTTGTTTTTTAATTTTTTCATAAAAAGGTCCTCTGGACCACCCATGAGACCTAAGAGATACTAGAATTTCATAATCTTTTTTATTATTACAAACAACCATTCCTCCTTCTCCTGATGTAATTTGATGGGAATAAAAAAAAGAAAAAGTTCCAAAATCTCCAAAGGTTCCTAAGGGAGTTTTTTTATATTTTGCACCAAGAGACTCGCAATTGTCTTCTATAACTATAATTTTTCTTTTTTTTGCTATATCAGTTATTTTTTTTATTTCTGTTGATGTGCCAAGAACATTAATGAGCATTATTAATTTTGTATTTTTATTTATTTTTGAAATAAGAGTTTTTGCATCTACATTTAATGTTTTTGAATTTATATCTACAAATTTAGGTTTAAGTCCAGCTTGCACCAATGGCCATAATGATGTTGGCCAGCATAAAACTGGAATTAAAGCTTCATCTCCATCTTTAAATCTATTATTTCTTAGTGGATTTTTTGATGCAAATACAGATAGTAAATTTGCTGAAGATCCAGAGTTAACCATTACAGCATATTTTGTTTTCATTTTTTTTGCAAAAGCCTTTTCAAACATCAAGGTGTGCTTTCCCATAGTAATATACTTTGATTTTAAAATTTTGATTCCCGCAGCTATATCTTGATTTGAGAAACCATTTTCCAAAAGAGGATAAAAATATTTATTATTACTTTTCATCAACATTAGCTCTCAATCTAGTTTTGATTACTTTTGCCAAACCTTTGTCAAGTTTGATTTTTGGTTTCCAATTTGTTTTTTTAATTTTTCGACTATCTAAATTTTTATTTATAGTTCCATCTGGATAACTTTTATCAAATAAAATTTTTCCTTTAAATTTCATTATCTTTTTTATTTTATAAGCTAAATTCTTAATTGTAATAGACTCATTGCTACCCACATTTAAAATTGGAAGTTTGTTATTTGAAATTTTTTTAAGATTATTTTTAGTGATACGTAACATTTTAAAAATAGCATCTGCTAAATCATCTACATATAGAAACTCCCTTATTGCTTTTCCAGAACCCCAAACTGCAATATTTTTGTTATTTTTTTTAGCGTTAATAAATTTAGAAATTAAACCAGGAATTACATGGCTAGACTTGATGTTAAAATTATCATTTAAACCGTAAAGATTTGTTGGCATTAAACAGACTAAGTCTTGATTAAATTGCTCATATAATATCGAGCAGTGTTTAATACCTATAATTTTTGATAGGGCATATGCTTCATTGGTTTTTTCTAATTGTCCTGTCATCAAATATTCTTCCTTAATCGGTGTTTTTGATAATTTTGGATAAATACAAGATGATCCTAAAAATATTGTTCTTTTTACATTATATTTATTTGAACATAACAACAGATTATTTTGAATATTAATGTTGTCTAGTAAAAAATCTAGTTGGTAATTTTTATTTTCCAGTATTCCACCCACCCTTGCAGCACAAATAATAAGAAAATCAGGTTTTGATCTATTAAAAAAATTTTCTACTTTTTTCAAATCTAGTAAATTTAATTTAGATTTATCTGCAAAAATTAACCTTTTATAGTTTTTAGATTTCAAAAGTCTAAAAACTGCATTTCCTACAAGGCCATTGTGACCAGCAATAAATATTTTTGAATTTTTAGTTAACATTAATATTTAATATAATAGTTTAAAAGTTAATTGAAAAATTAATGACTTTATATTATAGATCTATAAATTAAGAAAACAAAAACTTTAAATCATATAATCTGAACAATATTAATAAGATCATATTTAGTAATTTTAATCTGTTATTAATTTTTCTAATGATCTTTGGCATTTCTTTTGCAATATTTTATGATCTTGAGCCTGGCATAGACCAAATAAGACATATATCTTGGGCACAAAGTTTATCTGAAAGTGACCATCTAATCGATTTTGAATTGCTTAAAAAAAACAATTCTATTATTATTAATGACAAGAATGGTTTGTTATTTAATTTACTAAAAACAGGCTATCAAGATATTGGTCATTTATTTAATATTTTTCCAATCTTATTACTTAGTGTATTAAACTTAACTAACTTTTCACCAGTAACTATATTTAACTTTACTTCTATATTTTTTTTTGCAGCCAATACAATATTAGGCTTATTAATTTTTAATAAAATTGATCATAACTATACGTTTGAAAAATCAAGAAGAATATTTAATTTTTTATTATTAATTTCTTTGGTACCATCATTCTTATTTTACTACTCCTCATTAGGAATTCATAATATAAGTCTTTTTTTCTTCTTACTAACATTTTTTATAATATTTGATTATAATGACAATAATTATAAATATAAATTTATCTTTTTATTTTTATTTTCAACTCTCGGAATATATTCTCATAAGATAAATTTAATACTCATTCCCTCCTTAATTACCTTTTATTTAATTTCATTTAGAAATTATAAAGATGTATTAAAGTATTTATTATTAAAATTAATTGTTTTTTTTCCAATTATTATTATTTTTTTATTTGCACCAGAAACTATTAAAGCTACCAAACAATTTTCAGACTTAAATTTTACATTCATAGCGCTAATTAAAAATTTAACGGCTTGGCCTATTAATATTAATAAATCTTTAGGCCCAATTACTCTAATTTTTTTTATATTTGGAATGCTAGATCTAGCTAAAAACTTAAAAATTAACAGAGCAATATTCATTATAATTCTATTTCATATTTTATTTTATATTTTTATAAATTCATTCTCCACTTTTTATATAAGAACAAATTTATACATAACACATATAGTAATAATTGTTAGTTTCATTGGTTTCGTAAAACTTTACAAAACAAGAATTTTTAATATCAAATATATTGCTATTTTTCTTTATCTTACACACCTCACATGGAACATATTGCCAATTATCGATTTTCAACAAAAAAAATATTTAAATAAAGATTTTGATGAATACTTCTTAAATAACAAAAAAATACAGAATAGTTTAATTGAGATAGTCGAATTAATTGATGATGAAAAAATCATCTATCTTGATGATCGAACAAAAGATTATTTCATGGTATACCATAAGCAAAAATCTAAAAATAATTCGTTAGATATAAATACACTTAGAAATTTAATATCTAAAAGATTAAAAATTGATGATTTTAATTTAAACAAATTGCAAAATAGTAATATTTTTTTGATAACAATAGAAACAGACCCAAATACAGTTAAAAATTTGTTAGCTATTCTGAATAAAAAATACAAAAAAAGTTCTACTGACTGTAAAATACACTTTCAAAATATTTACATGAAAGAAAATATTAGTTCTAGAAAAGAATATATTTGGCTAGATAAAATTAGTTGTCACTAAGGTTAAAAAAATAATAATTTATTTTTTTTCTTTTTAAATTTTTACCCCTTTTATATCATCTTCAAATATAGAAATATAAGATAGAGTTTTTATTAGAAGTATATATTAATAGATGAGATCTTATTAACATTTTTATAAATCTATTTTCTTAAAAAGATATAAAAGTAGTTGATGTATCAAAACTGTTAAAATGATAGTGCCAAAAAACATATAAGAGTTTAGTGGCATATAGCCAAAGTGAGCAAGCCTATAAGCTACCTGTTGCATTATAAGAGCACAAAGTATTAAATTTGTCGTTTTGTTTAAAATAAATTTTTCAAACAAGAGCATGAAAAAGGATAAAATAAAAAAAGAAAATATTAGAAATATTTTTGAACCAGAATAAAATAAAAAAGATATAATTCCAGGTGTTGTAATTCCATAATTCAACTGTTGATGGTCTACTTTCGTTTCTCGAAGTTGAATAATTCTTTCATAATAGGGCAATTTTGTTGTGTCATATTTTTCCTTAAATGAGTCAACTAATGTGTTCCAGTTTTTGTCTTTTTTTGATGATGCAGAAAGTACTGCATCAATTCCAACCCATCTATTAATTGCCAAAAAATAAAATTCAGTGAAAGCTTTGTTAAAAGTATCATATTGTTTTTCAACAATAATTTTATCTTTTTTATCAAATATTTTTAATTTTTTTTCATTATCAACTATATTATAAAAAAAATAATTATGTCTTAAGTAATTAATGGAAGAAACAGAAATAAAAAAAAATATAAAAATTGTAATAAAATAAATTAAAAAAAATTTAAATTTAAGTTGAAGATTATAAAATTTATTTGACTTATAAAGTCCATAAACAATTGATAATGAATTAAATATCATTCCTCTACTTAGATAACTTAGACTTGATACAAATGTTTCCAAAATTGATATCAAAGACATTTGGTAAATTTTTTTCTTGTTTTTTAAGTTGATAAAAATAAAAAAACAAACAAAAGAGGAAAAACCAAAAAGAAGGACCCATTTAATTACTCCATTTATAATAAAATTAAATTCTGATTGTGATTTCAATCCTCGCTGATATATTAAATGTTCTATATTAAAGTAGGATGTAAAGAATACAACTATAACAAAACACGCAATTAAAATATCTTGTATTATAATAAAAGTCTTACTTTTGTTCAAATTTAAATAATCAATATCACAGATAATTTTTTTTTTAAAAAAAAAATCTTTTAATAAACACGCAGAAAGATAACTTATGAATGCAAGTATTGAAACAATTAAAGCTTGATCTATTTCTATTAATCTTTTTTCCAGTGACACATTCTCATATGTACTACCTGCGCCCTCAAAAAATGCATAACTATAATAATTTATTATAAAAATTAATTTTATCCAAAAACCTAACCACAATAATATTCCAAAAAAAAATTCAAAAAAGTATGAGTTTTTTTTGAAAGCATTTATAAATATTAGGTTTATTAATATTGCATAAGTAAAAATTATAAATTTATTACCATCATAATTTATTGTTGAAAGTGCAATTGTAAAAATTAAAAATGTATAAAGAAATAGATTAATTATTTTTTTTATCTTTTTATTTTTTTTAATTAGATGAGACATTTGAATATCTTATTTTTTTAGAAATAACAGAGTAGATAATGAATGCTGTGATAGAAGCAAAAAAGAAACTTAAAGAAGTGCCATAGACATCACCAATATAATAAAGTAATGGACAATAAAAACTTATAGATAAACCATATGCTATATCATAAATAAAAATATTCGATCTTAACTCGTTTGTAAATTGGATAGATTTTTGCCTTACATACATAGCATATGTCATAAAAAAAGAGCCCATTAAAGAAAAAGACAATGTATAAAAAATAAAATAATTATTTGGTAATAAGTTGGATTTATTTAAATACAGATAATAAGCACTTATGAAACAAAGAAAAAAAATTATTATATAAAATGAAAAAAGATATTTCTTAATTAAATTGGATATGGAAATATTTTGTCGTATAAAAGATGGACCTATAGCTAAATTAAATGCAGTTCCTGGGAATGATCCAATTGAAAAACATGCAAAAATAATTGCTGATATAGATTTTGGAAATAAATTAAAAATAATTAGTCTCCATATGATACTGCTTACTATTAATGATGTAGAAGATAAAAAAGCAAAAGATTTTATATTTAATTTAAAACCTTTAATAACAAGATTTACATTGATTGCAATTTTCTCTTTAAAAATTTGGTAAACTGTAAATAAAGTGATAAAAAAAATATAGGATATTAATATGTAGTTTAAATTTTCACTATAAAAGACTATTGCAAAGAAAAATAAAATAATGAAAATAAAATTAACAAAATTGTAAAAGATAAATATAAAATTTTCTTTTTTAATTTCTTTAATGCAAAGAATAATTTCACAAATCCATTGAATTAAAATAATACACACTATTAAAATTACTGATATAGAACTTTCAATAATATAAAATGATTGACTAAAATATAGCACTGAAGATAACGAAATAATAAATAAACTAAAAAGTATTCTAAACAAGATAGTGTGATTTGATAAAGCTAAACTGCTTGTTGCCAATATTTGTGCCTTCATATTGCTTGAAAATATTTGAGTTAAAGTAATGAAAACACTTGATGTTATTGCAATATCTGCCCCTAACGATTTATTATAAGCGAAAGTTACTAATAGCATTATAAATGTCGGAATCATAAAATTAAAAAGGTATGAAATTGAAATATTCATAAAATTAGAATCAAAAAAAAATTTAAAAAAATAATTTAAGATATTGTTATTTTCTTTTGGATTTTGATTTGCTTCTAGGTTTGAATAAACAGGTAAATATTTTTCTTTAATTTTTTCAATATGAAAATTTTCGTTTATAAATTTTTGTAATTTTTTTCCTTTTTCAATTCTAGATTTCTTAGTCCAATTTGATATTTCAAAAATTTTATTAGAAATTTCTTCTATTCTTAAGCTCGTAACTTCACCTTCGTGTTCAGCATATTTATCAATTTGAATATTCTTATTTACTAAACTTGGTAATCCTAAATTTGCTGACTCTAAAACAGATAAACTTAATACTTCACTTTTTGATAATAATAAGTTTGCCCAAGATGTTTTTAAAATTTCATTTTTTTTTTTACCAAAAACAGGTTTTTTAATGTGTACATTTTTAATATTTTCAATTTTATCTCTTAGACTTTTTTCATACAATTTATCGTCTGGTATACCATAAATTTCTAAAGACCAATTTTCATCAACGTTTGACTTTACAAATGCTGTTATCATTAAATCTATATTCTTTATTGAATGTAATCTTCCAAAAAAAACAAATTTTCTTTCTAATTTCTGATTTGAGTCAATTTTTTGAAATTCTGTAACTGGATTTGGAATATAAATATTATTTGCAGAAGGAAAAAAGTTTAAAATAGACTCAACTTCTTTATTTGTAATAGAAATAAAATTTAAATTTTTTCCATATGCAATATTAAAAATTATCAGTCCTACTTTTTTAAAATAATAATTTATCAGCCCCTTGTGTTTTAGGGATGGCTCTAACAACATGCCGTGTGGATGAATAAAAAAATTTTTTTTTTCTTGTATACAGTAAAAAACAACCAAAAGATTAATGGCTCTCCATAATCCATGTATATGTATCACATTAGCTGAATTTATAACTTCCTTTAAAGACCGATCTCTATTAAACAAATCTGAAATTTTAAAAAAACTTATGATCTTTATATCTTTATCTTTTTCAAATAAGTCGGTTTGAATTTCTGAAGCCAGAATGTTAAATGAAAATCCTTGTGTACTTTGAAAAAAATTTGCCAAGAATAGAATTAAAGAGGAAATACTGTAATTTTTTTTTGATAATTCATCAGTTACGTGTAAAATTTTCATATTATAATTTATAAATAATCTTTAATAACATAAAAAAATTTAATTTACATGCGTGATGTTTCTAATTTTTACAAAAAACATGGGTGGAAAAATAAAAACCACTTAACTTTAGACTCAAGGTTGTTTGAGGATAACAGAAAATATTCAGCTCGCTATGTTAGCAAATGTAGAAATAGAGTGATTAAATATATCCCAAAAAATGGTAATCACTTTTTAGATTTTGCATCTGGTCCATTACAATACAAAGAGTACATACAATATTCAAAAAATTATAAATTAAGACATTGTATAGACTTTTCAAAAGATGCCTTAACAGAAGCTAAGAACAAAATTGGCAATAAAGGAAAATATTATTGTGGTGATTTTTTTAAAATTAATTTTAAAAAAAATTATTTTGATTGTGTCTTAAGTATGCATACAATTTATCATATAAATAAAAATAAACAGTCTAGTGCTGTTAAAAAACTAATTAAAATAGTAAAAAAAAATAAACCTGTAATCATAGTTTATAGCAATCCAGATACCTTTATTTCAAAACTAAAATCTAACTTAGGAATTAAAAAGAAAAAATCTTCACTATATTTTTATTGTCATAAAAATATTTGGTGGGAACAATTTTCGAAAATTGCAAATGTAGAAATAAAACCATGGAGATCTTTTTCTTCACAACATCAAAAAATTTTATTTCCAAATAATATAATTGGTTCCTTTTTTTTAAGAATACTATTTAAATTAGAAAATTTATTTGAAAAATTTTTTTCTAATTATTTTCAATATATAATAATCATACTTAAAAAAAAATGAGTCTTTTTTCAATAATAGTTGTAAGTTTAAATACAAAAGAAAAATTTAAAAAAACTATTCAATCAATATTAAATCAATCTATTAAAAATTATGAAATTATTGTAATAGATGGAAAAAGTAATGATGGAACTAAAGAGATAATTTCTAAATATAATAAAGATATAAAAAAAAAATTAATACAAAAAGATAAAGGTATTTACTATGGAATGAATCGAGGAATTAAACTTGCATCAAACAAATGGTTAATCTTTTTAAATTCAGGTGATATATTTTATTCAAGTAATACTTTAAAAAAATTAAGTTATCATTTAAAAAAAAATAGAGAAGCAGATGTAATTATTGGAAATTCAAAAATAAAAAAAAAAAAATTTTTTTATAAAAAAAAATATACTAAGATTAATAAAAAAAGTCTCATATCATGCTTTTCACATCAGTCCTGTGCAATCAAAACATCTCTTCATAAAAAGAATTTATTTAAAACAAAATATAAAATAACAGCAGATTTTAATTTTTTTAAAGATTTATTGAAAAAAAATGTAAAATTTAATTATATAAACGATATTATTTCTATCTCAGAGGCTGATGGTTTGTCAGATAAAAAAAGATTTTTAGCTTTAGCTGAATTTTATCAAATTAACAAATCAAACCAATTTATAAACTTTAAGTTTTTTAGATATTCTATGATCTATATATATTTTTTATTTATTTATGTTGTAAAATTAACAATTCCATCGAATTTTCATAAGAAACTTATTCAAATTAAACACTCTATCAATTTAACAAACTAAACAAGATGCAGCCAATTTATCATTCTTTCAATTCTTTGCCATTTATAAATTTATTGGTTTCTTTGGTGATGATTTTCGGATTTTACGAATTAGGTAAAGTTATTATTAAAAATTCATTCCTAAAAAAAATTATTCAGCCTGTTTCTAGTATTAAATATCAATCAATTATTATCTCTGGAAATTTAATAATTATAATTTCGTATCCTATAATTCTATTTTTAAATAATTTTTCTAAAATTTATTTATATTCCATCTCATACTTAATATTTTTTTTAGGAATATATAAAATATTTAAAAAATTAAGATATATTCATAATTATAAAAAACTTAATTTCAATTTTACTTATAGTTTAGCTATAATTTATTTATCTGTTTTTAGTTATTTTTTAATAAGTACAGGTCCAGTAACAAGTGCTGACTCTTTAGATTATCATCTTTTTGTATCTAAATTTATTGCTGAAAATGGTTTTTATCCAAATTCATTAAACCATTTTCATTCAAAGCTTAGTGGAGCAGGTGAAATTTTAATCTCAATTGGACTAATTGTTGGAGGTGAGCAATTTGGATCAATTTTACAATTTTTTGGTATAGTAAGTATTCTGGGTTTACTTAAGAAAAAAAATGAATTTATCTATTTTTTTATAATTTTAGGTAGTCCTGTTTTATTATTTTTTGTTTCAAGTATTAAACCACAATTATTTCAAATAGCATCTACAAGTTTAGTTTTTGCAATAACCTTTTTTACAAATTTAAAAATTGAGAAAGATACTTTATTAAAGTATTTTTTTTGTTTTCTATTATTAACAATATGTTCTCAAACAAAATTTTCATTTACCTTAAGTTATTTCATAATTGGTTCATATATAATTTATGAATCTTTTACTAAAAAATTATTGATTAAAACTTTGCTAATATTTATATTTACTTATTTAGTAATAATGTTGCCTCCAACTATATGGAAAGTTTATAACTATGATACATCATTATTTAAGTTGGTTATTAACCCTTTTCCAATTGATCAACCAGGATTAGATAATTTTTATAGCTACCTCATAAATGCTGGAAGAGGTGGAGATATTATTTTAGGTATAATATTTCCTGACAACATACAAACACTTACAAATTCTCTAGGATTTGGAGTTTTTTCCTATTTTATTTTATTTAGCAAAACTAAATCAAATTTATTTCCAATTATATTAATTTCATTATTTATAGTTATTGGATATTTAAAAGGACAACCAGCATCAAGATTTTTTTTAGAGCCCTTTGTATGGACCTTAATAACTTTATCCAAAAATAATATGGAGGTAAAAATTCCAAAAGTTTTTAAAGTTTTACTCTTTATACAATTTATTGTTCTTCTACCTGCTATAATGTATGGTGCTATAAGTCTATCACAAGCCAACATTTCTAATACTTTTAGAGAAAAGGTATTAATCAAAAATGCTAATGGATATTCTCTGTTTAAATGGGCAAATCATGAATTAGATAAAATTCAATATGAGGGACAAATTATTAGTATGCATAGATCAATATCTTTAGCTAATAATCCAACCATAAGTAGTGATGTTTTTTGGCTAACTTACTTAAATGAAGAAAAATATATAAATTATTTAAATGAAATAAAAAAATTAAAGCCACTATACCTGTTGTCTTATGGAACAGATAACAGCGTGAAAGATCACATATATTTTTTTAAAAAATGTCAATTCACTTTATTTAAAAAGGGAGAAAATGTTGGTTCAAACGCTTCAAGGAAACCATTTGGCAGAGGAAGTAATTACAATGGATACTTATTTAAAATAGATGTCAATAATTTCCCTGATTGTATTGATTATAAAAATATAAATTAGTAAAAAATTAATTACTTAACTTTCGCATTAACAATACATAAAAAATAATTTGAAGAATTAAAATTATAAATATTAATCCAGTAATTTTTGCAATTACAATAGGTAGCCAAATTATTAAACTAATTATTAAAAAAGTACTTGTGTTATTAAATTTTTTTAAAAAGAAGTGATGTAAATGACTTCTGTCTGGAGAAAAGGGATGTTTTTTTTTTAATAGTCGGGTAAAAAAAAGTCTGATTAAATCTAGTCCTGGTATAATCATTAATAATACTATTTCGTCTGCATAGATATTATTTTCTACATTATAGATTTTTATAAAAATGTATCCTAATAGAAAACCTAACAAATAGCTTCCACTATTACCTAAAAAACTTTTTGAAAAATAATTTAAAAAAGAAAAACAAATAAGACTAAAAGAAATAATTATTAATAAGTTAGTTAAATACTCATGAAAAAAAATTATGTATAATATTGAAGTTAAAGAATAAATAGCTACTTGCAAATTAATACCATCAAACATGTTAAGAGCATTTATAAATAGTAAAAAACAAATTATTGTCCATAAATATGAAAAAAAACCAATTGAAAAATTGTTATTTAATATTGAAAGAGAAATAATTTGAATATTCATTTCACTATCTAACCAAATCAAAAAAACAATAGTCAATATAAAAAAAATTAATTTTAGATTCGGACTTAAATTTTTTTTATCATCTACAAAACCAATTATAAAAAAAATAATACAACCTAATAACAACGAAAAGTATTGTCTTATATTATCAAGTAAAAATTCTTTTTCTGCAATATATTTTATTGATTGTAAAAAGAAAAAAATAGAAATAGTGGTAAAAATTATTATTCCCCCTGTAACTGCAGTTTTTGTTTTATGAAATTTTCTTTCCTGATCTGGTATGTCATAAATATTAAATGTTTTAGCTATAAAATCATTTTTTACAGTCAAAATTAATGATACCAAAAAACAAGATATAATTATGATTAAATCAAAATCAATCAACACTAAAAGTTTCCCCCAAAATATCTAAGATATAATATTTTAGGTATAAAATTCATTTTGTATAAAATTTTTGCAATAAATTTAAAATTTTTAAAGTAATTATAATATGTTGTAAAATTTTTAAAATTTTTATTTTCCATATTCATTAATATTTCAAAATCTTTTTCAGATATATCCAGCTTATCTAAAATATAATTTTTTAATTCATGTTCGTCATTTAAAATTGGTGGTAAACTTAATAATTCAATAGCTTTTTTTCTTTCAATTTGTCCAGATCTTATCAATGCTGAAAGTCCTGTTCTCCTCCTATCTATACCAAATTTTTTTGGTAAATAATAAGATACAACAAACTTTGTGAGCAAAGATTCATGGTGATGTCCACCATAATTGATCCAATCAAAATTTTCTTGAAGTGTTTTTATAACTTTATCTTGCTCATATTTTATATAATTCAGTGGAAGGATAGTTTTTATACCATTCAAAAAATTAAATTTTATCAAATCTTTAAGTTCAAAGTTATCAAATTCTTCCAGAGATCCACTTCCATATTTTTTGTTTATATTTTTAACATATAGTCCATCCATATAAGTCCAATCAAGCGGCTCTATTCCTTCTGTTCTGAAAGAATGTCCATTGAAAACATACTTTATTTTTTCTTTGTACGCTGTTTCATACATTGATTTAAAAATACCAACATCAGTTGGTGTATCTGGATCTGAGACACCAGCCATAAAAAAAGCTCTAGTAATATTCTTGAATTTTTCCCAATTAGCTACTTTTGTTTCTAGCTCAACGTCTAATTTATCACATATACGTAAAATATTACTTACTGAAGTATCAGAGTCAAAACCATTATCATAATGAACTGCTAGTGGTCTTAAATTTAATTTTTCTTTAACAATATACAATAAATAAGAACTATCCTTCCCTCCACTTACACCAACAATACAATCATATTTTTTATTTTTTCCAACTTTTCTAATTTTATCAGCAATTTTTAATAATTCGTTAAAAGAATTTTCATTTAATGGATATTCTTTTTCCATCTCATCATGAATTTTACAAAATTGACATATTCCAGAGTTGTCCAATGTTAAAGAACCAATTGAACTATTTGATACACATCTTTTACATATTTTTTCCATAACTATTCTTTTATAATCATTTTTGAAAAGATAAATAAATTTATTAACCCAAATATGAAATATATAGCGAACATGCTCAATCTAAAGATATTTGTAAGAAATAATATTTCTGAGATTTTAATATCAAAATTATTACTAGAAAAAAAAATGAATGTTTCACTAATACCAACTGCGTATGGAGTCAATGTAAATACAAAAGATAAGTCAGTTGACATGGTAGATATGATGGAAAATAGAATAGAATTTTCTTTACCAAAAAGTGAGTAACTGTTCAAAAAAATAAGAAATAATATCAGAAACTGAATTATAAATAAAAAGACATATCTATTAAAAAATAAATTAAATCTACTCTTATCAAAATTATCAATGGTTTTTAAAGTCTTATCAATGATTTTAAATTTTTTTAAAAAAGTTAACTTTTTTAATAATCTAATTATATTTTTATAAAAAAGAAGCATAATTAAGGATCCAATAAAAATTATAATTAGTATGAAATATATTAAAGGGTAAATTTTAATTTGAGAATTAATTTTATCAAAAATGAAAAGTAAAAAAAAACTTAAAGATGAAAAAACTAGAAATTCAACAAAAATTATGAAAATACTTTTAATGATGAATTCAGATACATTAATATTTTTAAACTTTTTTAAATAATATGCTCTATAACCTAGTCCAGAAAATTGTACAAACGTATTACAAAAGTAGGTTGTACAAATTATTAAAAAAGACTTATATAAATTAATCCTTATGTTAAAAAAAATAGTAATGTTTTTAAAAATGATTGACTCAGTTATTAAATAAAAAAAACAAAGAAGTAGAGTTACTAGTATAAAATTGAAATTTAAATTATATAAAAAATTAAAATCATTCTTATTTTCAGAATAAAAATAAATTATTAAGTAGATAAAAAATAATAAAATAATAAATGGTAAAGTTTTTTTAAACATTTAATTTATTTTTGTGCCATATTTTTCCATCATTATTTCTACATCTTTTTTTTCAGGATAATTTATTAAGACAGCTTTTCTTTTACCATAATACACGAAAGCACTGCCTGCAGAGGCTGAATTTATACCAGTGTTATCAAATAATTCATAAAAAGATTTTACATTAGAAGCTCCTCCATGTGCTATAATTGGTAAGCTAATTTCATCTTGTACCGACTTATAAAGTTCAATATCGAATCCTGATCTTGTACCCTCTTTATCTATTGACGTTAAATATATTTCCCCACATCCTGCGTTCTCTAAATCTTTTAAAAATTTATTAAGATTTATAGTTGATTTTTTTTTGGCGTTTTTAAAAAAAACAAAATAATCTTTTTCAATCTTCTTCACGTCAATTGATGCAATTACACTCTGACTTCCAAATTTAGATGCAATTTCACTAACAAGTTTCAAATTATCTTCCAAACTAGAATTTAAGCAAACCTTTTCTACTCCTTCATTTATTGTTTCTGATACTTGTTCTATATTATTTATTCCTCCACCAATTGTTAAAGGTATGAATATCTCCTTTTTTATTTTTTTAATCAGATCAATGTTAAATGTTTTTTGTTTTTGCCTGGATGAGATATCTAACAAAATTAATTCATGAGCTTTCTTTTCTGAAAAAATTTTTACTGCGTTATATACATCTCCTACATAATTATGGTTGTTAAAATTTTCTCCTTTTACTAAAAAATTATCTTTTATTAATAAAGATGGTATAATTCTAAGTAATCTCATTTTATTAATAATTTGAAAAATTTTTAATTATTTTCATTCCTTCTAGTAAACTTTTTTCTGGATGAAATTGAATTCCAAAAATATTCTCAAATTTTATTGCACTACAAAACTCTATTCCATAAAAAGTTTTCATTAAAGAATGATTTACATTTTCAGGTTCAAAATAATATGAGTGACAAAAATAAAATCTAGAATTATTTTCTATCCCCTTAGTTATTATAGAATCTTGAAAATTGACTTTATTCCAACCAACATGAGGTACAATTCTTGCATCCTGTATTGGAATTTTTTTTATTTTACCTGGAATGATATTTAGTCCTTTTGTATTACCTTCTTCACTAAATGATCCCAGAACCTGCATACCAGAGCATATACCTAAAAAGGGTTTTTTTTGTAAAAGTGCATAATCTATAATTAATTTATCTAAATTTTTTTTTTTAAGGCTCTCCATACAAAATGAAAAATTTGAAACACCAGGAAGAATTAATTTAGTACACTTATTTATTTGCTTTTCATCGTGGGTTACAATGAAATCTATTCCACATCTATTGAGTACATTTAAAATAGATTTTGTATTTCCACCATCGTAATCAATAACAGCAATCATATATTTTTATAATATTTTCAACTAATTTTTCGAACAAATTTTGCTGGGTTACCAACATATATACCCTTCTTAGAAAGATCTTTAGTTACAACACTTCCAGCTCCAATTATGCAACCTGAAACAATATTAACTGGTAAAATTGTAGAATTGCTTCCAATTAAAACATTATTTCCAATCTTTGTTGGTAGAAATTTATGTGAATTTTTCTCTAAAGTTCCTGATTTAAAAAGATCATTTGTAAACATTACACCATGAGAGATGAAGCAACCATTACCAATTTTTACTAACTCACAAATAAATGAATGACTTGATATTCTTGTATTGTCTCCAATATAAACATTATTTTGAATTTCAACATAAGGACCTATAAAACAATTTTTTCCGATCTCACAACCATATAAATTTACTGGTTCAATTATTTTAACACCTTTTCCGAACTTTACATTTTTTATTGAAACTTTTTTTTTTTTAGCCATATTATAATTATGAAATTTTTAGACGTTTATTCCCAAGATAAACCTATACTAAATAAAATTTATAAAGATATAAAAAAAATTATTTCAAATTCTGATTTTATATTAGGACAAAAAACAAGAGAATTTGAACAAGAATTTGCAAAATATTGTAATGCAAAATTTGCAATAGGTTGTGGAAATGGAACTGACGCACTTTATATTGCTATTAAATCATTAAATTTACCTAAAAATTCTGAAGTAATTCTACCCTCAATGACTTGGTGTTCTACTTTGTTTACAATTATTCAAGCAGGATTAAAACCAGTTTTAGTTGATATTGAGGATAATAGCCCAACAATCTCTGTAAAAGATATTGAAAAAAAAATTACAAAAAAAACTAAACTTATAATACTCGTTCATCTTTATGGTGAAAGTTGTAAATATTCAGAAATTAAAAAGATTATAAAATATAAAAATATTAAAATTATTGAGGATGCAGCACAAGCTCATGGTAGTTTTGATATTTCTTCTTCAAAAAAATATCAAGTAGGATCTATGGGTGATATTGCATGTTTTAGCTTTTACCCAGGTAAAAATTTGGGGGCTTATGGAGATGCAGGAGCTTTGGTAACTAACAACCAAAAATATTATAAATATATAATTAAATTTAGGAACATGGGATCAAAGGTAAAACATGAACATGAAATTGTGGGAATTAATAGTCGGCTTGATACAATACAGGCTTCAATTTTGCTACATAAATTAAAATATCTTGATGTATTTAATAAAAAAAGAATGAAAATTGCAAAAATATACAATCAGTGCATTGATAACAAAAATATTATAAAATTAAATTATTCTGCAAGCTGTGTATATCATCAATATGTAGTTATTTCGTCTAAAGCAAATAAGTTTAGAAAATATTTAAAATTAAACAAAATTCCATTTATGCGCCACTATCCTAAATCATTAAATAAATTAAAAGCAGTAAAAAGTTTATTCAAAAACGAAAAATATAAAAACTCTGAAAGACTAGCAAGATATGGCACAAGTTTACCAATTAATCCTTTATTAAAAAAGAAAGATGTACTTAAAATATGTAAGGTGATTAATGATTTTAATTAATTTTTTTTTTAATTTCTTCTAGAAGTTTCAAAACCTTATATCCATAATCTCCAGAAGTAATCGGTTTTGTTTTATTTTTTAAACAACTAAAAAAATGAGATAATTCTTGCTTTAAAGGAGATTTAAAATCTATTTTAGGAGAATACGTTTTTCCCAAATAAATATTAGCTTTTGGAGTAAAGAAACTTTTTTTGAAACTTTTTATATCAGGATAACTTGCATACTTATTATGAATCTTAATTTTTTTGTTTGGATCCATTTCGTCAAATTGTAACATTTTTTTTTCACCAATTATAATTATTTTTCTTATTTTCTCAGGATTTAACCAGCTAGATCTAATTTCTACTTTGGTATTTTTAAAATCCAAACCAACAGAAGAAATATCAAAAAGATTTTTTTTTAAAAAGTCAAAAGTTTTTACATAAGAAATTTTTGGTTTTTTTTTTAATAGATATAACGCAGTTGAAATATCATGAGAAGCAAGATCATAAAGACAAGATGTGTCATTTCTAATGGGTCCTAGATTTGATCTTTCAAAATATATATACTTTATATTTCCAAGTTTTTTAGAGTCTATTATTTTTTTTATATGCTGAATATATGTGTTGTAAACATATATATACCCAGACATTAATATTTTTTTTTTGTTGTTAGATATATTTATTAATTCTCTTAAATCTCTTGATTTAAGTGTACTTGGTTTTTCAATGAATAAATTTATATTTTTATTCAAAATTTTTTTTCCTAGAGAAAAATGTGTACTTGTGGGTGTAACTAATAAAATACAATCTAATTTTTTGGAAAGAAGCTCATTAAATGTTTTGCAAATTTTTAAAAAAGGAAACTTTGATTTTACATTTTTCAATTTTCTACTATCAAAATCATAGACATGTACTTCTTCAAAATTTTCTTCTTCTAAAGATTTAATGATATTAGAGGCCCAATATCCACAACCACAAATACCAATATTAAGCTTTTTAAATTGTTTTATATTCATTATACATAATTTAAATGAAATTTTTATGTGTTGTACCTATATATAATGAGGAAACAAAGTTAAAGAAGTTAATCAATAGGATAAAGATATCTAACAAAAAAATGTTGGATGTGGATTTTTTATTAATTAATAATGGTTCAACTGACCGCTCCTCTCAAATCATAAAGTTATCTGGTTTAAATCATGTTAATTTAGATAAAAATTATGGAGTAGGTTATGCATTAATTTATGGTCTTAAATACGGAATTAAAAAAAGATATAAATTTTTAATTCATCTTGCGGGAAATGGTAAAATGCTTCCAGAAGAAATTAATTTTTTTAGACAAAAAATTTTAAATGAAAATTATAGTTTTATAAATGGAAGTAGATTTTTACCTAATGGTCGATTTAAAACTAATCCTATTGGAAGAATTATAATGATTAAAATTTTAAGTTTTTTTATATCTCTTATATATTTTAGAAAGATTACTGATGCTACCTGTGGATTTAGAGCATTTAAGATAAATTTATTTAAAAATTTTATAAATACTCTTGATCAAGAAAAATTTTATACTTATCGATATGAATATTATTCTTTAGGGAAGGTTATGCTAAACAAAAAAATAAAATTTACTGAAATTCCTATTACCATGAAATATACTAAAAAAAATTATTCAAAAATAAGGCCAATAATAGATTGGATACCCCTAATCTTTGGATGGATAGAGGCTTTAATTGATGGCAAAAAATTATAATAAAAACTTATTTTTAACATTATTTTTTATATTAATTGTTTTTGCAACCAATAATTATTTCGATTATGAAGACTCATTAATTTTTGGAGGAAGTGATGGGCAATTCTATATCTTAATATCAAAATACTCACCTGATTTTGGTATCAACATAGAATACATTAAAGGTGAAAGATTTTTTTTACCATATTTGTTAGGAATTATATCTAAACTTAGTTTAATAAATTTATATTCATTATATCAGATAACATCTATATTTCTAATAATAACATTAATACTATTATATCATAAAATTTTAATTCTTTCAAAAATAGAAAATTACTTTTACTATTTTTCTATCTTACTTGTAATATTTAACCCTTATCTAATTAGATATTACCTTGCTGTACCCACGATAATAGTTGATCTAAGCTTCATTATATCTTTAGAAATAATTGCTATCGGTTTTCTTAAAAAACAGACTAAATTTTTCTTTTTAGGTTTGATTATTGCAACTTTAAGTAGGCAAAATTCTATAATAATTATTTTTGTTTTTTTTATAATAAAATTTATTTTTAAAAATAAATCTATCTTGCAATATAAAGATCTCATTTTGTTGTCTATATGTTATATAATTATTTTTTTAGTAAATACTTACTATGCCATAAATTCATCAGGTAATTTACAAGAAGTAGAAAGCTTATATTCAACTACATTATTTGGTATTTTGATATTTGATTATAACTTAATTGATCTTTTTAGATATTTATATTTTCCTTTACTAGGCTTTGGGCCGCTAATTACGTTTGTTCTCATTTTATTATATTTGAGAAAATTTACCCTAAACAATGGTGAATTTATTATATTTTCCTTGATTGTTTCGATATTATTGATTGGTATTGCCTTTATTGGAGGACCGACAACAACTGGTAAAAATTTAATAAGACTCTCAAATTTTTCCTACATTTATTTGATAATAATAATTAATGCTTTTTTTCAAACAACAAAAAATAGAGAAAAGATAGCATCTATATGTTTAATCTTTAGTTCATTTTTATTTTTATGGTCACTCCATCCCACATTTTCAAATGTAAAATTGTGGAAATTTATGTCTAATTATATTAATTTTTGATTTTTTTTAATTTTGGGAAAAACAACTAACTCTTTAGCAGATAAAAAATCTAATAGTATAAAACATTGCCATATATAAATTAGTAAATTTGACTTAGTTTTTATAAATTCTTATAAATCGTAGCTGTTTCTTTAGCACATTTTTTCCATGAAAATTCTTGAGACCTTTTGATACCATATTCAATTTGTTTACTCAAAATTTTATTTGATGATAAGATTTTATCTAATTTAGAACTTATGTCACTTATATCTGTTGGATCAAAATATTCAATACCATCTCCTCCAACTTCTTTTAAAGCACCTCCTGAGCTTGAAATTACTGGACAACTAAAAGACATAGCTTCAAGAATTGGGATACCAAAACCCTCATAAAAAGATGGATAAACTAAAGCAGCTACATTGGAATATAAAAAAGGTAAACTAGCTTGTTTATCATTAAGAAAAAAAATATTATTAAAATTAAGTTTATTTTTTTTAATAATCGTAAAATCTAATTTACTTACTCTCTCTCCACCAAAAAAAATAATTTTAAAATTTTCTCTAAGATTTTTTGATTTAGCATAAGCTGATATAAAATTATCATAATTTTTGTATCCTCGTCTACTTCCAACAAACAATAAATGATTAGGATATTTTTTTTTTAAATTAATGGTTAATTTTTTTTCTTTTAACCCTGAAGCTAAGTAAACAACTTCAATTTTATTTTCATTGATCGAGAAATAATTGATTAAATCTTCTTTAGTTTTTTTTGAAATACATATGATTTTATCAGCTCTATTTATTGTCTCCCTTTTAATAAAAGATATTTTTTCATGATTTTTAAAATAATTTGGATGCGTTTCATTAATCATATCATAAACTGTACAGACTACTTTTTTTTTAGTGTTATATTTTTTATTTGAATAATAAGTTTCATGAATAATATCAGGATTATAACTTCTGATAAACTTATCTGTAAAATTATGATTGATAGACTCATATAATCTAAGACCATAAGATGGCAAAAATTTAAAAAAATTACCTTTTCTATTTTTTTTTTTAAGATTTTTAAAATAAAAATTTTTGTGAATAGGTGAATAAAATAAAATTTGGTTATCAGTTTTTTCTAATTCATTTGCAAGATTATAAAAATAGCTTGAGATTCCACCAAAACGTTGTTGATAAAATATTTTATAGTCGTACATAATTTTCATATGAAGAAATTGGGTTTATATTAACTAAATTATATCTATATATAGAATTATCTAATTTTATAAAATGAAAAAAATGTATGTACTTATTGACTTATCAAATAATTCTTTTGAGTTTTACAAAAATACAATTTTAGATTTTGCAAATGAATTAAAAAAAATTACAATTTTAGATATAAGTAAATTGTTCAAAAAAAAAGTCAAAAACAAATATTTAAATAAAAGATATAGCTTAAATATTATTCAGCCTAAAAATTTTACAGAGTTTAAAGAAATTTTGAAATCTAAAAATATTTACTTTATGTATGCAATAAATAATGGTGTAGAAAATTTTTATATAAATTATCTTTTATCAAAATATAATGTAAAAAAATTTATAATAAGCAATATTGGATATAATCCAGAAAATTATAATTATTTTAAGAAAAATATAATACAAAAAATTATAATTTTTTCTCGTTTAAGATTAAAATATTATTTTTTTAGAATATTAGTTCTGATTAATATTTTTCCAAAAATAGATTATTTTTTTGAAGCTAGTGATTTTATTTATAAATCTATTATCAATGGTCTCAGTTATAAGTTACAAAAAAAAATACATTTCCTAAACATTTCTTATTATAAAAAAGTTTTTAAAATTAATAGTAGATCATATGATAATATTTATTACTCAAGATATAATGTGTCTGAAAAATACATAGTTTTTTTAGATGGCATGCTATTTGATCATCAAGATAGAATTTTAAGAGAAGGCCATACAAAAAAAAAATTTAGAAAACAATATTATGATAAGTTATATGATGTATTAAAAAAACATGAAAAAATTTTTAATAAAAAGATTATTGTGTGTTTGCACCCTAAAAATGATATTTCTAAAACAAGAGGTGATTTTAAAGATTTAAAATGTATTAAATTCCAAACTGAAAAATATATGAGTCAAGCATTTTTAATTTTTTTTCATGAGGGAAGTTCAATTATTCAGGGAATTGTTCAAAAAAAAAAAAATTATCAATTTACATGGAAAAATACTCGGTGATTATGTTGACAAGAGATGTGAAATCTATCCAAAATTACTCAAATTACATAGAATCGATTTAAACAATATCATTTTTAATAGTAAGACAAAATTATTAACAATACTTAAAAAAACAAAAAAAAACTATCAATCTTATATAAAAAAAAACATAGTAAACGATCCAAGCAAATCAAGTATCGTTCAAATAATAGATTGTTTAAAGTTAAGATAACATTTTACTTTACTGTTCAAATTTTGAACGCTATAAACCCTCCATATGAAAAATAGTGAAGATCACTTTAAGTTGCTAAGAAAACTAAATGAAAGTCCAAGCTCTTCTCAGAGAAAATTAGCTGATGACTTGGGATTTAGTCTTGGAAAACTTAATTATTGTTTAAAAGAACTTAAAAAAAAAGGTTTTGTTAAAGTTAAAAACTTTAAAAAAAGTAAAGAAAAGTTGAGTTATTTATATATGCTTACTCCATCAGGATTTACTATGAAAAAAAACCTTACTTTAGATTTTATGCAAAAGAAAATTAAAGAATATGATGAATTAAAAAAAGAAATTAATAATATTAAATGAGACTTCAATGAGCAATATCGGACATAACAAACCTCCTTTAAACCCAAAAGAAACGATACTTAATAATATTAATAGAAAAAAACCAATACTAGATAGAAATCCACAATATTTTAATAATATACCTATCCCAAGTTGGATAGAACTTAGTTTAATAGATGTATGTAATAGAGCTTGTTCATTTTGTCCTAAATCAGATGATGCAATAGCTCCTAATACTCATCAAAAGATGACTATGGCTTTGATTGATAAATTGGTAGTAGATTTAAAAAAAATTAATTTTGAAGGTGCTTTTTGCCTATGTGGTTATGGTGAGCCAATGCTTCATAAACAATATCTTGAGATCACAAATAAACTTGGTGAGATTGGTGGTGTTGAAATAATTACAAATGGTGATTTAGTTAATAAAAAATCACTAGTACAATTGTATGAGTCAAAAGCTACAAAAGTAATTATTAGTCTTTATGACGGACCCGAACAAATTGTTAAGTTTGAAAAATTGATAAAAGAATTAAATATACCTGAAGAATTTATTATTCTTAGAGATAGATGGTACAGTGATAAGATAGATTATGGGGTTAAACTAACAAATAGAGTTGGTACTGTTGAAGTCGGTAATCAGCCTAATGTTAATGATTATTCAAAAACAAAGTGCTTTTATACTGCCTATCAAATGCTAATTGATTGGAATGGTGATGTATTTTTGTGTCCACAGGATTGGCAAAGAAGACAAACTATGGGAAATATTATGCAAACTGAAATATTTGATATATGGAATGGACCAGTGCTTTCAAAATATAGAAGAAAATTATTGAGTGGAGATAGATGTTTAAACCCGTGCAATCAATGTAACGCTGATGGTATGGTTTATGGAGAAAAACACTTTGATGCTTGGGGTGAAAAAACTACTAAATGACAATATCTAGAACAAGAAAAAAAATGCATCAATACACAATTTCTAATGGCAAAATGATTGGAGATTTTGAAGGATTATATAATGATTTTAAAGATCCATTTATTCAGACAAAAAAAGAAAAGTTTGAAACTTCTAAGAAAGCTATAATAAATTATTGTCAATTTTTACAATCAAATAAAAAAAAAATATTAAAAACTCTTGAGATTGGCTGTGGATTTGGGCAACTGAGTAAAGATTTGAAAAAATTAAAATTCAATGCACATGGGACCGATATTAGCAAAACGGCAATAAATAAAGCTCAAAAAGATAGTACAGTTAAGTTTTACACATCTGAGTTTTTAAACTTTAAATTATATAAAAAAATCAATCCTGATATTTTTATTCTAGCAGAAGTAAGCTGGTATGTCTTACCAGAATTAAAAAAAATGATAAAATTTCTAAAAAGAAATTATAAGAACAAATATCTAATTCATACTCTAGCTATATATTACCCAGGAAAGCAGAAATATGGAAAAAAATATTTTTATGACTTAAAAGGAATACTTAAATTTTTTAATTTAAAATATATTGAGTACGGTGAAAAATGGACTAAAGAAGAAGGAAGAACCTTTTTTTTAGCAAAAATTTAAAAAGTTGAAAAATAAAAACCTTATAATTACCCGAGCAAAAGACCAGTTCTTATATAGTGGAACAAAAAAAATATTGGATTTTTGTATGTCTAATGGAGCAATGATTCTAGGCCATTCAAATGAAATATTTAAATCATCAATAGATCACCAAAAATATAGAGGCTCAAACTATTCTCACAAAAACATTAATAATGAAACTTTTAAAAAAGAAATAAAAAAACAATTTAAAGATTTGGTTAATATACAATTCTGTAATTCTGGATCTGAGGCTAATATTCGTGCTTTAAGAGTATTAAGAGCTCTAACTGGAAAAAAAAAATTTGCAATGATAAATGGATCTTGGCATGGATCAGTAGATAATTTTATGTTTGATCTAAATAACAAAAATAAAATTACCCAAAATGGTGGTTCAAATTTCTATAAAGATGAAGTTATTATTCTGGAATATAATAATATTAAACAATCACTAAATGTACTAAAAAAAAATAAAAAAAAGATTTCTGGTTTAATAATTGAACCAATTCAGGGTTCTTGTCCTAGTGAGCAGTCTGAAGAGTATATCAAGGCAATATATAACTTTTGTAAAAAAAATAAAATATATGTTGTTTTTGATGAAATTATAACAGGTTTAAGAAATAAACAATTATCTGTTTTTAAAAAATTAAATCTAATTCCAGATATTGTGACTTTTGCAAAAATATTTGGTGGTGGTCTTCCAATTGGAATCTGCTGCATAAGTAAAAAATTAAACAATAAACTAGATAAATTAAATAAGAAGGTTTTTTTTGGTGGGACTTTTTCTGGGAACCCCTTTTCATCAATTACAGGACTGAATACGTTTAGATATATAAATAAAAATAAAAATAAAATTTTTAAACATATTGAAATAATTTCAAATTTTATAGAACATGAAATTAATTTATTCTGTAAAAAAAATAGTTTAAATTTTAGAATTCAAAAATATCAATCAATTCTCAGACCAATATTTTCTAAAGATATCATTTTGAATAAGAAACAAAGAGAAATTTTTGATCCAAATTTATCTAAAACTGAAGAATTCAGAAAATATCTTTTAAAAAATTTGATATTTGTTGGAAAAAATGGTGCTATTTTCATTTCATTAAAGCACAATATGAAAGATGCAAAAAAATTAGTAAAAGTTACAATAGAGTTTCTAAGTAACAAGACCCCTTAGGTAAGGTTTAGGAATATCTATATCAATATCATTTTTATTTTTTTTATTAAAAATAAAATTTGGATTTTTTAAAAAAGGCCTTGCAAAAGCAACTAAATCTGCTTTATTTTTTTTTATAATATTATTTGCTTCTAAAGTATTTTTTACATTTCCAGCAACTCTTACGATTATTGAACTTTTCAATTTTATCTTTTTTGCAAGATTAACATTAAATTTTGAATTTACATTTAAATTTGTTAAAGTTTTAATTCCTCCACTTGAGACACAAACATAATCAAAGCCTATTTTTTTTAGTTGATTTGATAAATAAATTGAATCTACGACTTCTATTCCTCCTTTTAACCAATCTTTACCCGTTATTCTTGCACCTAATATAATATCCTTATTTTTACAAATTTGTTTAATTTTTTTTGCTATTTCTAATAGAAATCTACTTCTATTTTTTAAATCTCCTCCATAAAGATCATTTCTTTTATTAGAAATTGGTGAAAAAAATTGATGTAATAAATATCCATGCGCCATATGAATTTCTATACAATCAAAACCTGCTTTTATAGCTAACTTTGTAGAGTCTAAAAAGTTTTTTTTTAAAATTCGTAATTTTGTTTTTCCAATTTCTTTGGGTATTGGCCATCCTGTATCCTTTTTAATTCCTGAAGGAGAAATTGTTTTCCATTTATTTTTTTTTAATGGCTTATTATGTTTAATCCATGGTACCTCACTTGATCCCTTTCTTCCTGCATGAGACAACTGTATACCTACTGGGATATCATTTAAATTTTTTAAATATTTTACAAGTTTCTTCAAACTCTTCATATGACTTTTATTATATAAGCATAAATCTTTAATCGTAATTCTACCATCACTACTAACTGCTGTACTTTCAATCATTATTTTGGAAAATCCTGAAATTATTGCCCTACCTAAATGTTGATAGTGCCATTCTGTTGGTTTTCCATTTTTAGCCATATATTGGCACATAGGAGCAAGAATATAAGGATTGTTTAACTTTTTATTTTTTATATTTAATCTTTTTTTTATATTTTTTTGCATACTATAAAATAATTATGAGGATGAAATACTGCTTTTGGATATGCCCAGTAAGTTTCTAAAAAATATTTTTTTAAAGCATAACCAATTTTTGGAAGATGTGGTACACCATCGCTATCTATCATAGAATTAAGAGGTGTTGCAAATCTAATCCATGAACCTAATTTTTTTTGCTTTATGAATATTCTTGAATATAATGCTATTTCTGGTTGTATTAATGAGTAACCTTTTATTTTTATAGATTTATAAATATCTTTTAAAAAAATTTCATTTTTTATATTAAGGTCATTTTTTAAATGTATCTTATAAAGTTTACACGGCAATAATTTATCTATCTCTTGAAAATTTTTTTTTTTTAAAAGATAGTCTTCAATCCAAGGACTTAACATAATCTTATTTTTTTTTAATGTTATTAATAAATCATTTCCATTTTTAAAGGGGAAATTATTAATTTTTAAAAAAAAATTTTTTTTCATTTTAGCTAATTCTTATATCTTAAATAACTCTGACAGTTTTACTTCTTCAACAATAGATTTTTTTATATCAACAACTTGACAATCTTTAATCTCTTTGAGTTGTTTTTCTCTTGAAAGATTTGTTAATTTTCCTCTTTTATCCCTACTTTCCTTAAAATTATGTTTTACATAATTTTCTAGCTTTAAATCTATACCTGAAATAATTTTTTTAAATGAATTGTGGTAATCATTATTAATAAAAAAAGCGTTATTTTTCAAATTATTTACTCCTAAGAAAATAAAATTTTTTTCTTTCATTATACTAATCAATCCTTTTAAAGACACACCAAAACAGAGATTGGAATAATGATAATTGGTTCTATCAAAATTTTTTATATTAGGCACTGTGATCTCAAGTTCACTTCCAAATAAAGGATTATACTCTGCTACACAAATTTTTGAAAAATTTTTCGGCAACTCTTTAATAACCCAATAATCTAAGCCATCTATATCTATACTAAATAAATCTAAATTTTTATTAAAATAATTATCATTTATTAATTGATTTATATTAGTTGGACTTACAGCCTTTTTAATTACTTTTATTCTTCCTTTCCACAAATCTAAACTTTTAGATAATTTATTAACATCAATTGTCTGATCAACTATAAGACCATACGAATTCCTAATATGATAAAGAAGTCTAGTATTTGACTCAGTATAGTCTTCAACCCCTATTTCAATAAATTTTGGATCTTTAATATCTAAGATTTCCAAAATATAATCTATAATACCATCTTCTCCATTTTGAGATAAAATTTTCTCCTCTGCATCATTAATAGTTTCAAAATTTAAATAATTTTTTCTTTTATTAATTAATATACATTTTCCGATAAGTGCTTTAACTTCTATATCATTTTTTATTCTTGTGCTTTTGTCAAATAAATTTAAAAATTTAGAAATCATTTTTTTTTGTATCTATAATTCTTTTAATAATTAAATCATATATTTTATAAAATTGATTAAAAGACTCTTTTTTGTTTACAATGTTTATTATTCTCAAATCTTTATAAGTGTTAAAAAAATTTACATATTTTATCCATTTTAAATAATTTATTTGTTTGCTCATTTTAATCTATTAATATCGTACATTGCATAATTATGGCTGCCTATAAATTTCAAATATTTTTTATAAATATTTGTCTGTTCTACTTCTTTTATATTTCTTAATTTTTTAAAAATTTTATCGAGATATCTATATTCAAAATTTTTTTGAAATCCAACTAACTCAGAAGGATTAAAATCAGGTTCAGTATCAAAAAAATCATTTTCATTTTTATCTACAGAATTTATTAAAAAAAATAAAACTAAAGATTTATCTATTTGATTTTGACTCAAAGTAGGTATTTTATCAATATTTTCCAAAAATTTAACATATTCATCATAACTTTTTGCTTCATTAGAAGTTCCACAATAACTAAAAGGACTGTTGTTGCAAGAAACTGATGGAATACCATAACAAGCATATTCTACACCTACAGTTCCATGTCCAGTGACAATACAATTAGCATTTTGTTTTATAAAGTTCGGACTTAAGTTTTCAGGATAAGGAATAATATTATTATATTTTAAATTAGGAATCTCTTCTATAGCTCTTAATGATATATCTTTAATAGATTTTGTAGAATATTCTGTGGGGTGTTTTTTTACTAATACATTTATATTTTTATTTTGAGAGAGAAGATTTAAGGTTTTTTTTAACCAAATTAGATTATCTAAAAACAACTTTCTCCTAATTTCGAATACACCATCATATACATTGTGAGAAAATACAACTACTAATTTTTTTTTTTCATTTAATTTATATTTTTTATAAAACTCTTCTTTGGATGGGTTAAGATGTTTGTTAGAAAAAACATGTCTTGCATCTAAGAGTTCATTTTTATGAAATTTAAATAGGAATTTTTTATCTAAAATATCTTTTGCTTTTTGAATGAAATTTTCTCTTTTTGAAAAAGCATATAAATAAAATCTTTTATTAATATATGCTCTTGGAATTGATCTTTGACTAAATCTCTTAAATTTTCTAACCGATGAAGCATTTCCAGGGCCAAAAAAAAAATAACATATACAATCTCTCTTTAGAAAATACTGAAATAAATTAGCTCTTGGTATAAATTGGTTTTCCTTTCCAGCAAAACAATTAATTTTCTTATCATCAAGAATATAATTTAATTTAATAGAAACTATCAAGCTTTTTAAAATATAAAATTTAAACTGCTTCAGATTATCTACTGTACCAGATAAATTAAATCTTAAACAGCTATCGTAAGCAATATTAGAAATTTCAATACCTTTATAATTATAACTCAAATCATTAATTGATTTTATTTTATAAATTTTACTAAACTCTTTCAGTATGATATTAAATTTTTTAATACTTATTAAAAGTGAAAAAAAAAAAGAATTTAAATAAATAATATTATTAATTTCAAAGGATTTATAAAATCTTTTTTTTGTAAATGAAAAATTTTCATCAAATACCATTATTGGTAATTTTTTTATTCTTTGTATTTTTTTTGCATGTGTTAATAATGCATAACAATAAAGACTACTATTATCATATACGTCAGTAACAATGTAATTATCATTTGATTTAAATTTAGATTTGTATTTCCATAAATTGTTTATAAATTTTAAATCCTTATTAAATTTTTGATTAAATTTGAAATAATCTATACCAGAAATAAAAAAGACTTTTAAACTTTGAAATAGGCTTGTAAGAATTATAAACATCAAATATTTGATTAAAGTTAGTATTTTCATATTCTATAATTTTATATAATTTTTAATGACTTTAATTATTTTATTTTGATCTTTGCTATCTAAATTTACAAATATAGGAATACTTACAAAATTTTTAAAATATGCTTCTGATCCAGGAAAATGATACTCATTTTCTTTATAAATTTTAAATTTATATGTTGGAATATAGTGTTGTTGAGCTAAAATATTATATTTCATTAGATATTTCATAAAATGATTTTTATTTTTTTTTAAATTATCAAATTTAATTTTTATTAAAAATAAATGAAAAGAAGGTTTAATAGCTTTGGAATATTTGGGTATAATTAAGTTTGAATTAAAATTTTCTAATTCATTGACATATTTTTTATAGATTAATTTTCTTTTCTTTAAAAATGAACTAATTTTAGTTAATTGTGACAACCCTAATGCACAGTTAATATCTGAAATTCGGTAATTATAACCATGCTTTAAAACATCATACATCCAATATTTTTCTTTATGTCGAAATATTCCATGACTTCTGTATAATTTTATATTTTTCGCAATCCCTGTATTTTTTGTTGTTATTATACCTCCTTCTCCAGAAGTGATTGACTTTAACGGATGTAAAGAAAAAGTTGAAATATCAGCATGTTTACAGGAGCCAATTTTAAATAACTTATTTTTATATTTGTATTCTGATCCTAGTGCATGGCATGCATCCTCAATTAGAAAAAAATTATACTTTTTCTTTAAATCATGTAAATTCTTAGAGTAAAGTGGATAACCCCCAAGATACATTACTATAAGAGCTTTTATTTTTTTAAGTTTATTTTTTTTTATACATTCTAAAATTTTATTTGGAGTAACTTGGCCTGTGTGCTCATCAACATCTACTAGATAAACCTTTAACTGCATGTTTTTTGCCATGTTGTAGGATGCTATAAAATTTACTGCCGGCATTAAAACGATATCATTTTTTTTTAAACCGATTGACAACATTGCTAAATGAATTGCAGCAGTTCCACTACTGCATACGTAACTATATTTGCATTTAAAATAATTGGTTAGTTTTCTCTCAAATTTTTTTACGAAAGGTCCTGTCGTAATTAAATCATTTGACAATGAGTTTAATACTAATTCTTTATCCTTCTTATCTATGAGCTGCCTCCCATAAGGTATAAATTTCATAATTTAATTTATTCTATGAATCGGTTTAAAGCATACCTTTGATTTGATAATACTTTTTATGTTCTTTTTTGAAATGTCATAAAAAACTTTATCTAAAATTTTTATATATTTTTTAATATTATCTTTGTTATGATAAATAGTAATATAAATCATATTTGAAGCCAAAATTTTATTTTTTAACATCTCCTGAGTTAGGAAGGTTTTTCTTTGCCCATGGTTTTTACAAAATTCAAACGATGGTATAGCAATTGTTCCCATCACCTTAATTGGAATCTTATATTTTTTTGAAAAATCTAACCAAATAGATTTTATCATTTTACTATTACTTTCAATTTTTTTGAAAACTTTTAATCGCTTAAATTCTTTTATTGAAGATAGTGCAGCTGTATAGCCAATTCGTTCACCCCAAAAAGTACTGCTGATAAAAGTGTTCTCAGCTTTTTTCATTATTTTTCTTTTTCCAATTACTGCATTAATTGCATAGCCACTTCCTAAGGCTTTACCAAAAACTGCCATATCTGGGTCTACTTTAAATTTAAGATGTATACCTCCCATATTCTCTCTATAGCCTGATGTACATTCATCAAAAATTAAAATTATTTTTTTTTCATTACATATTTTTCTTACTTTTTGTAAATAATTATCTCGAGGTTTCATATTTCGCATTACTTCCATTTTAATAATTCCAATATTTTTGTCCTTAATTAATTTTAAAAGATTTTCAAAATCATTATATGGAAAAGGAAATGACGTATTTTTTAAATTTTCAGGAATTCCATCGTAATTCAATCCTGACATTAGGTGTTGGTCTAAATTCTTTTTTGAATTTATATTTGCTGATAAATACCAATCATGCCATCCATGATAACCACAAAAAGCAACATTTTTTTTTTTTGTATTGGCCCTGGCAATTCTTATTGCTATTGAATTTGCTTCTCCTCCTCCTCTTGTAAATTTAGCCATAGATGCCCAAGGATGATGCTTAGTTATTTCTTTTGCTAGATAAACTTCTTCAGGACAGTTTAAAGTTGTCAAATTACCTTTATTAATATTTTTGAGAACTGACTTATTTACTTTTTCATTATTATATCCCAATATACTTGTTCCAACAGCAAAAAACATATCCAGGTATTTATTTCCTTTTAAATCCCAGACGTTTAATTTTTTTGCTTTTGTAAAATAAGCAGGCCATTTATCTGGTAAATGAAGCTCTGACCTCTTAGAAAACAACGTTGTACCACCAGGAATTATAGTTTTTGCGTACTTGTATAAATTTATTCCATTTTTAATTTTCATTTTATTTCCAATTTCTTGGGTCTATTAGCTTTGTATCACTTATCTTAAAATTTATCATTTTATTGCTTTTTTTTATTTTTTTAAAATTTATTATTTCATTTAAATTATTATAGTTGTTAATACCAATTATTATTTGATCATAATCATACGTCAATAAGTCACTTAAACAGTAATCAATCGGAGAAATATTTTCATTTTTTAAGTGTTGAAACCATCCAAAAATTTTATTTTGCAATTTTTTAAAATATTTATTTCTATAGACTAATTTATTAACCAGCAACCCCTGTAAAAATACAGACCTTATATGGGTTTCTATTCTTAGATCTTTTAATTTATTATACCATCCTGAGATTAATATTCTTCTATCTAAAATGTTAAATGGACATTGTATTGCGTCAAAATTATAATTTGAAGTTATATAATTTAAACAATTTGTATCATAAATTGATAATCCTATTTTTTTAAAATATTTTTTTTTTTTTAATAACTCTAAATTTTTAAAAATTTTTGGTCCATTTTTAGTAAATAAAATTTTGATATCATGTAAATATAGTGTCTCAACCTTATCAGTATTAAGAATCTTGAAATGTCCTTCTAATTGTTTTTGACAAAATTCTAATGATACCCATCTGAGATCAGATATTATTTTAGTAGAGAATTTAAATTTTTTATCTATTTTATTAAAAACATTTTTTTTTTTTAAATAAGCCTCAGCTGTATCAATTTTGTAAATACTATTTTTTTTTGCTAAGTATAAAATTTTTTTTAACTCATTATGATTTATTTTGGTTGGATCTGCTCCATATATTTGTGCAAAATTTGCAGATCCGATTACCAGCCGTTTTTTAAAATGAGCTTTATTCACATTATCTTTCTTTTATATTGATTAAAGATTTATTATATCTTTCAGCTTTAATTAAATCTTTCCATGAAAAATATATATTTGGCAAAAAATATTTAACAACCTTTTTTAAAAAAAGATAATCTTGTAAATTATCTAGTGTCCATCTTCTATTTGAATAATTTATAGAATTTTTATAATTATACTTAATAAATTTTTTTGATCTTTCCATGAATGGTGTAACATGTTCTTTGTTATGATTTGTTTTTGATAAATTTTGAGACTTTATCAATGAATCAATATTAAAAACTTCTACATCTAGACCATCTGGAAATGAAAGTTTTAATGTATTTGACGTGTAATCACCTCTTTTTTTGTAATGCAATTTAATACATTCATCTATTATTTTTGAGTCTATTATTGGACAATCTGCTGTAATTCTAACAATTGTTTTAATGGAATTTTCTTTAGCACAGTCAATAATTCTTTTTGCAACATTATTAGTACTTCCTCTAAACAATTCAATGTTATGTAGTTTGCAGACCTCTTTAAATTTATCATCTTCTTTTTTTTTTGTGGTGCATAAAAAGATTTTATTAACTAATTTTGTTTTTTTTAATCTTAAAATACATAAATCTATTATTTTTAAATCTAAATTTATTTTTAAAAAATGTTTATTTGATAATCTTTTAGATCCAGATCTTGCTGCAAGAAAAATAGCAATTTTAAATTTATTTTTCATTATTATAAATTTACAAATTATAAGTTTGAATTTTTTAGATTAATTTTTAATATTAACTAAGAACTATATTATTCCATTTTATTGAATATATCTGGTTGATCTTTTAATAATTTGATTAATTTTGTTTTCTCTACCAATTTCATGCCAAGCACCAGAGACTATTTTAAATTCACTTTCTTTTTTTTCAAATAATTTAAATTTTTTTAAGTCAGATACTGTGTATAACATATGTCTAACCTCTTTTTTGTCAGAAGCATATAAGTTTTTTTTTATCAGATAGCCCATATTGTCTAATATTTTAATTGCTAATTTAGTTTCAACTTCAATATCAATATTTTTGTCAATAATTAATTCTAGTGACATTTTAATTTTATTTTGAATTTTATATATATAAATTCTAAATAAATTATTTTTTTTTGAAAATACCTGAATGTAAATGTTTCCCTTAAATCTATTTTTTAATTTAATATCATAAGCTATAGTTTTTACCTTTACTATTGGATTATCTAAATTGCCAATTTTTGTTTTATTAATTAAAGGAACTGGACTAGCACACCAGATTGCATAGTCAAAAATAATTTTTTCTTTTTTGTTGTATAAAAATAATCCAAAGTTATCTTCAATTAAAATTTTTGAACCTAAATGAATTTTTATTTTTTTTTTTTTTAGATATTCATGTAATGTTTTAAAAAAAATTCTAAAACCCTTTTTTGGAATACAATAATTTTCTTTTTTATAGTTTATATCTGGTATGCCTAAAATTTTATCAGCATAGTTATTTTTTCTTTTTAAATCTAATATTTTTTTGATGTCATTTTTAAAAAAAACTCTCCCAGTATTCGTCAATAAAGAGCATGATTCATGAAGCTTTTTTGATTGAGAACAAAATTTATTAGACCAATTTAAAAGTGGAAGTGAGATTTTATCTTGATAGGATGAAATCCTGTTCATATATAGTTTAGAGTTTTTTTTTCGTATTTTAATAAATTTATTATTTGTTACAATTTGAGCAAAATCATGTGAATAAATCTTAGTATTAAATAGATCATTATATGACCCATATTTTAATTTAAAATTACAAAAAAGATTTTTAAATAATTTATCCTTTTTTAATTCTTTGATCCACCAGCTATCTGCTTCAAAATAATTTGGACCATTAAAATAAAAATCATTTTTTGTTTCTAAGTCCTTCATAATACCACCTAAAAAATTATCTTTTTCAAAAATCTCCACATTATGTCCTAAATTAGAGTAGTGAATTGCTGTTAAACAACCAGAAATACCACCTCCAACAATTGCAATTTTTTTCATATTGAAATAGTTATTATTTTTATTTTTATTTTAAACATCATTATTATTATCACTATTATTCAAAATATGAAAATTATGATTGCTCAACCAACTTTTTTTCCATGGTTAGGTTATTTTGATATGATTAGCCAATCTGATAAATTTGTAATTTTAGATGATGTAGATTTTAATTATCAAAGCTGGCAACATCGTAACAATTTTAAAACTCCTGTTGGTCTAAAATTTTTTACAATTCCAGTCAATGATGGAAAAAAAAATAAATTAATTAATGAAATAAAATTTTCAAATTCATCTTATATAAAAAAACAATTTATAAACTTTATTACTAGTAATTATAGTAAATCCAAATACTTCAAGATAATTAAAGAAGATTTTGTTAATACTCTTGAAAAAGCACTATCAAAAGAGAATTTATTATATTTAAATGTAGAAATTATTAAATGGTGTTTAAAATATTTAAATCTAGAAACTCCTATAATTTATTCAAGTTCCGTAAACACTAAAAATAAAAAAACTAAAAGAATTATTGACATCTGTAAAAAACTGCATGCATCTGAATACTTAAGTACCATTGGAGCAAAAACCTATCTGGAAAATGATAAAGATTTATTTAAAAAAGAAAATATAAAATTAATATTCCATAAATATAATCACCCAAATTATAGACAGTTATTTGGATCATTTATACCTTTCGCAGCTGTGTTAGACTTAATTGCAAACGAAGGAGAAAAATCTTTAGATATCATCAGATCTGGAAGATTTTAAATTAATTTAAGTTTTATTGGCTCTCCAAATTTAATATTTTTCTTTGCTTTTTTTCCAAGAATTTTTTTATAATATATAGGTTTGAGTCCATAACCGGGTCTAATGACTTTCAAATTGTCAGCAGTAAATATTTCACCTCTTTTTATAGACTTTGAAGCATAAATTGATCTTCTATATTTTTTGACAAACAGTTCTCCAGTTGTAATTTTTTTCTTTAGCTGGCCTTGGGATCTCCATGCATTATTAGTTTCTGTAATTAAAGTTTTCATCTCAGATGGTGTAATTGAGAATTGTTGATCTAAAGACTTGTCCAATTTTGATGATTTCAGATGTTTTTCAATAATAGAAACTCCATAAGAAACTGATGCAATTGCTGCACCTAGTGAAGGTGTGTGATCAGAAAAGCCTACTAGACAATTATATTTTTTTTTTAAAAATGAAATAAATTTTAAATTAACATTTTCATTTTTAGTTGGGTAGTCTGAAACACAATGTAGAATGATATGTTTTTTAGATCTAATTTTTTTTAAAAAATTAATTAAAACATCAATCTCTTTTAAGTTTAATGTTCCAGTTGAAATAATCACCGGCTTTTTAGTTTTAATGACAGCTTCAATCAATGGAAAATGTAAACTCTCTAATGAAGCAATTTTATAAGCCGGGCAATTTAATTTTTCTAAAAACATTAAAGACTTAATGTCAAAAACAGAACTAAAACAAATTAAACCTAAAGATTGGGCTTTTTTGAAAACAGCTTTGTGCCATTTAAATGGAAATTGAGCTTCTTTATAAATACTAAATAACGATCTTGAATTCCATTTCTTATTATTAAATTTTTTTTTAATTAAAAATTCTTTTTTATTCAAATCAAAGGTCATTTCATTTAAATCAAATGTTTGAAATTTCACTGCTTCTACATGGGCTTTGGAGGCTTTTTTTAGAAGCTCAAAAGTTTTTTTTAAAGAGTTTTGATGGTTTGCTGAAATTTCAGCTACAACCAATGGAGTATTTGAATCTGATATAACCCTTTTTCCTATAGAAATTTTTTTTATCATTATATCTTTTTAATTATAACTGTCGTAAATTCATAAGGAATAGTATTTTTTTTAAGAGCATAAGAATGATCTAATATACACTTACTACTGAGCTTTTTTTTTATATAGTCAAATAATTTTAAAGGATCTAAATAGAATAAATTTTTATCAAAATAATCTACGTAGGATGATAAATTATTAAAAATTATTTTTTTTTTAGTTGACCTAAATAGCAACTCGAGACATTTAATCATCCATTGCCAATTATCTTCTGTATAATTATTAAATGTTCCATTTATTATTATATAATCAAATTTTTTTTTTAAAGGCTGAGTAAATATATCTTGTGTTACAAATGTCACATTTTTTTGTTTAAAAAATTTTTTTTTTGCTAAACTTATTGCTTCATTAGATATATCTATACCTAAATATTTACCTTTAAATTTTTTTTTTTTCAAAAACTCATATAAGTAACCTGTGCCACATCCAAAATCTAATATTGTACATTTTTTTTTAATTTCTATATATTTTGTTAATTGAATTAATCGCTTTTCTCTTGTCTCATTATTAGACTGCTGTGAACTTTTTACATCATCACCAAATTTTCTTACTAATAAATCATAATGAACAGATAGTTGATCAATCGTTGAAGAAAATTTTTTATTTTTTTTCATTTTTTTTTAAATTGATAATATTAGAAATATAGTTTTCTCTGAGTTTAAAAATTTTTTTTTGTTTTTGTGACATCTTAAGCCTTTTTGTGAAAGAATATAAATTATTAATCCCATCATTTAAATTTATTTCAAAATTTTTATTTTTAGATTTTCCTATATAATATCCAACTTTTAATTTATCCCATGATTTCGCCATTTTGATCTGGTCTTCAGCGACAGAAGTCAAAATCATTGGCACATTGAAAAAACAAGACTCAAATGAGATAGATCCAGAAGTTATAATTGATAAATCTGACCGTCTAATTAAGCTGTAAATATTTTTCGTATTATAAATGAAATATAAATTGAGATTATATTTGATCTTAAATTTTTTTTGACTCATAGAGTCAATTTTTTCCATAGAGATAAAAAATATATTACAGTTTTTTAATTTAGATTTATTAATACTATTGAATATTTTATCAATTAATTCTAAGTTATTTATCCCTCCTCCTAAAAAAATTAAAATATTCCTAATTTTAACTAATATTTTTTTTTGTATCTATGTGAATTAATTGGAAAATATTTTGGACCTAGTAGCAATTTTGTTTTTTTAACTAATTTTTTCTTATAATCCTTTTTAGTTATTTCGGGGTTTAAATTTATTAAATAATTAGAGTAAATTTTTTTTCTTAAGAATCTATCGTGGATTAAAAAATTAATATTTTTTAAATAAAGTTTTTTTTCAAATTCTAAGTTATATTTTGGTAAGTCCACAATCAATAAATTTGGCTTGATCTTTAAAATTAGATTATAAATTTCGTTATAACTGTCTAAATAATAGATCTTATGAAATAATTTTTTGTTATTTATTTGCTGTTTTGATCTAAGGATTAATAAAAGTTTATTTCTTAATTCACAAAACTTTCTTGCCATTCTTGTCGATCTCATTATGTGACCAACACCTATTTTTTTATTTGTGTCTGTTAAAAAAAGAATCTTATTATACATTAGATATTTTTAAAAGTTCTCAATTGTAATAATATATTATTTAATATTTAACTTAATCTTCAAATAACACCATTGATTAATAATTTTGTTTAATTTATTTCCAAGATCTTTCTAGTTTAATAATTTAAATCTTGACAAGATAGCTTTGGTTTGTATCAATCCATTTTTGTAATTCAGATTTTGTCATCCATTCTTGATTGTTGTCACTACTATAAACAAAACCTTCAAATACTTTTTTTCCATTCTTTATACGTAAGCTATCTTTTCCCCATTCATTAATCTGTGGTAAAATCTTGTAGTAATCTGAATATTCATAAGTTGAAGAACTATCGTCGCTACCAATCATTTGTTCGTGTAATTTTTCACCAGGCCGAATACCTATAATTTTATGCTTAGCTTTTGGTGCAATCACCTTTGCAATATCTGTAACTTTTATAGATTTAGCTTTTTTTACATAAATTTCACCCCCCACCATATCTTCAAAAGCTTGCCATACTAATTTCACACCTTCTTCAAGTGATAACATAAAACGACTCATACGTTCATCTGTGATAGGTAATTCTGCTTGATCTTTTAGTGATAAAAAAAATGGTATTACCGAACCTCTTGAGCCCATAACATTACCGTATCTAACAACTGAAAAGCATGTTTTGTGACCACCCGCATAAGATGAATTACTTGCTGTAAATAATTTATCCGATGCCAACTTAGTTGCACCATAAAGATTAATTGGGCTACTGGCTTTATCTGTTGAAAGGGCTAAAACTCGTTTAACATTTTGATCAATACAAGCATCAATTAAGTTCATAGCCCCATTAATATTAGTTTTAATGCATTCGAAAGGATTATACTCAGCGGTAGGAACTATTTTAGTTGCCGCTGCATGTACAACAAAATCTACATTATACAAAGCGCGGTGGAGTCTATCTTTTTCGCGGACATCCCCAATAAAGAAACGTACTCTTGAATTATCTTTAAATAGTTTTGCCATTTCCCATTGTTTCATTTCATCACGTGAAAAAATTATTAAGCGTTTTGGTTTATATTTTTTTAATGTAAGCGTAACAAAACTATGACCAAATGAGCCTGTACCACCCGTAATTAAAATTGAGGAATTATTTAGCATTTTTTTTATTGGACATTAGCATTAACACGAAAATTTTCACTTACTTTAATTAATTCTTCAAAAGTCCCCTCATTTTTTAGCTGACCTTTTTCTAATAAATAGATTTTATCACACTTTCTTACTGTGTTTAAGCGATGAGCAATAAAGATTATGGTGATTTCTTTGTTAAGATTATCTACTGCGTCCATGACTGCTTTTTCAGTTTGGTTATCCAGTGCGCTGGTTGCCTCATCGAGAATTAGGACTTGTGGGTCAAGATATAAAGCTCGAGCAATTCCTATACGTTGACGCTGCCCTCCTGATAATCTTACCCCACGCTCACCAATTATTGATTCATATTGTTTAGGCAACTCATCTATAACAAATTCATGTAAATTTGCAATTTTAGATGCTTTTTCAACAGCTGCCTTATTAATATTTTTAGGCTCTAATCCAAAAGCAATGTTAGCCATAATACTATCATCAGCAAGATAAATGTGTTGCGGTACATAACCGATAGAACGCTGCCAAGCTCTAGAGTTTTGTTTTGTTATAACTTTTCCATCAACTTCTAAAGTACCTTTTTGAGCTTCAAGCAATCCTAAAATAAGATCCACAGTTGTTGTTTTGCCACTGCCTGTAGTACCAACTAACCCAACTGTAGACTTTATAGGAATACTTAAATTAATATCCCTTAATGCTGTTCTAGCTGTGTTAGGATAATTATAATAAATATTCTTTAAAGTAATTGTTTTATTAAGAGATATAACACCTTGATCTTGATTAAGATTAAATAATTTTAGATTGTTAAGATCGCCATATAGCTTATCTAAAGAAGGACCAACAAATGTAAGTTGAGTAAAAGAACCATAAATTTGTTGCAATGCTGGCAACAAACGATAGCCAGCAAAAACATATAAACTGATGATGGGTAAGGCATTGTTAAAAGTACCTTTTTGTGCCATCACATAAAGAGTTATAAGTAAAATACCACCGAAGGCTATAGCTTCTAAAATGTATCGAGGTAATTGTCTTATTACTTGTGAAGAAGCATGAATTCGAGCAAAAATTTTTGCGGCATTAGAAAAACGCTCAATATAAGTTTGCTCTAATCCTCCAACTTTAACTTCTTTTGCAGCGCTGAAGGCTTCGCTAACTGCTGTAAAGCGCAACTGATTATTTTTTAAACTTTCTTTTCCAATTCGATTTAGATAAGTACGCAAAAGAGAAAAGATTATTACATAAGCTATACTAAGTGAAAAACCAATTATTAGTGCAAGTTTTGGGTGAGTTATAATTAGTAAGATTATAAGAAAAATTGCAACCATACCTTTTGATATTAATTCCAATAATGGATTCATACCGTTGCCAATTACATGTTGTACTTCTGATAAAATAGTTTTTCCAAGATCAGCGCTATTACGATTTAAAAACCAGCTATAGGGTTGGTGCAAATAACCCTCCACTAAGCGTTTACCAATACTATATTCACGCATTTGAATAAAACTTACTTGAACATAAGTTGTAAGTGCCTTGAAGATAAGTGAAGTAACTAATGTCAGAAACACCAGAAAACCTAGCGCAAAAAGAAACTGCTGACTATTTTCAACCCCAAACATATTTGAGATTTGAAACATGTTTTTTAAAATTAAATTTGTCTCAATAAGACCTGGATTTGTCAGGACTGCCATAAAAGGTAGTATAGATGCCACACCAATCATATCTAAGAATGCCATTATTGTGATCATAACCAATAAAAAGCCCGCACGTTTACGCTCATTAGGGTTAAGTAAAAATAATAATTTTTTAAAAGTTTGCATTAGTTTTTTATAAAGTAATTAAGTTTTTTTATTAAATTAATTTTTTTATCCCTCATAAATACTTTTTAATTTTTTTGCAAAAAATTTTATAATATTTCGTGAAAACAATTTAATAAGATAAAAAGATTTTATAAAAATAAATTCTAAAAATGATAATGATAAAAAATTATATTTTGGAAATTTTTTTTCAAACTGTTCTATTAATTTAATTTGATAATCTGAAAAAGTTTTCTTTGCCGTATATTTCTCTTTATTTAAAACATCGTCACCATTTTTAAATCTTATATTTTCTCCAAAATGAGTTGCTTTAAGAAGAATATCCTCATAGGTAATGTCTAAAAATTTCGATATTTTCTTCATTTCATCCTCAGTGTTATAAATCAAATTTTTAAATTCACATTCATATATTCTTCCTGGAAATTCTTTTTTAAGTTGCTCAGTAATTTCATAATTCTTATTTATTCTAATTGGAAAGTGTTGATTTCTAACTAAATAATTAAAGCTATATTTTTTATAACCTTCTGTTTTATAATTATTTGAAATTGTTGCCCTATTTAATAATGAAACTAAATTATCTGAAGGTGATCTTTTAGCTACAATTAATTTGGAATCCTTCATTTCGTTTAAAAAAAATTTATGGCAATTAAAATTATTATCTTCTACAATAACTTTTTTATCATTTATTGGAAAATCTGAAGTCTTATAATAAAATTTAATTATAGAAGAATAAATAGTATTTAATATTTTTTCAGTATCCCATTGATCAATATTTCTAAGTTTATTTATCCAGTATTTTTCAAACTCATAGAAATCAAATGATAATGTTTTTCTATTAATATCATGATCTAAATAACCCTCGCTAGACTCTAATTCTAAATTATAATAGTAACTTGTGGCTAAAAATTCTCTAATTAATCTTATGTCTTTATAAGAATAAAACTTTGATTTATTTTGATTTCTTTCAAATGCTGAAATAATACTCTCTTGAGATGGTGAAACTTTTAATTCACTATGGCCATCCAAAAGATATCTCAAAGTTGTTTTGCCAGAGCCCCAGAAACCATCAATTAAAATTATCATTCAAGGATATAGTTAATGTAAAAAATTTGAATTACTTGTAAGTTGAAACATTCTTGTATTAATCTTAAACTAACTGTATATAAATATTGTTAAAATTTCTAGTTTTTAAAATATAAATTATTATGTATCAGTTAAACAGCAAAGATATTAAACTTTTTTCAAAATTGTATTCTGGTGTAATTTATGATGCTCTGATATTTGACTTAAAATATAAAAAACCTTTTCTATTAGACAGTAGTATAAAAAAAGTTTCAGGAAACAATAAAAACTATGTTGGCCCAGCTTTTACTTGTTCTAGTAAAACAGTAAAAAAACCCTCTGAAATAAAAGATCACATCAGAATTGAGATGTTCAAAAAATTTTTCAAAGGTTGTTTTCAAATTATATCCACAAATGGAAATGATACTGTTGCACATTTTGGTGATATTTCAGGTTTAATAGCAAAAAAATTTGGAGCTATTGGAGTTGTAATAGATGGAAATACAAGAGACATAGATTTATTAAAAAAAAATAATTTTCCTGTCTTCTGTAAGGATGTATTTCCGGTTGATGCATATGGTCGTTGGCAAATAACTGATTATGGTAAACCAATAAAAATGAAAGGCAAAAGTGGTAATGTAAAAGTAAATCAAGGGGATATAATATTTGCTGACAGCGATGCTGTCATTTGCATAAATAATAATTTAGTTAAAAAAGTTTTAAAACTCTCCTCAATAAGATTAAAAAAAGAGAATTTGATTAGAAAAGAAATTAAAAATTTTTCACCCAATCCAAAAAATATTCATAAAATGTATAAAAAAATAGGCAGATGGTAATATGAAATTTACAGCTGAATTTACAACAAACCATTTGGGTAATTATAATCTCCTAATAAGTATGCTGCATAAAGCAAAAGAAGCAGGAGCAACTTTTGTTAAAATGCAAAAAAAAGATGTAAATAGCTTTTATTCAGAGGAAAAGTTAAAAAGTCCTTACAAAAGTCCATATGGCAAAACTTATGGGGATTATAGAAAAATATTCGAATTTGATAAAATTCAGTTTGATATGTTTGATGCTGAATGTAAAAAAATAAATATGCCCTGGTTTACAACTGTTCAAGATGAAATTTCTATTGATTTTATGAAGGATTATAACATAGATATTTTTAAAGTTGCTTCAGTTAATGCACACAATAAAAATTTTTTACAAAAATTTAGGGACAGCATAGGTAAAGAGAAAACTATAGTTATTTCTGTAGCAGGAAAAACACTCAAACAAATTGAAGAAACTGTAAATTTTTTTAAAGACTATAATATGTATATTCAACATTGTGTGGCTGAATACCCTTGTAAATATACAAATCTGAGACTTGGAAATATACCCATTTTAATTAAGAATTTTAAAACCGATAAGATAAAGATCGGGTATTCAGGTCATGAGGAGGGAATTTTACCCTCTTTGGCTGCAATAAAACTTGGTGCAGAAGTAGTAGAAAGACATTTTGCTATATCTAGAGATAGTTTTGTTCATCATATTGAATGTAGCTTAACAGGAGAAGAGTTCAAAGATCTCGTTGAAAAATCAAAAATTGAAAATTTAGATCCTTTAATAGAAAATTTAAATAAAAAAGCTTTTGATAGTCATTTTGGAATGACAAATATGGAAGAGAGTTTTTTATTGAATTCTCAATATGGTAAAGATTATATAAAAGATAAATACACAACAAAATGAAAAATGACTCGGTAATAGCCTTTGTTCATGCAAAGGGTCACAGTAAAAGAGTAAAAAATAAAAATATAAAAAAATTAAAAAATAAGCCTTTAATTTATTATGCAATTACAAAAGCATTAAAATGCAAACTAATAGACAAAGTAGTTATTGATAGTGATAGTGATAAAATATTAAAAATTGGAAAAAGTTTTGGAGCAACACCTATTAAAAGACCTAAAAATCTCGCAAATAATAAAGTGGGTGGTGATGAACTTGCTTTGTATCAAGCGAGTTTATTTCCTCATTCAAAAATTTGTGTTCAATTTGTTCCTACGTCACCATTAATTAAAATTAGTACACTTGAAGATTGCATAAAAGCAGTTTCTGGAAAATATGATAGCGCAATTACTATTTTTACAGATAGTTTTTATCAATGGAAAAACGGTAAACCAGCATATTATCAGAAGGGCAGATTGCCAAATGGTGTTGAGTTGCCGAAGACAATTTTTGAAACAACAGGATTATATGTAAACAAAACTAAATCTATATTTAAATTAAAAAGAAGATTTAATGTTAAAAAATGTTACTTAAAGAAAGTTACTAGAATTGAAACTGTAGACCTAAACACTTATGATGATTTTTCTTTTGCAGAAAATTTAAACCTAAATGATTATAATTGTTAGGCACGGGCAAACGCTATGGAACGTATTAAAAAAATTACAAGGACATAGAAACTCTAAACTTACTGTAAAGGGGAATAGACAGGCAATCAAAGTAGCAAAATTCTTTGACCAAAAAATAAAAAAAATTGAAGACTTTAAAATTTACTCAAGTCCAATTAAAAGAGTTGTTGATTACACCAATGTAATTAACTCAAATCTAAAAAATATAAAAATCAAAAACAAAATTATTTATTCAAATTATCTTAAAGAACATAACTTTGGTAAATGGGAGGGAAAATCAATAAGTGAAATTAAAAAAAAATTTCCTGATGAGTTTCAAAATAGAGAATTAGATAAATGGAATTTTAAGGTTCCGAAAGGAGAGTCATATTCAGTTTTGAGCAAAAGAGTAAAAAAATTTATAAAAAAAAAAAATTTCTTTACGAAAAAAATATATTATTTTTACACATGAAATGGTCTCAAAAGTTTTTAGAGCTGCTATTCTAAATTTAGATAAAAAAAAAACTATGAAACTTAAGCATAATAGTGATTTTGTTTTTATTTATAAAAACAACAAATTTAAAAAAACTAGAGTTTGATCAATATTTCAGTTAGGCATCGATCTTTTAAAAAATATTTTATTTAACTCAAAATATTGATAATTATTTGAGATTTTTTACTTAAATAATTGATAATAAAATCATTTAAATATCTAAATTTTATATTTTAATAAATCTAGTGTTTTATTTATATATGATTTCGTGTATAAAAAACTTCATCTATAAAAAATATAAAATGACAAGAATTATTAAATTAAAATCTATAGATATTTTAAAAAATACAAAAGATCCTATAATTATATTCTCAATGAATGAAGAGTCAGAAGCATTAAAATTTGCTTGCGATGAAAATGGAATTAAAGTTACTGCATTTTGTGATAATGAAATTAGAAAAACTAAAAAGACCCATTGTGGAGTTGAAACAGTTTATACCCCTGATCTCCCTAGTAGATTTCCTAATGCAAATTTTATAATGGCTCACCACACATTAGAGGATGGGGCAGAACAGTTGCAAGATTTGGGATATCAAAATTTTTTTTCACCGTTAGAATTACTTCAAAGTTTAGATTTAGATAAATACGATTATAAAGTTTCAAAAACTTATATGAAAAAAAAAGTCGAAAATTCTATTAAAATTAATAAATTGTATTTTGATGATGACAAAACATACCTGAGGAGCGTTGACATTGTAATTACAACAAAATGCTCAATGAATTGTGAAAGTTGTGCAAATTTAATGCAATATTATCAAGGTGCCAAAAACACAGAAGTTGAAATTATTAATGCGGTGAATGCGTTAAGTAATAATGTGGACCACATTTCTGAATATAGAATTATAGGTGGGGAGCCACTTATGAATAAAAATTGGGCCAAAATAACTAATGATATTCTTAATTTAGATAAGGTTGGTGGCGTTTATATTTATACAAATGCAACTATTTGTCCAAAAGATGAACAGTTAGAGAGTTTTAAAGGAAAAAATGTAAGCTTTTATATCACTGACTACGGTAAAGATTTATCAAAAAAAGTAGAATCTGTAATTCAAGCTCTTCAAAAATATAATATTCCATTTTACAGAAGACCTGCTGGTAATTGGGTTGATTGTAGTCAAATTAAAAAACACAATAGATCTGCTGACCGTTTAAAACAAGTTTTCAAAGAATGTTGTGCAAAGACTTTGTACACAGTTATAAATGGTAAACTTTATACTTGTCCATTTATTGCAAATGCTAATGAACTCCGTGCAATTCCTGATAATAAGGCTGACTTTGTGGAACTAAATTCAAATGATGAAAACTTAAGGATTAAAATTACAAAATTAGCAAAAAAGAAAACTTTTTTTCCAGGATGTGATTTTTGTGATGGAAGACCACATGATCCTAATAATGCTCTTGAATATTCTGGAAAAGGATTAATTAAAGCTGGTATTCAACTTGGAAAATCTGAAAAACTCCCATTTGAAAAACATTAGTTTAAATTTTTATAATACATGAGCCATGATGTTGATGTAAGTGTAATAATTCCAATATACAATGGTGTACCATATTTAGAACAGTGCATTAATTCTTTAAAAAAACAAAATCATAATCTTTTAAAAATAGAAATTTTATTTATTGATGATGTCTCAGAGGATAATAGTGTTGAATATATTAAAAGTTTAAAACTAAAAAATATAAAAATTTTAAATTCTCAGACCAATAAGGGTCCATCTGCAGCAAGAAATATAGGTATTAAAAACGCTTTAGGAGAATATATTTTTTTTCAAGATGTAGATGATATAATTGAAAATAATGCATTAGAAGTATTATACTCTAAAGCTAAACATTATGAATCTGAATTTGTATTTTCAGACCACAAAAGGATTGAAGATTTTAAAGATCAAAGAGGTAATAGATATGATTTTAATGAAGAAACTGTATTTAATAAAGAGAGGATCATTCAGGCAATGAAAAATGAATTTGATAATCCCAACACGGGACATCTTGGACTTTTTGGATGCAATGGTAGATTAATTAAAAGATCTTTGCTACTCAAAAAAAATATTCTTTTTGATGAGTCCTTAAAATGGAACGAAGATAAAACTTTTGCATGGTTAGTTCTCAGCTATGTAGAAAAAGCAATTTATGTAAAAAATAAACTTTACTCGTTTTATGTTAATCCAAATGTTCAAACGGCAGGAATTGTTGGTTTAAGTTCAAACTTTTCTCTTGAAAACATTAAATTAATATCAAAGCATATTGACCAGAGTTTAGAAAATAAAGGTTTCAATCAAGAGGAAAGAGATAAACTTACACAAAAGACACTTATATTTCATGCAATTAAAGTTCTAATTTCGTTTTCAATACGCCTATTATTAAATAAAATTAATTTTAAAAAAGGTGTTCAACTTAGAAAAAAAATGATTAAAGATATTATTTTTGATGATGATATAAAATCAGCGATCAAAAACTACAAGCCTTCTAAAAACGAAAGTTTTTTTTTACCAAAAGCAATCCATTATAGATCTATTTTTTTTTTAGAGTTTTTTTGTAATTTAAGAGCAAAAAAGATAATTAAAATGAGACGATCAGGAAAAGTATAATAGTTAAAATCAATATTTCATTTAGTTGAAAAAAATCTTAAATGGACTTTCTCTTGTATAGAAATGAATAGTATTTCTCTCCATATTAGGTTTAGAGTCGCCTCTCCTATGCAACGCATGGGTATTCGCAAAAAGAAAGGTGTTTTTTTTTACGAAAAATTTTGTTGAATTTTTTTCATAATATGAAAAATTTTTGGCAGATGATCCGTAAGTTTTCCAATCCTTTTTATCTTTTAATAAAGAATATTTTATCGAAGATAACCATTCCTCTATTGCTCTCCGAAAAGAAAATTTATGTGAAAAATCAACAAAGTTTAATGGTCCATTGTCTAAACTTACATCCTGTAAAAAATACCAAGCTTTAAATGTATTAAAATAAGTGTCGTAATGATAGTTCTTGCTTAAATCGTTTTCTGAGTCTTTAAATGTTAAACCTTCAAATTTTGCAACTATATTCACATTATTTCTTAGCTCATACTGACAAAATAAATTGTTTATTTTTTCATTTGTAGAAATTTCATAAAGTTTTGGATAAATAGATTTTATTTTCTCATCTAAGTAGACATGTTTAGCTTCAACACCATTTCCATAGTCATTATATTCCTTTGAATGAAAGTTGTCGTTTACTGCATGATGTGTTTCATCCAAAATTTTGTTAAAATCATCCTCAGACAAAAAATTTTCGATTAAGATGTATCCTTTATTTTCAACTTGTGTTTTTTTTTTATTTAAATATATGAATTTTAAATTATACATAATTTTTCCAAAAAAATATCTAAGAATTTGTAAACCAAAAATATTTGCAAGATAGGAATTTACAAAACGTTCTCCTGAAAATGTATTTCCAAAAAATTTTTTTAATATTTTTTTCATTAACAAAATTTAATTAAGTTTATGAATTTTGTTGAAATTATAAATTAATAATTATCCAAGTATTCCTTTTCTTGGTTTTTCTTTTTTTAATATATTAACTTCTTGTTCTGTTAGATTTATATTATGAGGTATTCTAAGCTCAGGTTTTATTTTATCTTGTTCATCATAGAAACCACAATAATTACAAACCTCAAAAAGATTGTCATGCCACTTAGAAAAAGTTTCTGGATTTCCTGAATAAATATCATATACGCCCTGATGTTTTAAATCCTCAAATTGTTTAGTTGTTTTAAATCCATTAAATTTTGAATATCCAATTATGTTGCACTTGGCCACTGTTCCGTTAGCCATTAATTGAGGACAAAATTTGCAATGATCTCTTTCTTTGGGCTTCTCAAAAAACTCTACTTCATTAAACCACTTTGGAACATAAATATAAATAAAATTTAATTTAAATTTTTCTTGAAGCATATCTGTTATTTCTCTTATTTCATGTGGAGGAATTTTTTGTTCTGGATGATATGTTATGTAAAATTGATCAATTTTTTCTAGAATTTCAGAATATCTCTCCCAATTCCTTAGCCAAAATCCATTTGTTGCAACTTCAACTGTTTTTGTAATACCAGTTGATCTAACACCATTGATGAGCCCAATTAAATTTTTTTTATTTAAAAAAGGTTCTCCGCCGGTTATGTCAATACGTTCAGCTGTAACGTACTCCGATAATTTTTCTAAATGAGGCATATATTCTTCATATTTAAAAAACTTTTTAGGAGCTATATCAGAGGAATGAGAACATCCTTTGCAAGAAAAATTGCAGTGATCTACAGAATGTATCTGCATCATTCTCATGTGGAATTTTTCACTATTCATAGTGATAAATACTTTAACATATAAATAATCAATGTCATCATTATTAAGTCATTCAAAAAATTTTGATTTTTTGAAAAAAATGACTTTTAAAAATATTTTAAGTAGTTTTTAAGAATTTATAATGATTATATCTTTAATAAAATTTTTTTCAGTGCATAAATCAAGCCAATTGAGCTATTAGTACTGGTCAGCTGCACGCATTACTGCGCTTCCACATCCAGCCTATCAACG
>MDTC01030470.1_pt1 | contig 61416 bp, 49 predicted proteins | sample 811181 | NCBI WGS metagenome assembly MDTC01 (sample SAMN05326644, study PRJNA326480) | marine metagenome | isolation source: seawater | place: Pacific Ocean: North | collected 2011 | reverse complement strand
TTTGTCGTTGTTGGCGCGAACGATGGTGGCCGGGGCTTTGTGGCCCAGTCGCTCTTCGACAATGGCCAGCGCATCTTCCAGTTTTTGCTGGTTGCGACCGACGAAGTAGAACGGCAGATTGCGCTGGGCTAGACACTCGGCAACGAGTTTGCCGGTGTAACCGCTGGCGCCATAGATAAGGATTTTCGGTGTGTCTGACATGGTCTTGCTCCTATAATTTTTTTTGTGAGGCTTGGCCGACGCTGCGAGCACAGCGCTGAACGTCGAGACAAAAAGTAATCCTGTGGAAAAGTTTCGGGAATGCGAAAAACGGACAGGTGATTGCGAAAAGTGGACATCAGCGTGAGTGTGAAGTAAATATAAAGACGCTTATGAAACCGAAATATCATTCCGCAAAAACCGTTTTGGCACCGTTGCAGCGGTTGCGAAGCGAGGGCATAACCGTGGCTCAGGCCCTGGCGGGTACCGGGCTGTCGCTGTCGATTCTGGAGCGCCCCGAGCAGCATGTCAGCCTGAGTCAGGAGCTGATTTTTCTGCGCAATCTTCGCCAGGTCTGCGGCGATCCCGGTATTGGTCTGTACGTGGGAAGCTGTTACCCGCTCAGCCTGTTTGGCCTGTACGGCTACGCCTTGATGAGCGCCTCGACCATGCGCGAGGCGCTGAAGCTGGCCTACCACTTCGTCGAACTCAGCTTTGCGTTCTACGAGCACGATATGCGCGTTGAACACGGCGAGGTGGTGATGCTGATGGATGCCGACGACTACCATCGCGACGATGTGCCGATGCTCAGTGAGCGGGAGATGGTGGCGACGTTTATGATTCTACGCGGTCTGCTGGGGGACGATTTTGTGCCTTCCCGCGTGGAGTTCAAACATCCCCGTCTGGTTGCCGAATCGCGTTATGTGGAGGTATTCGGGCGCCTGCCGGTCTTCTCCTCCAGTCGCCACGCCATCAGTCTGCCGATGGATATTCTCGATGTGCCCATGTTGCAGTGCGACAGCGACACCGCGGCGTTGTGCATTGAGCGCGGCGAGCGCATCAAGGCGCGGTTATCGGAAGAAAACAGCATTGTGGATGAAGTGCGGGAAATGCTGTTGCTGCGCCCCGGTTACTTTCCGGGCATTGAGGTGGTGGCGGAAAAGCTGAATATGTCTGGGCGAACCCTGCGGCGGCGCCTGCGTGAGCACGGTATCGGCTATCAGAAGATCGTCGACGACCTGCGGTTTGCGCTGGCCAGAGAGTATTTGCAGGGCACCAATATGCGTATTGAGCAGATCGCCTCGCTGCTGGGCTACAGCGATCCCGCGCATTTCTGCCATGCCTTTCGGCGCTGGTCGGGATGTGCGCCTTCTCAGTTCCGCGACGGCTTGTCGCTGGCTTGAGCGTTTCGCAGTTCGCCCGGATTCACGCCGGTCCAGCGCTTGTAGGCGTGGCAGAAGCTGGATGAGTCGGCATAGCCGAGGCGCACGGCAATTTCCTCGAGGGTAAACGAGGTGGTTTGCAGGTATTCCACGGCCAGATTCTTGCGCACGTCTTCGAGAATGCTCTTGTAACTGCTGTCTTCCTGACTGAGCTTGCGCTGTACGGTGCGGGCCGTCATGCCGAGCTGATCGGCGATGGTTTCCAGCGTGAAAATCTCTCGCGGTGACGACAGGATCTGATTGCGGACAACATCCGAGAAGGTGTAGTTGCGCGCCAGTTGCGCGCAGATTTTCTCGCACTGACTGTCGTAAATGCGCGCGGTTTCCGGCTCGGCCTGCAACAGCGGCTGGTAGAGCAGACTGCTGTCGAAGGCGTAGCAGTTTTCCACCGCGTTGAAGTGTACCGGGCAGTTGAAGTAGCGGCGGTACTCGTCGGCGTACACCGGCTCGGGCTGGCGCAAGAAGACTTCCTGCACGGGAATATCCCGCCCCAGTGCTTCCTTGAAAATAATATGCGAGGCCACCAGCCCGCGGTCGATCATGTACTGGTGGCTGTCCCCCAAATCCCGCAGCGGCTCCAAGCTGACATAGGCACGCTCGTCGCGAATCGCGGTGATCCACTGCATGTAGGTCCAGGTCATCAGGATGTTTTTGTACAGCACCTGCATGCCGGCAATCAGGTTTTCGCTGGTCATCACCGCCAGCCCCAGCAGGCCGTAGGCCGACAGGTGGTAACGGCTGCCCACAATCAGGCCCAGCTCGGGCTTATTCAGCGCGCGAATGACTTCAGACGTGAAGCTCAGCTCCTGCTGTGGCGTTAGCTGATAGGTGGGGCTATCCAGGGCCTCCTCTGGAATGGAGGCCTTTTCCATGACCAACAGGGGGTCGATACCGTGCTCTTTCAGCAGAGTAATCAGCGGGTTCAGGCCATAGCCCAGATGACGGGCCGGCGGCACTGACAGGGAAGAGCGAATCTCCATGGGTCACGACACACATAATTTAAGGCTGTCGTAAATTAACAATCAGAATGTCTGCTGTAAACATCTGCCTTTTCGGCCGTGATGGCTAATATCCTATCAACGCGATTGCTCGCCAATAACAAACATAACGATGTAGAGGAAACGTCATGACTGACCATGCCCTTGCCGAAAACACCACAGAACTCGATTACCGCAATCTGGATGCTCCCCCGTACAGCTGGCCTGCTACGCCCAAAAGCAAGCTGACCCCGTCTGGCGCTGAAGCCACGCTGCCAGAGGACATTGCTGAATTCCAGAAAACCCTGCGCGACTTTGCCGTGAACGTGGTGCGCCCCATCGGCATTGAACTGGACCGCCTGAGCCCCGAAGAGGTAATTGCCAAAGATTCGCGTTTTTGGGAATTCCGTCAAAAATATCTCGAGCTTGGCGTCACCATTGAAGCGTTGAGCCAAATGCCCCCCCGCGAGGCCGCGCTGCTGTTCAGCATTCTGTTTGAAGAACTGGGTTACGGTGATGCCGGACTGGCGATTTCTGTCGGCGCCGGCATTCTGCCTCAGTGGCTGAGCGCCAAATTTGGCCGCGCAGACCTGCTGGAAGAATTCCCCGATACCATGCTGGGTTGCTGGGGCATTACCGAGCCGGATCACGGCTCCGACATGCTGGACCCCAGCGGCGGCGCGGCCAGCCCGGTGGGCAACTATGGTCGCCCGAATCTGGTGGCCGACCTGCGCGGCGACGATATTATTCTGAACGGTCAGAAAGCGGCGTGGATTTCTAACGGCGTTATTGCCGAGGTTTGCATTCTTTATTGTGCTGCCGACAGTGGCAATGGCCCCGATCCCCACAACGGCTGTGTGCTGGTGTTTCCGATGAATCTGCCGGGTATTTCGCGCGGCAAACCGCTGGACAAAATGGGTCAGCGCGCCCTGAATCAGGGAGAGATTTTCTTCGACAATGTTCGCCTGCCCCGCAAATACCTGCTGGCTGGCCCCGAAGATTATCAGCGTGCCGTGTACTGCATTCACGCTGAAGCCAATGCGCTGATGGGTGCAACTTTTACCGGCCTTGCTCAGGCGGCCGCCGATATGGCGCTGGACTACGCTCACGAGCGTATCGCGGGCGGTACGCAGATTATCAATCACCAGTCGGTCAAATCCCGTCTGTTCCACATGTTCCGCAAAGTTGAAGCTTCACGGGCGATACCCCGCCGTGGGCTGGACTACAACAATGATCCGGAGACAGCCGTCCCCTCATTGTGTGCGGCCATGTTCTCCAAAACCACGGGCACCCAAACCTCATTTGAGGTATGCAGCGATGCCCTGCAGATTTTTGGCGGCAACGGCCTGACCAAAGAATACCCGATGGAAAAAATGCTGCGTGACGCCCGCGCTTCACTGATCGAAGACGGCTGTAACGAAGTGTTGGCAATCAAGGGCGGCAGCTACCTGATTGACGAAGAAAAGCTGGGTAAGTAAAGCGGAGTTTCCCTTGAAACAGAAAGCCTATATTGCGGGCGTCGGTATGACGCCCTTTGGGAATGCTATTGATCAAAGTCTGAGCCAGCTGGCTTCTACGGCGATTAATGAAGCATTAAAAGATGCCGGTATCGGCGCCAAGGATCTCGGCGCCGCCTATATGGGCAATGCCGCTGCAGGTGTCATCACCGGCCAAGTGTGTGTGCCGGGTCAGGTGGTGCTGCGCAACATGGGCATTGGCCGTATTCCCGTCATCAATGTGGAAAACGCCTGCGCCACATCGGCAACGGCCTTTCAACAGGCGGCTACGATGGTCACCCTCGGGGTGTACGACGTGGTGCTGGTGTGCGGTTATGAAAAGCTGTACCACAAAGATAAAGAAAAGACGTTCTCGGTGTTTACCGGTGCGATTGATGTCGATCAGATCGACGCCATCAAAGCGGGTTTGAAAACCCGCAACGAGGCGATTGGTGCTGAACTGGACATGAGTCAGGCAGGTATCACGCGCTCCATCTTTATCGATATCTATGCCACTTGGGCGCGGGAGCATATGCACCGCTACGGCACCAGCCCCGAGCAGTTGGCGGCGGTTTCTGCCAAAAACTCCTTCCACGGCAGCCTTAACCCCCTGTCGCAATTCCGTGATCGCGTCTCGATTGAGCAGGTACTGGCGGCGCGGGAAATTGTCTCGCCACTGACCTTGCCCATGTGCGCGCCCATCGGCGATGGCGCGGCGGCGGTTGTGCTGGTCAGTGAGAAGAAAGCCAAAGAATTGGGCATGTCGCGTTGCGTGCGTGTTAAGGCATCTAGCCTGCACAGCGGCTGGGACCGTGCCGAAGGCGAAGATGAAATGGTGCCGCAAGCCGCTGCCGCGATCTACGAGCAGGCGGGTGTCGGCGCCGACGATATTGACTGCGTGGAGCTGCACGACGCTTCCGCTATTTCTGAAATCAAATATTACGAGTATCTGGGCCTGTGCGGCGATGGCGAGGGCGGCGATTTCGTCGCTCGCGGAGATTCCACGCTGGGCGGCAAGGTGCCGGTAAATACCTCCGGTGGCCTGATGCGCAAAGGGCACCCGATTGGTGCCACCGGCGCGGCACAGATTGTTGAACTGGTCACCCAATTGCGCGGTGAGGCCGGAGACCGTCAGGTCGAGGGTGCTCGACATGCGCTGGCAGAGAACGGCGGTGGTTATATCGGCAGTGATGCCGCCGCGCTGGTGTTGAGCGTTCTGTCAAAAGAATAAAAGCGGGGGGAAGCAATGAAAGATCAAGCGATTCTGGCGAACTTAATTGAAGCCAAGATGCAGAAAAACCCGGACCTGGATGTATTGACCTTCGTCAATATCAATCCCGCCGGTGATTTCGAAGACGAAATCCGCAGCTATCGCCAGTTGTGGGAGCAAGGGCAGCGAATCAATCAGGCGTTGCTCGAGCGCGATATGGAAAAAGGCAGCAGTTTTGCGCTGGTAATGCAGAACCACCCCGAGTTTATCGACGCCATGGTAGGCAGCTCACTGGCGGGCACAGTATTCGTTCCCATCGATCCGCGCACCGGCGGGGATCGTCTTCACTACATGCTCGACTGGGCGGAATGTTCCGGGGTGTTCTGTGCCGACTACTGCTTTAACCGCGTGTACGAGGTGTGCAAAAACATGCCGCAGATCCGTTGGATCTGGGTCATGGATACCGGCGAAAAAGTGACGCTGCCCAGCGACCCTCGCGTTGAAGCCTACGAGCAGGTGATTGCCGGTGACTACACCGAGCGTGAATGTCGGGTAGACAGCCCGGAAGAAGTCATGCAGATGCTCTACACCTCGGGGACGACGGGCGATCCGAAAGCCATTCGCGCTCCGTATCTGCGCTTCGACAATGTGGCCTCCATCGGTCCGATGATTGATATGCGTGAGGATGATCGTCCCTACACGGGCCTGTCGCTGACCCACGCCAATGCGCAGCTCATTACCTTGGGCAATGTACTGAAAATGGAAATGCGCGGGGTTATCAGCCGTCGTTTCTCCAAGTCGCGACTGTGGGATATCTGTCGTCACTATGGCTGCACCATGTTCAATCTGCTGGGCGGTATGACCACGGCCATTTACAGTGAGCCGCGACGTCCCGATGACGCGGATAACCCGGTGCGCTATATCCTCAGCGCGGGTATGCCCGCAGCGATCTGGGAAGATTTCAAAAAGCGCTTCGATGTTGAGCTGTTCGAGTTCTACGGCGCTGCCGAAGGCGGCATGATTTTCAATCCTCCGGGCGGCCCGGTCGGCAGTATCGGTAAGCCACCGGCAAACCTGATCGCACGGGTGATTGACGAGGATGGCCGTGAATGTGCGCCGGGTGAGCGCGGCGAAATTGTTTTTGAAGCGGCTCCAGGCTTGCCGGAGCTGGCCGTGACCTACTTCAAAAATCCCGAAGCCTCTGCCAAAAAAGTGCAAAGCGGTGTATTTTTCACGGGCGATATCGGTCATCGTGATCACGATGGCTGGTTCTATTTCGATAGCCGTAAAGGCGATGAAATTCGTCGCAATGGCGAGTTTATCGATACCGCGAAAATCGAAAAAACCATTGCCGAGTACGACGATGTGGCCGATGTCTTTGTCTACGGTATTCCCGCGCTGAGCGGTGTGCCGGGTGAGAAAGATGTGATTGCCGCGGTGGTGCCGGTTGATGCCTGCCTTTTCCAGCCGGAAAAGCTGCTGCAGCACTGTCGCCAGTCGTTGGGGCGCACCGAGTTGCCAAGCTTTATTCAGGTGCTGTCGGAAATTCCCAAAACGGCATCGGAAAAGCCCCAGGCACGTTTTTGCTTTGAATTATTTAAAGAGCATAAAAATCACGTGTATGACTTCGCCTCCTGATGGCGAACGTCAAGCAGAGTTGACGACTACCCTAACGGGTAGGGTTAGCTCCGCTAGAGGCAGCGCATACTTTTTTTCGAAAAGGACTTCTCTATTTTCCAAAACGGCGGCTTTGCTGTGGGTTTTTGGCGGCTGGAGAATGCCCCGAAAATGATTAAAAAGAATAACAAATATAAGAAGAGAATCGGCGTGAAAATCATCACAAGCATTTATTTCATAAGCACTTTTTGGCCTGTCGTAAATTAACAGGAAAAGGGTCGGGAACGCGCATTACCGACTTGTGAAGAAGTGACTAATCTGAATGCATCCGGTTTGCATGAACTAAAAAAATAATACGTAGAGCATTGCCTGCTTTACGGTGTTGAAGGACTGGCGAAATGAATAATATTCGAGGCCGAATTGCCATGGCCGTATTACAGCATCGCGTTATTGCGTCGCTGTTATTCCTGGCAGTAACCCTGTTCTTTGCCGCAGGTCTGAAGAACGTCAGATTGGAAACGATCTTTTCTGATCTGCTGCCGAAAGATGATCCGTTTATTCACGTTTTTAAAGACCATCCGAATTTCGGTAATCCGCTGACATTCACCCTGATGGTGAAAAATAAAAACGGCGATATTTATAACCCGGAAACCCTGGCCAAAGTGTGGGACCTGACGCGTGACATCGACTTGTCACCCGGCGTTGACCACGACCAGATTCTTTCTATTGCCTCCGAGAAAGCCCGCTACGCAGAAGCGACGCCCTTTGGTATCGATGCACAGCCGCTGATGGGGGATACGGTTCCGGCCACCGCTGAAGAAGTGCAGCTCTTTAAAGACAATGTTCGCAAGTCGCCCAATGCGCGACGCTTTCTGATCTCTGAAGATGAAACCGCTACGCTGATTACCGCCACCTTTATTGAGCAGCGCCTCGATTATGGTGAGGCCTTTGCCTATGTGAAAAAGCTGGCCGATGACGCTCGCGACGAACATCACGATGTGTACATGGCGGGTCAGCCTGCACTGACCGGCTGGGTGTATGAATACCAGCACCAGATGATTGGCATCTTTGCCATCACGCTCAGCGCATTGATTCTGGCACTGGTGTTTTATACCCAGAACATTGCCGGTGTGGTGACGCCGATCTTCGCCAGTATTGTGGCGGCAATCTGGGGCTTTGGTTTTGCCGGCTGGATGAAGATGCCCATCGAGCCCTTGTTGATGATCGTGCCGCTGCTGCTCATTGCGCGCTCGTTCAGTCACTGTGTGCAGTTTACCGAGCGCTTCTACGAAATCTTTGCTCAGCTCGGTGACAAGGTGAAAGCCGCCGGGCTGACCACCAGCGTGATGATGGCGCCGTCGATTCTCGGCATTATCACTGACGCCGCCGGTATCTTCCTGATCTCCATCGCGCCGATTCCGGCGATGGAACGCTTTGCGCTGTTCTGCGGTTTCTGGGCGATGATGCTGGCGCCGACAGGTGTCTTCCTGGCGCCGCTGTTGCTGTCTGTGCTGCCCGAGCCGCGCAACCTCGACAAGATCGTCAGCGATCACTCGGGTGGTTTCCACGGCAAGGTTAAAGGTGCACTTGCATCAATTTCCCGCCTGTCGCAGGGACGTGTGGCCCCCTACACCTTGATCATCACCCTGCTCATCGGTGCGTTCTCTTTCTACCACTCCATGAAGATTCAGATTGGTAACCCGGTGGAAGGCAGTAACCTGCTGTGGGAAGACTCTGAGTTCAACGTGTCGGTGGCGAAGATCAATGACCACTTCCCCGGCGTGAATACGCTGGAAGTGATTCTTGAAGCCAAGGGCGACAGCGGCAGCGACCGTGTTGCCAAGCAAGCCGACGCAGTGGCGACCATGTTGCAGCTGCAATCCATTATGGAAGCCGGTGAGCACGCACCGCGTGCGACGCTGTCGTTCGCCGATTACCTGATGGACGCCAACCGGCTGATTTCCGGCGGGCATACCAAGTGGCTGCCGCTCGATAGCAATGACCGTGCAGTCAATGCGGCGGCTTCGGCGGTGCTGATGGGAACCAGCCCCAAGGCCTTCTCAAACGTGGTGGACTTTGAGCTGCAAAACTCCACGGTGTCGTTCTGGTACGCCGACAACAAACAGGACACGGTTGATAACGCGCTGGCTGCGGCGCGCGATGCCGTTGCTCAGGTCAACGCAGATCACGACGCGTTCACCGTGCGACTGGGCAGCGGCACCATCGCGATTCAACAGGCGATTAACCACGTGGTTGAGCGTTATCACTGGTTGATTATGGGCCTGCTGAACCTGGTCATTCTGGCGGTCGCCAGCTATGCCTACCGCTCGATTGTCGCCGGTATTGTGCTGCTGATTCCGGTCAACCTGTCGAACATGATCCTCACGACCAGCATGTCCTTTATGGGGATTGGTCTGGACATCAACTCGCTGATGGTAGCCGCCATCGGGGTGGGTGTTGGTATCGACTACGGCATCTATCTGCTGAGCCGTATCTGCGAAGAATTCCACGAGTGTGAAGATTACGGCGTCGCCATTACCTCGGCGCTAACCACAACCGGTAAGGCGATCATGTTCACCGCCAGCATCATGCTGCTCGGCATCCTGCCCTGGTACTTCCTGTCGGGCCTGAAGTTCCTGGCCGACATGGGGCTGCTGCTGGTGCTGGTAATGCTGATCAACATGGTTATCGCACTGGTGGTATTGCCGCTGCTGGTGTGGGTAATGAAGCCGAAGTTTGTGGCGAGTAAAGACATTCTGGTGCTGGGTGAAGGTATGGATATCAGCAAAATACTGGAAGAAGACGGCATGAGTGCTGGCAGCAGTAATAAGCCGTCATTTCGTGCTGAGGCTGTCACCGAAGTCTAAGCGGTGACAGTACCTAACAATAATTGAGGGTTTAACCCGGAGGTGAATGATGCACATTAAAAAATACGGACCTGATTTTAGCCGTCGCAGTTTCCTTGAAAAAACCGTCAAAGGTATTGGTACCGCAGGGGTCATCGCGCCACTCTGGCCGCTGATTGCCAACGGTGCGGATATGAGCAAAGCCTATCCCGATGAGCTGTTGTCCATCGAGATGTACACCAAAGGCAAGGTTAAGCCCGGCGATGTCATCACTGCCGACAACGTTGAGCACGTTAAAGACCTGCTCGACCCCGTCGCCTACATGCACGTGAAAACCATGGGTCGCCGTATTCATATTGTTGAGCCGGTGAAAGACGCCAGCCAGCTGTTTCCGGCGAAATACCTGGAAGCGACCCTGCGTAACAAAGGCCAGGCAATGCTGGATAAAGACGGCAACGTCTGGACGAAAGACGGCAAGCCCTGGAATGGCGGTACCCCCTTCCCGGAGCCGAAAAACGGTGTGGAAGCGCAATACAACCTGACCTTGAGCTGGGGTCGTCACGACTGGTCGCAGTACGCCATACGCGACTGGGATATCGATAAAGATGGCGACCTGTCCTACCAGTATGACTTTGTGTGGAGCGAGCTGAACACCACTGCTCGCGCCGACGGCCAGATTTGGAAGAACAAGAAAGACCTGCTGCGTTACCAGTCGGTGTTCTTCACCGCGCCCAACGACAGTGCTGGTACGTCCTTCCTGAATATTTGGGACTACGACCAGCGCAAATTCCCCGAGCTGCACGGTTACATTCCTGCGTTTCGCCGGGTACGTCAGTTCCCCACTAACCAGCGCTTTGAGCCGCTGGTGCCGGGGATCACGCTGTTCCTGTCCGATGCTTGGGCTGCCGGTGACCCGCTGCTGACTTGGGGTAACTACAAGATCGTTGGTCGCAAGCCGATGCTGGCCGGTATTGGGTCTCGCAATTTCTTTGGTGGACACCATGATAACTGGGAAAAGCCGACTCATGGTGGCCCCAAAGACCAGACCTTCTTCGACACCTATATGGAGCTGGTGCCTGAGTGTATCGTGCTTGAGTCTGAGCCGACCGGCTATGCCCGTGCCCCTGTCGGCAAGCGCCGTGTGTGGATCGACGTGCGTAACCAGATGTACGTGGCCTACGTGACCTACGACCGTCGCGGTGAAATCTGGAAATCGTTCGAGCCGCACTATGCGCTGCAGACCAACGACAAGCTGACCAATATGGATGGCGCGCATCCCGCGTGGTCCTGGTCCAGTGTTCACAGTCACGATGTGCAATCGAATCGAATGAGTCGTTTCCAACAAGTTAAAACAGTAACCGGAGGCTACAAGACAAACTACAACCCTGGGGATGTTGACGTTTATAACAAGTTCCTGACTGTGCAGGCTATGCAGCGCCTCGGGGGTTAATGTGAAACCACTAAAACACACATTAACGGCGGCAGGCTGTGCGCTGCTGCTGGGGGGAGCGCTGCCCGCGCTCGCCGCCAGCAGCGAGCAAGTGCATCAGGAGCACCCCCATGACGTTCTGTTCGGCATCAGTCGCGGCAGCGACGGCCTGATTGCCGTCGGTACCGGCGGTGAGTTGCGTCGCAGTGCTGACGGCAAAGCCTGGACAATCCAGGCCGCCACCGCGCCGGGAACGTCGCTGTTTGATGTCTCCGAGCGTCAGGGGCGGCTGCTGGCCGTCGGTCAGGAAGGCGAAATTTTCCGCAATGCCGGGGAAGGCTGGCAGGCAGTTGAGACGCCTACCCCCGACCGGCTGTTTGCCGTTGCCCAGGGCAGCGCCGAGCAGGCCGTAGCTACCGGCGCGTTTGGCACCGTGTTGTATTCCAGTGATGCGGGCCGCAGCTGGACGCAAGCCAAAATCGACTGGCCTGCGCTGATCGGCCAGGACTACCAGCCCCACGTTTATAACGTCAGCTTCGATGCGCGCGACCGGGTGTTTATTGTTGGCGAATTTGGCCTGATCGCACGCTCCGACGATGGCGGCCAGAGCTGGACATCGCTGCATCAGGGCGAGGCATCACTGTTTGGTCTGGCCGTGGCCGACAGCGGCCTCGCCTATGCGGTGGGCCAAAGTGGCACCGTGTTGCGCAGCCGCGATGGCGGTGATAGCTGGGCGGCCATCGACAGCGGTAATGAAGCCATTCTGATGGATGTCGCGATTCGTCCCGACGGCAAAGCGGTGGCGACCGGCATCCGTCAGGCGATCAGTATTGCGCCAGATGCCGACCGCGCCGAAAACCTGCATCACGATCTGTTCCTTGAAAATTGGTACAGCGACGTCGCTGTTCTCGGCGATGAGTTTTATGCCGTCGGACAGTTTGCGCGCGTCGTCAAAATTTCGCTGTAGAAATTGAGTTGTAGATACCGAGTGGAGAACTGAAATGAAAAATAATAAAACACATGCTGCGGCGCTTACTGCCGCGGCGGTGGCATTCAGCAGCCCGGCCTGGTCACTCAGTGGCGAGTTGTTGGGTGTTGATTACAGCCTAAGTGGTTTGCTGCGGGTAGAAGTCGCCGCGAAAACCACCGACGATGAAAACCCCTGGAACCAGCGAGGTAACCTGTTCAACGGCAAAACCGTTGACCGTGATGGCGGCTTGAATGTGGGAACTTTGCTTGGCCTGAATCTCCCTTTGCCAATTTCGGTACCGATTACCGACTCGGCGACCCGTTCGGTAGAGCCAGCCAGCAATGATTTTAACCACACCCAGGCGCGCCTTGAGAGCACATTGCAGTTGCGTTTTTCAGATAATTGGGCAGCAACGGTGAAAGTGCGTGGAATTTTTGACGCTACTGAGTACGATGAATTTGATCCTAACCAAGTGGGGAGTCGAGCCGATGGCTATCTCTACGGCGAGCCCAATTATTTTGAATACGACGACTTCTATACCGGTGGCGAGCAAAATCGCCTTGAAGTCGCTGGTGACAATTACATGGTGGATTTTCCCTCGCTGTATGTGGATTACCAGAATGGCCCGCTGCTGGTTCGTGCGGGTAATCAGCAAATCGCTTGGGGGCAGGCGCTATTCTTCCGCGTGTTTGACGTGGCCAATGGCTTGGATTTGCGGCGACACTCAATTTTGGACTTTGCATCAGAAGAATACGCAGATGAGCGTATTTCCTCTCCGGCGGTGCGAGTGTCTTATCAGTTTGGTTCCAGTTGGGAACTGGATATGTTTGCCCAGCAGTTTCAGCCCAGTATCTACGGCAATCCGAACACACCTTACAATGTTATTCCTTCGCAGTTTACAGTGCATGATCGCTTTAGCCAGTACGATGAAAAAATTAATAGTGGCTTCCGTCTGAAAGGCTTTCTCGGCGACTTCGGCCTGCAGTTTATGTACACCAATCGCTACAACCCCGATGGCGCACTGCGCTGGACGGCATCCGGTGTGAATCGCGATGTTCCGGGGCTGCCGGGTACCGGCGCGATTCTCGCGCAGACGCCACTGGAAATTGATCCGACCGGGGTGTGGAGTGCCGAGGAATGGTTCACCTATGCAGGCATGGCGCGTCTGGACGGTCAGGAGGGCTTGAACAAGCTGATTACCGACTTCCCTGCGTCGCAGTTGTTGCTGGCGCGCCCGGTACCGAATATCGATGCAGCGAAAGAAGAACTGGATCTGTTCTTTATCTTGACCGGTGGTGTTGGCAGCGTGCTGACCGGTAACGGTAACGGTGGTCTACGCGGACATCTTGAGCGCACCTATCACCGTGAAGATGTCTTTGGCACAGGCTTTAGCTACATATTTAGCGGCGAGCCGGGTAGCTGGACCGACCAGTTGATCCTTAACTTCGAGGTGTCTTATACCCCGGATAAAACCTTTACGCCGATCGATTTGGGTCAAGAATATATTGTTGAGGATGAATATGTCACTGCGTTGATTTTAGAGAAGAATCAAAGATTTAGTAGAGACTTTCCTGCGGCATACTTGGTTTTTCAATGGATGTATCGTAGCGAATCCGACTTGTTTGGCCGCCATCTTAGTGGCATGGGTGCTACCGTCAACAATACACCAAAAGGAGTTGATGGCTGGAATGGTATAGCCCTAGCTGTACAGCAACCCTTTCCTGGCCTGGTGTGGCGTGCGGATCTAGCAGTATTGTACGACACGCGTGGCGGTGTCTTTGTTCAGCCCGCACTGAAATGGAAGCCTTCGGGTAACTGGAACATTGAAATGTTCTACAACTACATGGAGGGTGACTTATATGGAAATGAGAACGAAAATATTATTCAAACCGTGGACTGGGCTGATGAATTCGGTCTACGTATAGCCTACCAGTTTTGAGTATTCACATACCCACCCTCAGGAAGTAATGGGACCTTGCCGGCGGCTCTGTCGCCGGCTTTTTTCTGCGAGGACGCTGCATGACTTTTCACATCCGACGTTTTGACCGTCAATTTTCGCGGCGAGAATTTTTGCGTATTGGCAGCGGCTTTGTTGGCGCCGGTTTGCTGATGCCCGTCTGGGCGGCAATGGAAAAACACGGCGAAGCCAATGCGGCTTACCCGGAAGAATTGCGCTCAATTGAGGATTACACCGGCGGCAAGTTGAAAGCCGGTGATTTCATCGATGCCGGTAATGTCGAGCTGGTTAAAGAGCTGCTCGGGCCGGTGACCTATATGCAGGTCAAAGAGATGGGGCGACGCCTGAAGCTGCGCGCCACCACGACCGATATTATGAAGCTGAGCCCCTGGGAATACCTCGAGGCCAGCTTCCGCCATCGCGGCCAGGCTAAGTTCGACGCCGACGGCAATGTCGTCACGGCCGATGGCAAACCCTGGATCGGCGGTCTGCCCTTCCCCGATGCCAAAACCGGCGTTGAACTCTTCGCCGGGCTCACTCTGAGCTGGGGGCGTCACGACGCCTCGTTCTATGCGATTCGCGAATACGATCTCAACCGCGACGGCAAGGTGAGCTACGGCTACGAAAACGGCTGGGCAGAGTATGCGCCCACCGGACGCGTTGTGCTGCCCGGCCCCTACTGGAAAGGGCACGAAGACAAGCTGCGTTACCAGAGCGTGTTCTTCACCGCGCCCGACAGCGTGCGGGGCACCTCGTTCTTGAATATCTGGCACTACGACCAGAACAAATTCCCCGAGCTTTACGGCTACATCCCCGACTTCAAACGTATTCGTCGCTTCCCCACCGACCAGCGTTTTGAACCGCTGGTGCCGGGGTCCAGCCTGTACTTGTCCGACGCCTGGGCGGCGGGCGATCCGCTGCACACCTGGGGCAACTACCGCATCGTCGGTCGCGGCCCGATGCTGGCGGCGGTCAGTGGCGGCTGGGCATCGCAGAGCGAAGACTGGTCGCACAACACCCACGGCGGCCCCAAAGGCGAAACCTTCTGGGATACCGAAGTGGAGCTGGTGCCGGAGGCGATTGCCGTAGACGCCGAGCCCACCGGCTTCCCCCGAGCGCCGGTGGGCGTCAAGCGCGTGTGGTTTGATGCCCGCACGCAACTGCCGTTGGGCATGGTCACCTTCGACCGTCGCGGCGATATGTTCCGCTCCTTCGATGGCGCCTACGGCCTGTACGACGACGGCGACCGCAAGGTCATGGACGGCGATCATCCCTACTGGTCCTGGTGCCATGTCCACGCCTTCGACGTGCAGACCGGCAAAATGACCCGCATCGAACAGCTCGCCGAGATCTCCGGCGGCCACCGCATGCTGGTCAACGACCACGAAATTTATAACCGCTATCTGACCAACGGTGCGCTGCGCCGTCTGGGTAACTGACAACTAGAGGTATCATCATGACAGAAAGCTACAAAGCCTTGGTGGGCGTCCGCGATGAAAGCGGTTATCGCGTAGCATTCCAACAGCTCAGCAGTGAGCAAATCGGCGACGGTGATGTGGAAGTGGCGGTGGAATACTCCACCGTCAACTACAAAGACGGTCTGGCAATGAGCGATGCGATTCCCATTGTGCAGAAGCCCTCGCTCATTCTCGGCATCGATATGGCCGGCACTGTTGTGAAGTCGGATTGCAGCCGCTTCAAGGTCGGCGACAAAGTGCTGATGAACGGTTACGGCGCCTCCGAAACCCACAACGGCGGTTATACCAAGCGCCTGCGTATCTCCAGTGATTACCTGTTGAAAGTCCCCTCGGCGTTTACTACGCGCCACGCCATGCTGCTGGGCACCGCGGGCTATACCGCCATGCTGTCATTGCTGCGTCTGGAGCAGCTGGGCATTACGCCCGACTCGGGCGAAGTGCTGGTCACTGGCGCCTCGGGCGGCGTGGGCAGTGTATCCATCATGTTGCTCGCCGGGCTCGGCTACACCGTGGCGGCGTCTACGGGTCGGCTTGAGGAGAGTGATTATCTGAAAAGTCTGGGCGCCAATACGGTGATTGATCGCCGTGAGTTGTCCGAACCGGGCGAGATGATGCAGGCAACCCGCTGGGCGGCGGCCGTCGATTCCTGCGGCAGCCACACCTTGGCTAACGTGCTTGCACAGCTTCACTACAACGGCGCGGTGGCGGCCTGTGGGCTGGCGCAGGGACTGGATCTGCCCGGTAATATGATGCCGTTTGCCCTGCGCAATGTGGCACTGCTGGGCGTCGACTCGGTGCACGCCCCTATGGCACTGCGTGAGCAGGCCTGGCAGCGTCTGGCGGAATCGGTAGACCTTGCCAAACTGGAAGCCATGGGGGTCGAGATCGACTTTGATAAATTGCCCGAGGCAGCGGGGCAGATTCTGCAGGGCCAGATTCGCGGTCGCGCTGTCGTGAATATCGCTGCATCATAACGATAAATAAAAAACGGAATATAACAATGAAAAATAAAGATCCTTTCTCGCTACAAGGCAAAGTGGCGGTGGTGACCGGGGCGGCCGCAGGCATTGGACGCGCATGTGCAGAGCGCATGGCGTATTCCGGTGCCTCGGTATTGCTCAGTGATATCGATGGTGCGAGCTGCCAACGCCTCGCGGAAGAATTAAACGAACAAGGCTACGACGCCAGAGCCATTCAGCAGGATGTGGTTCTGGAAGAAGACTGGAACGCCCTCGTTAGCGAACTGAAGCAGTGGCACAACCGCTGGGATATTCTGGTCAACAATGCCGGAATTTATATTGGCGGTCGTCTTGAAGATAACAGCATCGAAGAGATGACCCGCATCCACGAAGTGAATGTGCAGTCAGTATTCCTCGGCCTGCGCTACGCGGCAGAAACCATGCAGCCCGGTGGCTGCTTCGGCAAGGGTGGCAGCGTGATTAACCTGTCATCCATTGCAGGCTTGATCGGTGTACCTGGCCACAGCATTTACGGGGCTACCAAGGGCTCGGTGCGCTCGATCAGCAAACATTCGGCGGTGGAATTTGCCCGCTTTGGTTACGGCATTCGCGTTAACTCCCTGCACCCCGGTTTGATCGACACGGCGATGGCGCAGCAGGTCTACGATGACTTCGTGGATGTGGGGCTTACCCAAAGCCGCGAGGAAGCCACGGCTGTGCTTGAACAGCAGATGATCCCCATGGGGCGCCTCGGCACTGCTGAAGATATCGCCAATGCGGCCCTGTTCCTCGCCAGCGACGCCAGCGCCTATATCAGCGGCGCGGAACTGACCGTGGATGGCGGCTTTACTGCCGCATAAGAGGTGTGTGATGAGTATCGATTGTAAAGACAAGGTGGTGCTGATTACCGGTGCTGCCAAGGGCATTGGTGCGGCCGCCTGCCGGGCGCTGGCAGACGCCGGTGCCAAAGTGGCGGTCAGCGATATCGACGCTGCCGCCGGTCGCGAGCTGTGTGAAGCACTGCGCAGCCGCGGTGCGGATGCCGAGTTCTTTGCGCTGGATGTCTGCGACGAACAGCAATGGCAGTCCTGCCTCGAAATGGTCGTGGCTAGTTATGGTCGGATCGATGGTGTAGTGAATAACGCGGGTATTGCGGTGATCTGCGGCCCGGAAGACGAGAGCCTGGACGGCTGGCGTCGCACCCAGCGCATCAACAGCGACGCCGTGTTCCTCGGCAGTCGGGCGGCCATTCAGGCCATGAAGGCGCAGGGCGGATCGATAGTCAATGTGTCTTCCATCGAGGGTATTGTCGGCGACCCCATGCTGCCCGCCTACAACGCCAGCAAGGGCGCGGTGCGGGCGCTGACCAAGTCATTGGCCCTGTATTGCGCCGACCGTCAGTACGGCATCCGTGTTAACTCCCTGCACCCCGGCTATGTCGAAACGCCGCTGGTCAGTGGCGCGCTCGCGCAGCTACCGGATGACGATGCCGCCGCGTTTGCCTCGCGTGTGGTGGCGAGTATTCCCTTGGGACGCATGGCCCAGCCGGAAGAAATTGCCAGTGGCATTGTTTTTCTGCTGTCTGATGCGTCGCGGTATATGACCGGCTCGGAGCTGGTGATGGACGGTGGTTACACCGCCCGGTAAGAACTCCCCTCCAGGGATAGGAAATGCCCACTGTCGGCCCCGGTGGGTGTTTCCGCACTTTTATTGTCAGTGCATTGTCTAGGGTCGTTCCCTGCTTTTCCTTTTCCCCCCGTGCTCGTTTAATCAATTGCTGATGGGTTTTGTTTCGCCCTTGCTGGGCGACCTACTTATTTTTTGCGCGAAAAAATAAGTAGGCAAAGACAATGCGCTCTTTGCATTGAGTGCTACATGTCGGCGGGCATGTAATGCCGAGTAACGGGCACCCCGCATCACTGTCGTCGGCTTGTCGCCGCCGATCCCCTGCGCGCGCCACCGGCCAAGCGGGCGCTGCGGAACTCGCTTCGCTCAAACAGTCCTCGCGCTTCCTCCGCTTGGCCGGTGTCGTGCTCGGCAGTGCTGAGGGGAGGTGAGTTCGTGCCACATTGGGATGAGGCAGACGGCCTATACAAGAAAAAACATCTGCATTAAGCTGAAACAGTAAAGGAATGCGCGTTTATCTCAGGCGCCGAATATAAAAAATTAATAAAAACAGCCACATAGGGATTCTGAGGCAGTGCATATGAGACCCCCTCGTTATTCCGTTCACCGAGCGCGCTTGTTATTAAGATGTTAAGTGCCTAAATTCATTTTGCATCGTTACATTTAAGGATTTAGACGTAAATGCTAGAAGTAATTGAAGTTGAGAATTTCAGAGGGTTCGAAACCCATAGAATATGCTTCAAAGAAACATCAATTTTAGTCGGGAAGAATAATGCTGGAAAATCAACAATCGTAGAGGCTCTGCGCTTGGTTGCACTGGTATCAAATCGATTTAAAACCTCAAATTATTGTAGTCCGCCGAAAACTGTGAACCTTTCCAATGCTTATAAAGGTATTAAGCCTTCAGTTAAAGGTTTAGACCTAAATTTTAAAAGCGTTTTTCATCGCTATGGTGAGCCACCATCAAAGATAATCGCTACTTTTTCAACCGGTGCTAAGATTGAGATTTATATTGGATTAGATGAAGTTGTTTATGGAGTAGTGAAAGATAGCGATGGGAAAGTTGTAAAAAATAGAGCAGCTGCGAAGGCCGTTGATATACCATCAATAAATGCCCTGCCACAGATAGGGCCGCTAAACAAAACCGAAAAAGTGCTATCAGCTGAGTATGTCAAGTCTTCTACAAATTCTGCATTAATCTCTTTGCATTTTCGTAATCAACTTAATATTTATCCACATCTAATTGATGAGTTCGAAAGGTTATGTTCCAAAACGTGGGATTCTTTAGCTGGCTTTGAATTATTGAAAGAAAGCTCACTGCCAGGTAGTGACTTAGAACTATTAGTTCGAGATAAAGATTTTGTTTGTGAAGTTGGGTGGATAGGTCATGGACTGCAGATGTGGCTGCAAACTATGTGGTTTTTAGCTAGAAATCATAATACGAAAACCCTGATTTTAGATGAGCCTGATGTTTATATGCATGCTGATTTGCAAAGGAGGCTAATACGCTTGCTAAAAGACAATGGTCATCAAGTAATTATTGCCACTCATTCTGTTGAAATCATGGCTGAGGTCGAGCCCGGTGAAATAGTTGTTATAAATAAGGAAAGAAAGTCTTCGGGCTTTGCAAATACATTAAAAAGTGTTCAACAAGTGATTGATCATTTTGGGGGGATTCACAATATTGAAATGGCTCGATTGTGGAATAGCCGAAAACTAATAATTGTAGAAGGAAAGGATGTTGGTTTACTTAAGATTCTGCAGGACAAGTTGTATCCTTCAAGTGATGAGCCGCTGGATATTGTACCTTCTATAGCGATTGGTGGGTGGGGCGGCTGGAGCTATGCAATAGGTTCTAAGATTCTTATAAAATCTACAACAGAGTCAATAAGTATGTACTGCCTATTTGACTCTGATTATTTTACTGAATCAGATATCCAAAAAAGGAAGAAGGAGGCGCGTGAGCATAATATAAACCTTCATATTTGGGAAAGAAAAGAAATCGAAAATTACTTTTTAAGTGGTGATTTGATTTTTCGTTATATATATGAAAATGCCGATAACAAAGAAATAGATAAGTCTATCATTAAAATTAAGATTGATGAGATACTGGAAGAGCTAAAAGATAAAACATTTGATGCGATAGCCCAGCATTATTTCAATGAAAATAAAGGAAAAGGTTTCTCCAATGCTAATAATTATGCAAGGGAAATTCTTGATGAAGCGTGGTCATCAGAAAGTGGAAGGTTGAATATATGCTCAGGTAAAGAAGTGATTTCTAAAATGTCTGGCTGGTCAAATGAGAATTATGGTGTCAGTTTTAGCTCAAAATCCCTAGCTCGCATAATGACTGCGGATGAGATACCGCAAGAAATGAAAGACGTTATTTATAGCCTAGAGAGTAATAGCGCTTTCACATAAATATCGTACTTGAATACAATGATTGTTATGTACTTGACAAGTCACACAACGGACTATCAAACCTGTTGCTCAAATTACTGCGCAATTCTTGCTAGGTTTGCTAGCCGCTGTGATCAGCGTTAAATCACATAGGATCAGTGAGTGAGCGAAGAATTTGAAGGCTATAGGATGGGCCATTTTGTTAGAACTGCCGAGGTTTGGAAGCAGCTAATTGATCTTGGCGTAACAGAGGAGTCAAAACTCGATTTTGATTTTCAGTTTAGTACAAGAGATAAAAAGTCAGTTGAGGTCCTCAAGTCAGAGCTGGCCGATTACTCTCTCGAAGTAAGTAGTGAAGGAATTTTTAAAAAGTCATATACCATTTCTGGCCGCTCAGGGCCGATCACATGGTCGGAGGAGCAGCTTTTGAAATGGGTAGATTATCTCATTCACATTGGTCGTGCTGCGGGCTGTGAGTTTGAGGGGTGTGGTGCTAGTGCTCCCTAGCGGTAATTTAATAAGACAAAATCGTCTTGAGAGCTGGACGCGCTTTGCGGCGCGTAGCGCTCATACATCGCCTCCCTCTGTGTCTTTGAGAATTGATATGAAGAAACAATATTTCGTATTAGCAATGCTTATTGTCGCTGGTTGTACAAACCGTGGAGCCTATGAGGGCATTCAGGCGAGCAAGCGTTTTGAGTGTTCGGAGTTACCGCCATCGCAATATGAAGACTGTATGCGCGAGGCGAATCGTTCTTATGATGAGTATCAGCGACAGAGGTCCGAGGCTGAGCAGTAGGCCATGGCGGTGGTATTACTCTGGAAGATAGTGAACAGAATCTATGCCTTTCAACAGGATTCCTTGAAACGTCAGGCGTCATAGGCGGTCACAAAGGCTGTAAGCAGGGTGACTGCTTTGCATGGAATATGGCCTTGGAGGTGTGTGATGAAGAGTTGGAAGCACGGTGGTTCACGAATTCTGTTTGGCGCGTTTTCACTGATGTTGGTCGCGGGGGTGCAGGCGGCGGATGTGCCGTTGCAAGGGCCGATACCGTTTGCGCTGTACGATAAAGATGGCGATGGCCGGGTCAGTGAGATGGAGTTTGATGAGGTGCGCGGTGAGCGCCTTCAGGCGAGAGCCGCTGAAGGGCGCCCGACGGCCTGGGCACCGTCATTCATTACCTTTGATGTGGATGCGGATGGTTTCCTGACACCGGAGGAGCTTTCGGCGGGGCAGCAATCGCAGATGAAGGAGCGTCGCGGTATGGGCATGATGCCCGGTTCGGGTAATGGCTCGGCGATGAATAAACCCGGTGGCATGGGGCAGAAAATGGGTCGGAATATGCCGACGTTTTCTGACTATGATCTCGACGGTGATGGCAAGGTGACCGAGTCAGAGTTCAATAAGGCCCGCGCCCAGCGTGTCAGTGAGCGCGCTCAGCAGGGCTATGCGATGAAGAATATGGGCAACATGCCGTCGTTTGCCGATATTGATGCAGATGGTAATGGTACTGTGAGCAAGGACGAGTTTGCCGTCCACACCGCAAAACATCGTTTGTGATCAGTCGCTGATGGGATAGTTTGCGGTGGTAATAGATCTTCAGGTGGTTGGAAAAGCCCGGACTATGGGGTCCGGGCGTACTGTTTAGAAGCCGTTAACTGGGCGCATGATGCCACCCTCGTTTCTGTCTCCCATAATGTTATGCAGGGAGTCTGTTTCCCGCGTGTTGGCGTAATAAACGTCTGCACTGTCATTGCTGGTGTGAACCTGAATCAGCCTGTGTGGGCCTGGAGCCAGTCCATACATAGTGACATTTTCCGGAGTTGTCGCCAGAGTGCCCAGTCGCATTAGGCCTGCTTTGGGGTCTGCAGCGCTGGTCGCGAGAATGTCGTTGCCTCGCCACATAAAGACCTCACTTAATTCCTTTATGTTGCTCACCGAGTCGCCATTGCCAGTAGAGGATGCACCAATCCACTGTGCATTTGGCACTGCAACGGTGTCGCTGCCATCTATTTTGGCGGCGACGGCGTGGTCTTTCCCATTGATATCCGCACGATTGAAAAAGATCCAGCCGTCTCGGCTCCCCAAAGCTTCGGTCATGATACCCAGCCAGGTTGCCGAGCTTTCATCGACTAATTCAGGGGCGGTACCGTCGTGATTCCAGCTGATGACTTTATTTCCCACAGAGGCGGCTACGCGTTGCGATGAGGTGGTAATAAAGCCCGTGGAAAAGCCCAGGCTCTCCTGGTCTTCTGCTAGGTAGTCCCACTGGTCGCCGTTAATCCGATAGAGGTGTTGCTGATTAAGATCGAAGATGTCCGCGATACCAAAGAATACGGTATCGCCGTGGACTGCTGTGTGACGAGCTTCAGGAAAGCGCGATAGCCCGGTGACGCTGCTGGGGAGTTCAAGTGGTTCGCCTGCGTCGTTAGTGAGCTGCACAAGACTGGGTTGGAGGCTCTCGTTGTAGCGCCACAGTGTCCCCGCCTCTGCAGTGCATTTGCCGCCGGCCGCTGGGGCAACGGTATCGATGATCAGGTACTGGTTGCCATTGGACACTGGCCCTGCCACAACCCTCATGCCAGCAGCCTCTCGGCCATTGGGCAGCAGGTTGTCTACGGTTGAGCCGTTACTGCCGAGGTTAAGCGAGTAGGTCAGTGCGCGCACGAGGAAATATCCATTGTTGCATACGCTGTTATCGCTATTGCGGAGCGCTAGGTACGTTTGAGTGCCTGGTTGATCGAGTTTGCCGACAGGGGTCACATAATCAACGATGGCGGGCAGGATGCGATATGGAGCTACATCTGCCGGGAAGTTGAATCGCATGTGACGCATGCTTCCTGGAAGGCCGTAGGTAACGGAGGCGTGCGTGGCGTCGGCGTAGTTCTGACGGATCAGTGCGCCCGCGCCACTGAGGCCGGCGTTCAAATAGCTTTCAGAAGAGGCTCTGGTGGCGTCTAGCGGAGTGGTGAGGGAATTTACATCAGTACTGACGCTAGCAAATCCCTCGGATGTTTCAGCCCCCGCTTCGCGGTTGTGCAGAAAGGCGACCTTGGCAACGCGATATTCGCTGACGCTGTTGTCGTCTTGACTGATATCGGCTTCGTAAAGTGGCACATAGGCGGCCCTGCCTAGGTCATTGGCGTTGTAGACGTCGCGGATTGTCAGCTCGGTAGTGTGGATATCTGACATGTCGGCGGGATTGACGGCCATGAGCGACGACTCTCCGGTCCCGTCTTCTCGTTCAATGTTGAGGGTGAAGTACAGTAAGTCGTGATTATCAGCATCGCCACTAAGGCTGGACAGCAGTTGCGAGCTGTTACTTCCGCCGCCGCCATCGCTGTCGCCACTACCGTTGCTGCCACCACCACCGCCACCACAGGCGGCCAGTACACTGCCAAGCAGGGTGATGTAGAGGCTTCTTTTGAAAGAGGGGTTGGGGGTCATCGTCGTTCTCCATTCGGCTAAAAGCCGCACCTATGAGGTCAGCTGCACGCCATAGCCACAGGCTTCATGCCGGTGTGACTCGACGCGGTTAGTCCAAAATGGTATTGATCCGACGGTAGAAGTTTTATCCTGCAATTGCACCACAGACTTGAGAGTGGTGTGAGATAAAATTATGTATTAAAAGGATTTTCTAGAAATGCAGTTGGACATGGATGACTTTATTTTGGCAATGCATGACGCCAGTATGCACCTTTCCCCTGTTGAGTTCAGCCGCTGGGCGCTGACGGAAGTTCGCCGCCAGATCGACTTTGACTTTGCAATCTGGGGTTCAGGTGATGGCCTGCGCCGTGATCTGAGTCAGGCCCTTATTCTTGACCAGTCGGATCATCTGTTCGATACCTGGGAGGCGGTGAAAAAAGAGGACCCCTTCGCGAATCTGGTTATTGGTAACACAGGGAAAACATGGTCCATTGAACAGTTGCCGGACTTCCGAAAGAGCAGAGCCTACAGAGAGCACTGGGGGCTATATTGTGCGCAGCAAATGGTTTCGACCATGGAGGTGGATAAGAGCACCGGGCTGCACGTATTTGTGACGCTGGCGCGTGATAGTGCCCTATCACAGTTTGAGCGTTGCGACCTTCGTCGGAAAAGTATGCTGACCAAGCATTTGTTTTTAGCGGCGCGGCATAACGACATGCATTTCCTTCGCTCTAAGCAGGCGCCAGCTGCTTTGCTGGATCATCGTGGCTATATACACGCGGCGCTGCCGAGTTTCACAGAACTACTGGTCAATACGTTAGGTGCTGCCGCGCGGTTTCGTTTACCGGAGTCGGCAAACCGTTTGCTGTGGTCGGGAAAGCGCTACCGAGGATGTGGGTTATCACTACATGCCGAGCGTCTGAATGGGCGCCTGCTCGTCAGGGCTGCAGTGTGCACAGGAGTATCTCTAAGTGCTCGAGAGGAAGAAGTGGCTTGGCTTTATGCCAGTGGCAGTAGCCATAAAGAAGTTGCTGCCAGTCTCGGAGTGTCGCCGACAACGGTTAGAACGCATTTGGCACGGGTATACCAGAAGCTGGAGGTATCGTCGAAGGGTGCGCTCGCACTCTGGCTGAAAGATAATACTTGAGGTTTCTCGGTGATAAAAAAGTGAAAGGCCATAGTTCGGCCTTTCACAAGAGGTGGGCATTCCCGGGTGGTCAGCGCAGCAGCTGCTGCGCGTCGTGTTTGGCGTTGTTGAGCAGGTAAACGGCGTAGATCGCCGCAAAGGCGAGGTCGGCAAACACAAAGATGGCAAAGGGCATCAGCGCGCCAAAGCTGAGGGTGTCGACCCAGGCGGTGATGAATACCAGGGTTTTGCCGACGCAGCCCATCCAGATGATGTCTTTGTGGTCGCGAGGGCTGCTGCCGATGCGCCAGTACCCCAATCCGAATACCAGCACCAGCGCCCCGAACTGATGCGCCCAAGGCAGCAGTTCGGGAGTGTAGATGCTCTGCATTTGCAGGATGGCGAAGAACTGCTCGGTGGCAAACAACAGCATGGCCGCCGCGGCAAAGTTGAAGATGGCGGCGAAGCGGTAGAAGCGCTTCCAGTTTTGCTCATTTTGCATTGGCGCTGGCCTCCCCGCTGCCTTGATTGTGCTCTTTGAGACGGTCAGCCAATGCGCCGCCTGTCAGCAGGCGCCAGGGAATCAGCAGGCCGGTCTGGCGTTTGTAGTCCTGCCAGCCGGGATGGCGTGAGATGGCGTGGTCTTTGTTTTTCATCCGCGCCAGGAAGTACACCGCCATGTAGCCGTAAATCACCCAGGCGATCCAGTGCTGGGCCAGCAGCGGGTAGGCGGCGTAGAGCATCAGCTCGCCCAGATAATTGGGGTTGCGGGTGTAGCGATAGACGCCGTCAGTAATCAGCCCGGACTGCTGGCGATACTTGAGCACCCAGTGACGCTGACCATCGGCGGCAACCATCAGCACCACGCCGAGTGTGTGGACGGCGATGGCGGCAAACAGCATGGGGCCGCTGGGTTCGATAAAGCGGGAGATCATCAGCCACGGCGTGAGCCAGTACCAGCCGATCAGGAAAACATAGAGATTGATCGCGCCCAGCAGGCTGAGTTTCTGGTTGAGCTGATGGTCGCGGAAACCAAAATCTTTGATCAGCCAGCAGTAGCCGTAAATGCCGTGCAGGCCGAGGTAGACCCAGGTCGCGGTGCTGAAGTTGTTGTAGTACTGCATCATCCCGTAAATGATAAACAGGGTGATGATCTTGTGGAGATCCACCGCCCAGGCCACGCGAATGCGCGGCGCGCCGGGGGCTTTCCAGATGGTGAGATCGGCAAAGGCGAGAAAAAACCGCGCCCAGCCGGGGATCGGCTCGCGTTGTTCCATGAAGCATTCCTTTTTTTATTGTTACTGTGCCAAACGATAGTAGTCGGTGGCGCAATTTTAGAAATGCTTTTAGGCGACGCTTTTACTGTCTATTGGTGACAGGCCTTACATCAGTACTTCGGCTTCATCGCCGTTGCGTTCCAGCCACTCTTTGCGGTCGGCGGCGCGCTTTTTACCCAGCAGCATGTCCATCAGGCTGTCGGTATCGTCGTCGGGCTCGATGCCCAGACGCACCAGCCGGCGGGTGTCCGGGTCCATAACCGTCTCGCGCAGTTGCAGCGGGTTCATCTCACCCAAGCCTTTGAAGCGGGTAACCGAGACTTTGCCGCGGATTTTTTCGGCTTCAATCCGGTCGACGATGCCCTGCTTTTCGTCGTTATCCAGTGCGTAGAACACCTCTTTGCCCACATCGACACGGTACAGCGGGGGCATGGCGATAAACACGTGGCCCTGCTCTACCAGTGGACGGAAGTGCCGCAAAAACAGCGCGCACAGCAGTGTGGCGATGTGGGCACCGTCGGAGTCGGCGTCGGCGAGGATGCAGATTTTGCCGTAGCGCAGGCCGCTCAGGTCGCTGGAGTCGGGGTCGACGCCCAGTGCCACGGAAATATCGTGGACTTCCTGCGAGGCGAGAATCTGCTGGGAGTCGACTTCCCAGGTGTTCAGGATTTTACCGCGCAGCGGCAGAATGGCTTGATACTGACGGTCCCGTGCTTGCTTGGCCGAGCCGCCCGCCGAATCCCCTTCCACCAGAAACAGCTCTGAGCGCTCGCTTTCCACGCCGGAACAGTCGGCCAGCTTGCCGGGCAATGCCGGGCCGGCAGACACCTTCTTGCGGACCACTTTTTTGGCTTTGCGCAGGCGGCTCTGGGCGTTGCTGATGCACAGCTCGGCCAGCTTTTCAGCTTCTTCGGTGTGCTGGTTCAGCCACAGGCTGAAGGCGTCTTTCGCTACGCCGGAGACAAAGGCGGACGCCTCGCGGGAGCTGAGGCGTTCCTTGGTCTGGCCGGAGAACTGCGGGTCGGCCAGTTTGGACGACAGCACGTAGCTGCAGCGGTCCCAAATGTCATCGGGGCTGAGTTTGACACCACGGGGCAGCAGATTGCGGAATTCACAGAACTCGCGCATGGCGTCCAGCAGGCCGCTGCGCAGGCCGTTAACGTGGGTGCCGCCCTGAGCGGTGGGAATCAGGTTGACGTAGGATTCGGTCAGCGGCTCACCGCCTTCCGGCAGCCACTGCACGGCCCAGTCCACGCCCTCGGTATTGCCGCTGAAATGGCCCACAAAGGGTTGCGCGGGCAGGGTTTCATAGTCGCGGGTGTGACTGGCCAGATAGTCGGGCAGGCCGTCTTCGTAGTGCCACTCTTCGCTTTCCTCGCCGGTTTCGTCAATAAAGCGCACATGCAGGCCGGGGCACAGTACCGCTTTGGCGCGCAGCACATGCTTGAGGCGGCGCACTGAAAACTTGGCGCTGTCGAAGTATTGCGGATCGGGCCAGAAGCGCAGCAGCGTGCCGGTATTGCGCTTGCCGCAGCTGTCGATGACGTCGAGATCTGAGGCCTTTTCGCCGTTGGCAAAGCGCATCTGATGCACCTGCCCATCGCGCTTGATGGTCACTTCCAGCAGGGTGGACAGGGCGTTCACCACCGATACCCCCACGCCGTGCAAACCGCCGGAGAACTGGTAGTTGTCGTTGGAGAATTTACCCCCTGCGTGCAGCGTGGAGAGAATCACCTCGACGCCCGGCAGGCCCATTTCGGGGTGGATATCCACGGGCATGCCGCGACCGTCGTCGCCGCAGCTCAGCGAGCCGTCGTTGTGCAGGGTGACAACGATCTGGCTGGCGTGTCCGGCGAGGGCCTCATCGACGCTGTTGTCGATGATTTCCTGGGCCAGGTGGTTGGGTCTGGCCGTATCGGTGTACATGCCGGGGCGCTTGCGCACCGGCTCCAGACCGGTAAGAACTTCAATAGATTGTGAGGTGTATTGAGACATGGTCTACCAAGTGCAGTGGCAGCCGGTGGCCGCACGCTGAATGAAACAGAATGGCGGCTATTGTTAACCAGCTACGCCGAGAAATTCCACTATTGCGGGCAAATGCCGCTCAAAGCCTACAAAGCTGTGGTCGCCGCCGGGCTCAACCAGTTGCTTGCTGCCTGCGTAGGCGTCCACCGCCAGACGATAATCCAGCGTTTCGTCGCCCTCCTGCACCATCAACCAGTAGCGCTGCGGCGTGATCTGCGCAGGGGCCAGCTCGGCCAGACAGTCAATATCGTTCTGGGTGACCGAAAATGGCTCGTGGGTGTAGGGGTTGTGGTAATCGCCCAGAAACTGCTCGCCGCGCTCGTGGGGACGTACGGCAGGGTTCACAACGACGGCTTTCAAATCGTAGCGCTCGGCCAGCACGGTGGAGAAAAAGCCGCCGAGTGAGCTGCCCATCAGCACCAGTTTGTCGGGTTGACGGGCGAGTTCGTCTTTCACCAGTTGATCGAGCCGGGCAAAGGCGCCCGCCGGATGATTGGGCATGTCCGGCACCAGAAAGCGAATGTCGGGATGGTGGCGTTTGAAGTAGTCAGCGGCCAGTTGCGCTTTGTGGGATTGAGGAGAAGAAAGAAAACCGTGGATATAAATTACTGTCGCGCTCATGCGTAGCCGTTTGCTGTCCTGTCTACTGTAAACGTCACACCGCTCACCCGCTCTATGCCGGTTTGCCAGTCGCCATTGGCGCTGAGGGTAAACCAGCGATAGCCGGGGTTGAGGTCGTCCAGGGCAAAATCGTGGCTGCCCGGCGCGAATTGTATACAGGTGGAGGGCGTGGTCAGCAAGCGCTGATTGCCATGGCGTGTGTCGGATTGCTGATGAACATGGCCGGATACGACGGCGGCGACGCTGGGCTGTTCATCGAGAAGTGCAAACAGGTCATCGGCGTTATCAACGCGCTGTTCATCGAGCCACGCGGCGCCGAGCGGGCGCAGATGGTGGTGCAAAAAAATCATTGCAGGCTGCTCGCTGTTGAGCGATTTCACGGCATTCAGCTCGCTGTCAGAGAGGTGGCCGCCCACTTCATCGGGCACCGCCGAATTGAGGAAGCGAAACTGCCAGTCGCCCAGCGTGATTTGCGAGGGCATTTGCGCTGTGTCGACGCAGCGCTGCATCGTAGGGACGTCATCGTGATTGCCCGGCAGCCAGACCGTTTGTGCCGCCAGGCCTTCCAGTTTGGGCAGCAGGCGCTGATAGGCACTGGCGTCGCCGTCGGCAGACAGGTCGCCGGACATGACCAGCAGGTCGATGTGACTGTGGTTGCGGCGCACCAGTTTCAGCACTTCATCAAGGCTATGGTCGGTATCCATGCCCAGCAGGCGCTCTCCCGGCTCCCGGCCGAGATGGCAATCGCTGACCTGCACGACGCAGAGGTCAGTAGCGTTGTCTGAATCTGAATGAGTGTGCTTCACGGCCGGCCTCGTGACGTATCTGAGCTGTTATACGGGATGCCTTCAGACAAATCCAGTGACCCGGCGACGGTTTCTAATGCTCACTGCTGCGGACAGAAAATTTGCGAACATGGTCCCTTTGCGGCTGCCTCCGGCGGGCTCAGGGCTTGTCCGTTTCGCCCAAAATATCGGCTACCGCGATGTTGCTGTGATGGCCGTGGCGCAGGCACAGGCTGAGCCACTCGCCGAGGAATCGGTTGAGCTGCGCCTTTTCATCCTGCTGAAACATCTTGCTGTTGGGGTAGTCGTAGCGCTGGCGCAGACTGTGTACGCCTTCTGCCCCCGAGACTTCGGCCATTGCTGCGTCGTGATACATGCGTACCTTCAGGCAGATCGATGACCAGGGTTGCTGGCTGGCCTGTGCGAGGCGCATTTCTAAAAACGTGGTGTAGGGGGCGCATTCGCGAACATCGATATTCAGGGCGTGAGCGCCCAGGCCGATCGTCAGCGTCTGACCCGCCGCCAACGGCTCGGGAAGCAGTTTGCTCAAGCGCAGGTAATTCATCTCACAGTCGGCGAGATGGGCGTTGAGATTGATTTGATAGCGCGATGTCTTCACGTGTCCCGCCGCATTGAAATTTGCACGGTAGATTTTAATAACATTCGTTAATAATCATTCTTGAGAAGAGTGATTCTGATACACTGAGCGGCTGACGCAGCTCCTCCGTTAGCAGAACAGGTTACCTTTATGATTGCCAAACGTCACTTACTTAGTGTTGCACTGGCGCTTGCTACGGGTGCTTCCGCCACCAGTGCGGACACCTTGCTCGACGTCTACGAACTTGCTTTAAAAAACGATCCCCAGTTAAAAGCGGCGGAAGCCACTTATCGCGCCGATCTGGAAACGGAAAAGCTGAGCCGCTCTGCGCTGCTGCCGCAGGTGGTGGGCCAGGCCTACTATCAGGATTCGGAAACGGACGCTGAGTCGAAGAGCACTAACATCACTTCCGGACCATTTGGTGGTTCGAACGTCACGATTATCGACCAGGCCTCTACCACTGACTCGGAAACCGAGCACTACTCAGTCAGTCTGAATCAGGCCATTTTTGATCTGCCTGCCTGGTTCAGCTTCAAGGCCGGTAAAAAGGTCACCGAGCGGGCCGAAGCCCAACTGGCTTTCGACCAGCAGGCGCTGATTGTGCGTGTTGCCGAGGCCTACTTCGAAGTGTTGAAGGCGCGGGAAAACCTCGATGCCTCGATGGCCGAAGAGCGTGCCGCCAAGCGCCAGCTGGAGCAAACCCAGCAGCGCTTTGATGTCGGCCTGATTGCCATTACCGATGTCCACGAATCGCGCGCCGTTTACGACAGCGCCGTGGCCCAGCGTCTGGGCTTCGAGGGGTCACTGGCGATTGCGCGCGAGAACCTCACAACGCTGACGGGTGCCGAGCATGGCAAGCTGTGGCCGCTCAGCGAAGATTTCCCCATCGAGCCGCCAGTACCCGCTGATCGTGCTTCCTGGGTGGATTTCGCGCTGAAGAATAACTACCAGCTCAAAGTTACGCAGGCGTCCTCGGACTCCGCCTACCAAACGGCCCGGGCGAAGAAAATGGAGCACCTGCCAACCATCAGCGGTAGCTTCAGCTATTCCAAAGAGGACATGGACGGCAGTCGTACATTCAATCCTGTCAGCACCTTTGCCGTTCCGCCGGATAGCTCCTTCGAAACCGAAGCCTTGCGCATTACCCTCGAAGTCCCGCTGTTTGCCGGGGGTGGTATCAGCGCCGGGCGCCGTCAGGCCTACGAGCAATACAATGCGGCGCGCCACAATGCCCAGCTGACCCAGCGTCAGGTGGTGTCGGCGACGCGCGCTCAGCACATTGCGGTGAGCACCGATGTGCAGACCGTGAAAGCCCGCAAGCTGAATATTGTGTCGGCGCGAAGCGCGCTGGACGCGACCGAAGCCGGTTATGAAGTGGGTACCCGCAACGTGGTGGATGTGCTGAATGCCCAGCGTGCGCTGTACGCGGCCATTCGTGACTACAGCAATGCGCGCTACGATTACGTGCTGGATATGCTGCAGTTGAAGCAGAATGCTGGCACCTTGAGCCCGGCAGATATCCATCAGCTGAACAAATGGCTGAAAGATGCCCCAGCAGCCAGCCTGAAATCTCAGAGCTAAAACCTGAAGGGCACTGCGGTGCCCTTTTCTTTTTCTTCCTTTCTTATCTTGTACTTAACCCGGTTCAGTTTTTTTGCTGCAGCGCTGCCTCGACCTCGTTGATCAGGGTCTGCAATGCCCCCCGATTGGCATCGACCACGCTGAGTGCATGACGGCCCTGCTGCTGGCGCTGTTCGGCGTCAGCAAACAAGCGTTGCAGAGCGTCGAACAGGCTCTGTGCACTGTCTACGATGCGCTGTGCGCCGGCGTCCTGAAGCAGACGGCTGATCTCCGCGAAATTGAAATCGCTGGGCCCTGTCAGAACGGGCAGCCCCCAGGCTGCCGCCTCAAGGCTGTTGTGGCCGCCTCGCGGAATGAGGCTGCCGCCAATAAAGGCGATATCCGCGGTGCCCAACAACAGCAACAGCTCGCCCATGGTGTCGCCCAGCAGTACCTGGCTGTCGCGGGCGGCGGTTCCCTCAAGGCTGCGTCGCGTGTAGCGCAAGTCCGCCTGCTCAATTTGCCGGGCAACGCCGTCAAAGCGTTCCGGGTGGCGGGGTACAAGAATCAGCAGCGCGCCGGGAAACTGCGTCAGGAGTTGTCGATGCGCGTCCAGCAGAATGCTGTCTTCACCGTCGTGGGTGCTGGCGGCAATCCAAGTGGGGCGCGTGCCCATTGCCTCGCGCAATGCAAGGGCCTGTTGGCGCAGGGCGTCAGGAATGCTGACATCGAATTTGATACTGCCGGATACGCACAGCGCGTCCGGGCTAACCCCCAAGGCGGCAAAGCGCTCCGCATCGGCCCGTCCCTGGGCAACGATGCGGTGCATGGCCCGCATCACTGGCCGACTGAGGCCGCTGAGCCGCTGATAGCCGCGGGCTGAGCGCTCCGACAGCCGCGCATTGGCCAGCAGCACCGGAATGCCGCGGGCGCTGGTCTGGCAGACCATGTTCGGCCAGATTTCGGTTTCCATAATGACGGCTGCGCGGGGCTGGATTCGGTTCAGGAAGCGCGACACTGCATCGGGCAGATCGTAGGGGGCATAAACGTGGAATACGCGGTCGCCAAACAGCTCGCGAATGCGCTCGGAGCCGGTGGGGGTCATGCAGCTGACCACGACCGGCAATTCGGGGTGCTTTTCCAGAAAGTGGCGGATCAGCGGCGCAGCGGCAATGCTCTCGCCTACCGACACCGCGTGCACCCACAGGCCGCCGGTGGCGGCCGGTGGTTTGAAAAAACCAAAGCGCTCGGCAACGCGGCGTCGGTAATCCGGCGCCCGCATGGCACGATAAAGCAGGCGCAGCAGAATCAGCGGCACAAGTAAGTAGAGGAGCAGGCTGTAAAAAAGGCGCGGCATGGCGATTCGGCAGATAACAGTTCGGCGGCTAGCATAGCGGTCGGGGGCGATGCTGACCAGCGCAGGCCATGTGGACGCCTTGCACATCCGCGAGTCAGCTGTGCTATGATCGCGCTTTCCGACTTTCACGATTTCAACTTGGAGACCCAAGATGAGCGACAACATCGTTCACGTCACTGACAGCAGCTTCGAAGAAGAAGTGCTGAAGTCCGAGCTGCCGGTACTGGTAGATTTCTGGGCGGAGTGGTGTGGCCCCTGTAAGATGATCGCCCCGGTACTCGACGAGATCTCTGGCGACTACGCCGGCAAGATCAAGATCTGCAAGATCGACGTTGACGCCAACTCAGAAACCCCGGCGAAGTTCAGCGTACGTGGCATTCCCACGCTGATGATCTTCAAAGGCGGCAATGCCGAAGCGACCAAGGTCGGCGCCCTGTCCAAAACGCAACTCTGCGATTTCATCGACAGCGCACTGTAATACCAAGGCCCTGCGCGCCCGCGTGGGGCCTGTTTTTAAAGGCTTTACGGCATCACCATTCGGTGATAGAGTTCGATCAATCAATCCCCAAACTATTCAAATAACACCTTTTTATTTTCGCTTCCGCTAATACGTCGAGTACGTTTCGGCCGCGTCCCTGCCGTTTCTGCGTCTCGTTCTAGCCGCATCTCATATAAACCAACAACCCTGAACCTATGAATCTTACTGATCTGAAAACCAAGTCTGCCCAGGAACTGCTGGACATCGCCAAAGAAATTGGCCTCGACAACATCGCCCGCTCGCGCAAACAAGACATCATCTTTTCCATCCTGAAGCGTCACGCCAAAAGCGGCGAAGATATTCACGGCGATGGCGTACTGGAAATCCTGCAGGATGGCTTTGGCTTCCTGCGCAGCGCAGACTGCTCATACCTCGCTGGCCCCGATGACATCTATGTGTCGCCCAGCCAGATCCGCCGCTTCAATCTGCGCACCGGTGACAGCATTGCCGGTAAGATTCGCCCGCCCAAAGAAGGCGAGCGCTACTTCGCGCTGCTCAAGGTCGATCAGGTCAACTTCACCAAACCTGAGCAGTCCAAGAACAAAGTCCTGTTTGAAAACCTCACGCCGCTGTTCCCCAACGAGCGCCTGACGCTGGAATTGGGTAACGGCTCTACCGAAGACCTCACCGGCCGTATCATCGATCTGGTGGCGCCCATCGGCAAAGGCCAACGCGGTCTGATTGTTGCGCCGCCGAAAGCCGGTAAAACCCTGATGCTGCAGAACATCGCGCAGAGCATCATCCGCAACAACCCCGAGTGTTATGTCATCGTCCTGTTGATTGACGAACGTCCCGAAGAGGTGACGGAGATGCAGCGCTCGGTGGGTGCCCGCGGCGCGGAAGTGGTGGCTTCGACCTTCGACGAACCCCCGGCGCGTCACGTACAGGTGGCGGAAATGGTCATCGAGAAGGCCAAGCGCCTCGTAGAGCATAAGCGCGACGTGGTGGTGCTGCTCGACTCGATTACCCGTCTGGCCCGTGCCTACAACACCATCGTGCCCAGCTCCGGCAAGGTACTGACCGGTGGTGTGGATGCCCACGCCCTGGAACGCCCCAAGCGTTTCTTTGGTGCCGCGCGTAACGTGGAAGAAGGCGGCAGCCTGTCGATTATCGCAACTGCGCTGATCGACACCGGCTCGAAAATGGACGAAGTCATTTACGAAGAATTCAAAGGGACGGGTAACAACGAGCTGCACCTGGATCGCAAGATCGCCGAGAAGCGCGTTTACCCGGCGATCAATATCCGCCGCTCCGGCACCCGTCGCGAAGAATTGCTGACCGGTGAAGAAGAGCTGCAACGCATGTGGATTCTGCGTAAGCTGCTGCACGGCATGGAAGACACCCCGGCGATTGAGTTCCTGATCGACAAGCTCAAGGACACCAAGACCAACGCCGAATTCTTCGATTCGATGAAACGCAAGTAATCCGGTATCCGGGAGTCGGGTGCGGCGCCGGATACGGACAGCAGACCTCGGACTATGAAGCACAAAGACCTGCGCGATTTTCTTCGCTATCTGGAAAAACAGGGTGAGCTGAAACGTATCAAGCACCCTGTTGATCCCCATCTGGAAATGACTGAAATCTGCGACCGCGTGCTGCGCGCGGGCGGTCCTGCGCTGCTGTTTGAAAACCCCACAGGCTACGACGTGCCGGTACTGGCCAACCTGTTTGGCACCGAAAAGCGTGTGGCGATGGGGATGGGGCAGAAAGATATCGACGCGCTGCACGAGGTGGGCGAATTGCTCGCCTTTCTGCGTCAGCCCGATCCGCCCAAGGGCCTGCGCGACGCCTGGAACAAACTGCCGGTGTTCAAGCAGGTGCTCAATATGGGGCCCAAGCTGGTCAACAAGGCGGTGTGTCAGGAATGCGTGATTGAGGGAGAGGCCGTCGATCTGCACCGCCTTCCCATTCAAACCTGCTGGCCCGGCGACGCCGCGCCGCTGATTACCTGGCCGCTGGTCATTACCCGCGGGCCGAATAAAGAACGCCAGAACCTTGGCATTTACCGGATGCAGTTGATCGGCAAAAACAAGCTGATTATGCGCTGGTTGTCCCACCGTGGTGGCGCACTGGATTTTCAGGAATTCAACGCCGCCCACCCCGGCGAAAAGTTCCCCGTCTCGGTGGCACTCGGTGCTGACCCTGCGACTACGCTGGGCGCTGTCACGCCCGTACCCGATACCCTCAGTGAATATGCCTTTGCCGGGCTGCTGCGGGGTGAAAAAACGGAGTTGGTCACCAGCCTGAGCAATGATTTACAGGTACCCGCCAACAGCGAATATATTCTTGAGGGGTATATCGACCCCGAGGAAATGGCCGACGAAGGCCCTTACGGCGATCACACCGGCTATTACAATGAGGTGGACCGCTTCCCGGTGTTTACGGTGACGCACATCAGCCACCGCAAGCAGCCGATCTATCACAGCACCTACACCGGTCGGCCGCCGGATGAGCCTGCCGTGCTGGGCGTGGCGCTGAATGAAGTGCTGGTGCCGCTGCTGCGCCGCCAGTTTCCGGAAATTATCGACTTCTATCTGCCGCCCGAGGGCTGTTCCTATCGGATGGCGGTGGTAACGATCAAAAAGCAGTATCCCGGTCACGCCAAGCGGGTGATGTTCGGTGTGTGGTCCTTCCTGCGTCAGTTCATGTACACCAAGTTTGTGATTGTCTGCGACGACGACGTCAACGCGCGCGACTGGAACGATGTGATCTGGGCGATTACCACCCGCATGGACCCGCAGCGCGACACCGTGCTGGTGGAAAACACCCCCATCGACTACCTCGACTTTGCCTCGCCGGTATCGGGCCTCGGCTCGAAGATGGGAATGGACGCCACCAATAAGTGGCCGGGTGAAACCGAGCGTGAATGGGGCCGCCCTATTGAGAAAGACCCGGACGTCGTGCGCCGCGTGGATGAGATCTGGTCGGATCTCGGCCTCTGATGACGACCGCCGTGCTGCCGCCGCTGGCGCTGTACATCCATATTCCCTGGTGCGTCCGCAAGTGCCCCTACTGCGACTTTAACTCTCACGCTCAGCAGGGTGAGCTGCCCGAAGCCGACTATGTCGCAGCCATGTTGGAAGACCTGGAGCAGGACATCGGCTATGTTTCTGACCGGGCAATCCAGAGCGTGTTTATCGGTGGCGGCACCCCGAGTCTGTTTTCCGCCGATGCCTATCGCCAGCTCTTCGGCGGTCTGCGCCAGCGGTTGCGTTTTGCCGACGAGGCGGAAATTACCCTTGAAGCCAATCCCGGTACGCTGGAGCAGGGGCGCTTTGCGGCCTATCGCGAGCTGGGCATTAACCGCCTGTCGATTGGCGTGCAGAGTTTTGACCCGCTGCACTTGCAGCAGCTCGGCCGGATTCACAGCGGCGACGACGCCCGCCGGGCCATCGCCAGTGCCCGTGAGGCCGGTTTCGACAACTTCAACGTGGACCTGATGCACGGCCTAAGCGGCCAGCACCGCATTGACGCCATACGCGACCTCGACGCGGCGATAGAGAGCGGTGCCAGCCATATCAGTTGGTACCAGCTCACCATCGAACCCAATACCGAGTTTTACCGGCGGCCGCCGACACTGCCGCCGGAGGGCGAGCTGATGGCGATTCAGGAGGCGGGTTTTGCGCGGCTGTGTGAGGCCGGGTTTCAGCGCTATGAAGTCTCGGCCTTTGCGCGCCCCGGTCGTCAGGCACGGCACAATCTGAACTACTGGCAGTTTGGCGACTATTTGGCGCTGGGTGCTGGTGCCCACGGCAAAATCACCCGGCCCGACGGCCGCATTGTTCGCTATCAGAAAACCCGTACGCCGAAAGACTATTTGCAGCGCAGACCGTCTCGCAGTCAGCCGCCTGAGGTGATTGCCGCAGACGACCTGCCCTTCGAGTTTCTGCTCAACGCCCTGCGGCTGCGCGAGGGTTTTACGCCCGCTATGTATGCGCAGCGCACCGGCCTGCCTTGGGCAGGGGTCGAAGCGAAAGTCGAGCAGTTACTGCAGCGCGGCTTGCTGCAGTCGTCGGCGCAGCAGATTGCCTGCACCGAGCGCGGCTACGCCTTTGTCGACAGCATCTTGCAGGAATTTTTACCCGGCTAGCAGCTGGCCAGTGCGCCACCGTCGATCATCAGGTTTTGCCCGTTGATAAAGCCCGCCCGTTCGCTGCACAAGAAGCAGACCAGATCGGCAATTTCCTCACACTCGGCGATGCGTCCACAGGGATTGGGGTACTCCGCCTCGCAGAACGCCGCGACGATGTCGCCCCAGTCACCCTCCAGGCCGCGCTTGCGCGCCCAGCGTCTGACCCAGGCCTCCACCTCGGGCGTGCGCACATAACCCGGCGAGACCGTATTCACGGTGACGCCGCTGCCTGCCAGCTCCCGGCACAGGCTCACCGTGGTGTTGGCCAGTGCCGCTTTGGCGGCGTAATAATGTGGCATCACCGCGCGGGGCTGGCGGCTGCCGATGGTGCCCAGTTGCACAATGCGGCCCCAGCCGCGATTCTGCATCTCGGGCGCGATGGCCTGACAGAGGCGCACCGCCGACAAGACATTGTGCTGGTAGGCCGCCAGCCACTGCTCGGTATCATCCGACCAGTCGCCGCCATCGCTGCCGCCGCGGTTGTTGATGAGGATATCCACCTCGCCGATGCGGTGAAGCTGTTGCAGCACCAGGTCGCAGCCCTCGTCACTGCTCAGATTGCCCCACACGGCGTCCGCATCCAGCTCGTCTGCCAGCGCGTCGCAGGCGCCCTCGAGATCGCTGTGCAGAATCACGGTGGCGCCCTCGGCGCGCAGGGCGCGGGCGATCACCGCGCCAGTGCCGCGGTGGCTGCCGCTGATTAGCGCGGTTTTATCGGCAAGTTGCAGGTCCATAGACGGGTCTCCGCATCGGTTTTTCGTGGCGAGGAAAAGCCATTTATAGCAAAATCTGCGGCACTCTCCGACGGGTTTACTTCGGGTGTTCACGCCGTATGCCCGATTCAGGCCGATGGCCGCCGTGCTAACTGACAACAAGGAAAAGAATAATGAACTACTGCCCCCAGTGTGCCAGTCCGCTTGCCGAGGTGCTGGTCGATGATGAAATTCGCAGCGGCTGCCCGGATCGCGCCTGCGGTTTTATCCACTTCAACAACCCGGTACCCGTGGTCGCGATGATTGTTGAAGTCGAGGGCGGCGTGGTGCTGGCGCACAATGTGAGCTGGCCGAAAAAGTTCTATTCCATTATCACCGGCTTTCTCGAAGCCGGGGAAGACCCCGTGGAATGTGCTCGCCGCGAGACGATGGAGGAGCTGAACCTTCACGCTCTGGAAACCGAGCTGATAGGCGCTTACCCCTTCCCCCACCAGAATCAGGTCATTATCGCCTATCACGTGAAAGCGGCGGGCGAGATCAAACTCAACCACGAGCTGGACGACTACAAAATCGTGCCGGTGGATCAGCTGAAAGGCTGGGATATGGGCACCGGGCTGGCGATTAACGACTGGTTGGCCCGCCAGGGTATTGTCAACGCACCGGCTTACTGAAACGCCGACTTGAGCAGCGACGGCGTGGTGCCGGTCCAGCGTTTGAAGGCGCGGCGGAAGTTGCTGCTGTCGTGAAAATGCAGGCGTTCAGAAATCGCATCCACCGACGCATCGTTCAGTAGCAACTCGACCAGTGCCTGCTCCCGGCGGGCACTGTCCAGCACTTCCTGATACGTACAAGCATGTTCGCGCAGGCGCCGCTTCAGTGTGGAAATACTGGTGCCCAGATAGGCGGCGGCATCGGGCAGGTCGCTGGCATCGGGGTGTTGATGCAGGTAGCGGTGGAGCGCGTCGATCAGGTAACGGCGCCCGTTCACAAGTTGCTCACACTCTGCTTCTACCACCCTGAAACGCAAAGACGATGATGTTTCAGGCGCCGCGCTGATGGACAGGGACAGTCGCAAGCCATCCCAGGGTGCCTGAAAGTGGCAGTCTGCTGAGAGGTGGCTGTGGTAGTGCTCAATTGCATGGCGGCGTGGGGCAGCCAGATAGCAGCTTATCTCGCCAGTGGCAGGGTGTTGGCTCAATAGCTGCCGCAAGGTGGTCATGGCAACGAGGCGTTCGGTATCCGACAAGCAGAGTTGTCCCGCGGCATGGCATAGCACCATGGCCGACTGTGGGTTGGGCCGGTAAACCTGAAGTCGCAGCGCCGGGTTTAACAGAAAGGCAAAGCGGCAAAGCGTATTAAGCTGCTCGTCTATCCGCTCGCAACGCGATAAAAGCTCAGCCAGCGGTCCGAGGCCGCTGTTGGCGAGCTGGTGCCCGAGCTGAAAGGGGAAGTCCTCGCCGGGCCAAAGGCGGTTGGCGTTGCTGAGCAGTTGACGGTAGTGCGACAGGCTAAGCTGCGCACCGCGAAACGGCAGGTCGCCGAGAAACAGCGCGGTATTGTGAAGCAGCTTGGGCAGTGGCACGCCGCGGGCATGACACAGGTCGAGCAGTACTACCGGTTGCACCCAGGCGGGAATCACTTTGTCGTTTTGCAGAAGGACATCGCTGCGCATGGCTCAACGGGCCTCGGTGGTGTTACTGCGCTTACGGGATTGCACATCGGCCACGGCGCGCTGCAGAAGTTGTTCGGCGGTTTCATCCTGTCGGGCAATCAACTGCCCGGCTTGTACCCCGATATCCGGTTGCTCACCGGTTTCCAGCAGCAGCGCCAAACCCACGGCTTCGGTAAGTAAGATATTCAGGCGCTGGCGTAGATCGGGCAGTGGTGAATGTCCCTCGATAATCACGGCAAAGCGGTCACCACCGTAGCGGCAGACCAGCGAGTGACTGGGTGCGGCAGCCACCAGTGTGTGAGCAACGCGGTTCAGTACGGCATCGCCGATGGCGAAGCCATAGCGCTGATTGATGCTGTTGAAGTCTTCCAGGTCGATCAGGCACAGGGAAATCGGTCGGCCTTCTGCGAGTGCCGAGGCCACCGCGTCGCGGCAGTAGGCGCCGCTGTAGAGGTCGGTGACCGGATCGATATCGCTGTGGTTGCGGTAGTGGGCTTCCCGCCGCCGCAATTGCCGGCTGAATACGCGCTGCTCTCTGCCCAGACTCACCAGCCCGAGCGTAATCATGCCGATAGCCGCGGGCAGCGCCAGCGACTCAAGTTGAGTGCCTAACCAACTCTCATCCAGCCGCACCACTTCATCCAGCGTATCCAGAAAAAAGCCGTAGCTCAGCAGTGCAAAACCGCCGGTGAGCAGGCTGGTCACCGGCCCCGGTGGCCGCCAGCGGTGGATGAAGTGAAGCCACATCAGTGTGGCAAGCGCCAGACTGCCCTCGCCGAACAGGTCCATCCAGTCAATGTCCGGCCAGGCTTTGGCGTTGCCGTGGGTGATGGCCGAGAGAGCGGTCGATACCGCCAGCACACTGATCAGCCAGTAGGCATAGCGGTGTAGAAATGCCTGCCAGCTGGCGGTATTGGCCCAGTGCCGGAGTGTGCGGGGGTCAAATAAGCTCAGCGAATCGCGTTTTTTCACGGCCTGATGCCCTGTTCATCGTTGTCGCATGGCAGGTCTGCAGAGGTACAGCCTGATCGTGCGGCTCACGTTAACAGCCCTGTATGACGGCAAAAGGTCATATTGGCTCAAGCAGGCGGAAAAGGACGCGAAATGCGCCGTTCTTCACCGCCCGGCCTCTGCGCTGTCAAGTCTCTGTCATCTGCGGGGCCTAGCGTGTGCACCTGAATTGATTGCAGCGAGGCCCTCTACTTACCGGCTAGAACTCACCGGGTAGAGGGGTCGCATGGATGAAACCAGGAGCCAAAATGAAACCCTCCCCCTTTAGTCTGGTTCTGGCGGCGTTTACGGTCGCCGCCCCGAGCGTTTATGCCGATGACGCGTCTCAACCAGTGGAAAGCGTTCACGTCTTTGCCGACCGTGTTGTTCAGCGCAACCACGTGGACAGCCCATCCCCCAAATTGGTTTACGACTCTGCGTTTTTCCAGCGCTTCGAGCCGATTTCGGTTGGCGACATGCTTAAGCGTGTGCCGGGTGTCAGCTTTACCAGCGATGTCGGTGAGTATGACTTGCCGAGGTTGCGCGGGTTGGACTCCAAGTACACGCAGGTGCTGATCAACGGGCGCAAGCTGCCGGGTGAGGAGAATGACGGCGCCATTGCGGTGGATCGCATCCCTGCCGAAATGGTGGAAAAGATCGAAATTCTGCGCAGCCCCACCAGTGACATCGATAGCGAGGGCATTGGCGGCACGCTGAATATCGTGCTCAAAGAGGGCGCCCGATATCAGGGTGGCATCTGGCGGCTGGGCGCGGTGCATATGGAAGAAACCGACGGCAGCGGCTTTATCGGCTTTACCGGCATGGGTGAGACACTGGAATACAATGTGTCGGCGAATATTCAGGAGCGACACAATCCCAAGAGCAAAGTTGCCAGCAAGCTCGACGGCGACGAGCGCGAGGACGTGGTGGAATCTGATGTGCGCGACAGCCGCGATGTCTCGCTCGCGGGGGATGCGATTGTGCATCTCAGCGATCGCGCCAAGCTCGGCTTTAACCTTTTCTATATGGATACCGAGCGCGACGAAGAAGAGAACACGCGCAAGAATGTTTTCCTTCGCGCCGACAGCAACTCGCCATTTGTATTGGATGAACAAACCCTCGAGAACCAGCTTGAAAAAATTGAGCAGAGCAACACCAACCTCGGGGTGAACTACGACTTGGCACTCGCTCGCGGTGAGCTGAATCTCTACGCATACAGCAACCAGTTTGAGCAGGACAAAACCGAAACCAATCGCGAGGCAGATCTGGGCGATCCACTGGAGCTGGATGAAATCGAGGTGACGGATATCGATGACAGCGATACGCGTGTCGGGGTTGCCTGGAAGGTGGATGGCGAGTCGATGACGTCAAAGTTCGGTGCCGAGGTCAGCCGTCGGGAACGTGAGTTTTCGGTGTATGTGGCCGACGACAGCGGTGTTGTGGACGATGAAGACGACGAGTTTGCCGACTTCCGCGCCACTATCGACGGCTACGACCTCTACGCCACCAGCAAAATGACGCTCAACCCCAAGTGGGAAGTGGAAGCCGGTGTACGGGCTGAATACCGCGACCAACAAGTGGAAGGGCGGGATTTTGCGGGCGCAAAGACTGACAGCGATCGCGATAACTGGGAGTACAACCCGTCAGTTCATCTGCGTTGGCATATCTCCGAACAGGATCAGTTTCGTGCCAGCGTGGCGCGCACGCTGCGCTATCCGCAGTTCGATCAGCTTAACCCCGTGGAGCTGACCATCGATGACGAAAAGTTTCGCGGTAATCCTGAACTGGATCCAGAGAGCGCTTGGGGCCTTGATATCGGCTACGACCACTTCATTGGCAATGCCGGTGTGGTGGGGGTCAACGTATTTTATCGGGAAGTCAGCGACCTGATTGAATACCAGCAGACCGAGATTACTGTCGGCGTGGATGACTTCGACTTACGCGAGCCGATCAATAACCGCAACGATGGCACCATCATGGGCGTTGAGGTGGATGTCAGCACGCCATTCACGGCTTTCGGTCTTCCCAATCTCCAGGGTTTCCTCAACTACACGCTGTTGGATTCGGAAGTGGAAGATCCCTATTTTGAGGGCGTTGAGCGTCGCTTCAGCGGGCAGGCCGAGTATGTCTATAACATCGGCTTTGAGCACGAAATTGAGTCAATGGCGTTCAGCTACGGCATGAGCTATCAGCGCCAGGGTGCGGCTGAAGAGTTCGAGGGTGGTGAGGTGAACCGCATTACCTACGACGGCAATCTGGAGGTTTTCATTGAGAAGCGCTTTGCCAGCGGGGACTATGTGGTGCGATTGTCCGGCCAAAACCTGCTGGATGCGGAGAAGCGTGAGTTGATTAAAGAATACGACGACTCTGCAGCCTACCGCGCCGATAATTTTGATACCCGCGAAGTTGAGGTTGAGGAAACCAGCCCCTCCGTCATCCTGACCTTCCGCGGCCGTTTCTGAGAGGGAGAGCGAAAATGATTTTTAAGAAACGTACCGCCCTGACCCTCAATGCCCTGCTGCTGGGTGCTTGCGCCAGCCTGCCCGAGGCTCCGGCAACGCTGGCGACGGTCTCCGCCGACGACCACCAATTGATGTTGAGTCGGGCTGGTGTCGCCACCGTGATTCATGAGGCCGAGTCCGAAATCGAAGCGGTGGCTGGCAATGGCCGGCAGTTGCTGTGGATAGAAGATGCCGAGGCCGTCCTATGGGCGGGTGAACTCGGCGACCAGCGACTGGATGCCAATAAGCTGGCGAACCTGGATCACGATGCGGATGGCCTGTGTTTTGCCCCGGTTGCACCTGGCGTATTCGATGTACTGATCAGCGACGGGGATGGCCGAGTGTTCCAATACTGGCTGGACTGGGCGTCGCAGTCACTGCGCCCGGTGCGCAGCCTGCATACCAATCCCGATATTGAGCAGTGTCTGCTGACCGCCAATGAATTGCTGCTCAACGACCCGTATTTAGGCCCGGTTCGCGCGGATCGCAATCCGGAAAGCGATGCGATCCTGCAGCCACTGGCGGCGCCGTTAACGGCGGCGCAGCAAAGCCAGTTGGATAGTGGCAGCTATCTGATGTTTGCCGACACTCTTCATGGAATGCCTGAGCCTGAGGTGCCGGGCGTACAAGCAGATCGCGAAACGACACCGGTTCAGGGGCCGGGTGACGCCGCAGATGATCCGGCGATACTCGCTGCGGCCGACGGCAATTTCTGGGTAGTGGGCACCGACAAGAAGCGCGGCCTGGCGGTGTACAGCGCTGACGGTGAGCTGCGACATTTTCTGCCCGAGGGACGTGAGAATAACGTCGATGCCCTGCCTCTGGGCGACGACCGCTTTCTGCTGGCGGCGAGCAATCGCACCCACAAAAGTATCGATCTGTTTATGGCCGATATGCAGGCGGACAGCATTGCCCTGACGCAACGTATCCCTGTGTCGCTCGAGGACCCCTACGGCCTGTGCATGGGGCGCAATGCGACCGGGCAGCCACTGGTGTTCATCGGTGATTCCGAAGGGCGCGTGGAATACTGGCGGCTCGAGGGTGATCAGGTCAGCAAGCGCCGCGATTTCGATTTCGACTCACAAACAGAGGGCTGTGTGTACGATGCGCGGCGCCATCTGCTCTACGTGGGTCAGGAAGATCGCGGTATCTGGCAGATTGATCCGGAAAGCGGCGAGCGCCGCCTGATCGAAAGCATTGAGCAGGGCCATCTGGTGGCCGATGTGGAAGGGCTGGATATATACGACGGCGAGCAGCGCTGGCTGATTGCGTCCAGTCAGGGGGATGACAGCTATGTTGTCTACGAGCTTGATCCCTGGCGCTATGTGGCGAAGTTTCGCATCGTGCCCGACTACGCGCGGGGGATAGACGGTGTGTCCGAGACCGATGGTCTGGCCGTGAGCACGGCGGCCTTGACCGGGTATCCCAAGGGGGTGCTGGTGGTACAGGACGGGCGCAACCGGGCGCCGGCGGCACCGCAAAACTTCAAACTGGTGGACTGGCGCCAGATTGAGGCCCTGTTAAACGCGGCGCCCTGAGGGCGCCTACTCTTCTTCCTTGCTGGCGAGGCGGTCTTTTTCGACCTCATTTTTGGCCAGCAGGCGGGCGGCTTCCAGCTCTTCGGTGAGTTTGCTCAGCTCGGCTTTCACGGCGTCGCGGTCGAGTTCTTCGGCGCCTTCTTCCGGCTCGGCATTGAGCTGCGCTTTCAGGCTTTTGATTTTGCCTTCCAGCGCCTCCACCGCACTGGTCATTTCCGCTTTGTTGAACAGCACTTCTTCCGCGTGGCCGGTCTTGTCCCGCTCCGGTACAAAGCGCTGTTTGACCGGGATAATGGCTTCGGTGGGGTCGAGTACACGCTGGTTCATAAAATTCGGTGAGACAATCTCGATCCCGGCATCGTGCAGGGCGTCGAGCATTTTACCGCGCAGCTTGGAGCGGGTGCTGACCAGCAATCCGGCTTCTTCCAGCCAGCCGCTGGCCCGATACAGCACAGAGAAATCACCCAGTTCGCGAATCTGCACAAAGCCGTTGCCCAGCTCGGTATTTTCAATGGCGCGCAGCAGCGCGGCTTCGGCATCGCGTCGGTCGACGTCGTAACCCAGCGAGACCTCGGCAGAGACCACCGTGCCCGATGCGCGCACGACGTTGTAGGGTTCCTGAACCAGCAGCAGGTTCGGCACGGTGACCAGCTCGCTGGTTTCGTTCTGAATTTCCACATGGAGCAGGCCACGCTGGCTGACCCGACCGAGCTCGTTGCGAAACTCAATATAGTCCCCGGCGCGAAAGCTGTTCACCGTTCTGAGCATAAACCCCGCCATCAGGTTACCCATCACCGAGGTGGAAGACAGTGCGATAGCGGCACTGGCCAGCAAGCCGATGAGTGAGAACAACTGGCCGCGCAGATCATTGTCCACCGGGATTGTCGCGACAATCAGCACAATGCCCAGCAGGCGCATTGCCAGGCGGCTGCCCTGCTCGCGGTAGCGAATATCGGCCCCGTGGGCTTTCTGCGCGGCGAACACCCGGCGAACCACCAGCCAGACAATCACCAGTGCGCCCATTACGATCGCGGTCGGCAACCAGGGCAACAGGGCGCTGGCCAGGGTCGACGGCAGCGATGTCAGTGTCTCTTCCATTCCCGCTCCAAATGCGTTTTTGCTCAGTGTAGCGGCGCAGGCGGTTGACCACCAAACGCATTCAGTGACGCGACGGCCCTGTGGTAGACTGTGCGGCTACAAACGGAGAGCTGAACTACAGAGGTCCACATGCCTGCATACCGTTCCAAAACTTCCACCGCCGGTCGCAATATGGCGGGTGCTCGTGCCCTGTGGCGCGCCACGGGCATGAAAGACGACGATTTCAACAAGCCGATCATTGCGGTCGCTAACTCGTTTACCCAGTTTGTACCCGGTCACGTCCACCTGAAGGACATGGGGCAGCTGGTTGCGCGTGAAATTGAAAAAGCGGGTGGCGTTGCCAAAGAATTCAACACCATCGCCGTGGACGACGGCATCGCCATGGGCCACGACGGCATGCTCTACAGCCTGCCCAGCCGCGACATTATTGCCGATTCCGTTGAGTACATGGTGAATGCGCACTGCGCCGATGCCATCGTGTGTATTTCCAACTGTGACAAGATCACGCCGGGAATGTTGATGGCGGCGATGCGGCTGAACGTGCCGGTCATTTTTGTTTCCGGTGGCCCGATGGAAGCCGGTAAAACCAAGCTGTCTGAAAACAAGCTCGATCTCGTCGATGCCATGGTGATCGCCGTGGATGACAGCGCCGATGATGAAACTGTTGCCGAATATGAGCGCTCAGCCTGCCCAACCTGTGGCAGCTGTTCGGGGATGTTTACTGCCAACTCCATGAACTGCCTGACCGAGGCGCTAGGTCTGTCACTGCCGGGTAACGGCTCTCTGCTGGCGACCCATGCCGATCGTGAAAAGCTGTTTTTGGAAGCGGGTCGTCGCATTGTCGAGCTGGCCAAGCGCTACTACGAAGAGGACGACGACAGCGTCCTGCCGCGCAATATTGCCAATCGCGATGCCTTTAACAACGCGATGGCGCTGGATATCGCCATGGGCGGCTCTACCAACACCATTCTTCACCTGCTGGCCGCGGCACAGGAAGCGGAGCTGGACTTCGGCATGAAGGATATCGACGAGCTGTCGCGCCGTGTTCCCCAGTTGTGCAAGGTGGCTCCAAATACGCCGCTGTACCATATGGAAGACGTGCATCGCGCGGGTGGGGTGATGGGCATTCTTGCCGAACTGGCTCGCGCCGATCTCCTCAACACCGGTTTGCCCACGGTACACGCCAGCAGCCTGGCTTCTGCGCTGCAGACCTGGGACATCATGGTCACCGACAACGATGCGGTGAAAACTTTTTATAAAGCGGGCCCGGCGGGCATTCCTACCCAGACGGCCTTCAGTCAGGATACGCGTTGGCCGTCGCTGGACGCCGATCGCGAGAATGGCTGTATCCGCTCGCTGGAAAATGCCTTTTCTCTGGAAGGTGGTCTGGCGGTGCTGCATGGCAATATTGCGGAAGATGGCTGTGTGGTGAAAACCTCGGGCGTGGATGAAAGCATTCTGGTCTTCGAAGGCCCGGCGCACATTTGCGAGAGCCAGGAAGATGCCGTTGACGATATTCTCAACGACCGCGTGAAAGCGGGCGATGTGGTAATCGTGCGTTACGAGGGCCCGAAAGGTGGCCCCGGTATGCAGGAAATGCTTTACCCCACCAGCTACATCAAATCCAAGGGCCTTGGCAAAGCCTGTGCACTGCTGACCGACGGGCGTTTCTCCGGGGGGACTTCGGGGCTGTCTATCGGTCACGTATCGCCGGAAGCGGCATCAGGCGGCGCGATTGGTTTGGTGGAAAAGGGCGATATCATCCGCATCGATATTCCTGCACGGACCATCAACGTGCTGATCGATGACGCCGAACTGGCCAAGCGCCGCAAGGCCATGGATGCCAAAGGTGACAGCGCCTGGCAGCCGGTCAAACAGCGCCCTCGCAAAGTCTCTGCGGCGTTGAAGGCCTACGCCAAAATGGCGACCAGTGCCGACAAGGGCGCGGTACGAGACGTTAATCAGCTGTAAACCCCAGTCAGCGGAAGGGCCTTGTCTCTTCCGCTGACCCCTTGCGTCCCCTCCGTACTCCCCCATCCCCCTCTTTCTTTTTTGCCAAGTGCCGTGTTTCTGAGTGCCTGTCTGTCGCCCATTCTGATGAGGGCGTCCAGCCTGTGCTGCTGCAAAAATGCGAGTCATTGATGGGAGGATGACTATGCAAAGGCACAGGGGACATGTCGCGCTGATTACCGGCGCGGCTTCAGGTATTGGGCGCGCCACCGCGGTCAGGCTGGCCGAAGAGGGCGCCAGCGTCATGTTGGCGGATGTCAATCGGGAGGGGCTGGAGGCGACTCGCGCCTTGCTGCCTGCGTCGACAGCAGCGCAGTGCGTTGAACTTGACGTGACGCAACAGGATAGCTGCCAGCAGGCAGTTGAACAGTGTATTCGGGATTTCGGGCGGCTGGATGTGCTGTGCAATATTGCGGGCATATCCCTCTGTCGGCACTTGGCGGATATCACGGCTGAGGAGTGGCAGCGCATTGTGGCCATCAATCTCAATGGCGTGTTTTTCATGTGTCAGGCTGCCATGCCACGACTGGTCGAGACTCGGGGAAATGTTGTCAATATGGCGTCTACCGCTGGGCTGGAAGGCCTGGCCTACAATGCGGCCTACTGCGCGACCAAAGCGGCGGTGGTGATGTTCAGCAAATCGCTGGCGCTGGAGTTTTCCGGCAAGGGCGTGAGGGTGAATGCGATTTGTCCCGGTGCGGTGGAGACGCCGCTCAGCTCGGCGTTTGAAATGCCGGAAGGGGCGGATCCGGCGCTGCTGGGACGTATGTTTCCGCTGCTGGAGATGAGTAAGCCCGACGAAGTTGCGGCAGCCGTTGCCTACCTGTCTTCTCCCGAGGCGCGTTTCGTTACCGGCGTAGCGTTTGCGATTGATGGCGGACAGACGGCGGGTTGATCTGCGGCAATCGTGATTGAGTTGTCGCCAGCGAGATGTTTTCCGTTGTGAAATCGGTGTAGCGTTGTAGGCATCGGCTGGTGATAACGGAAAGTGTGGTGGACGAGACAAAGCTGGAGAAACTCAAGGCCGGAGACGAGGCGCTGTTTGCTGACGTAGTGCGAGAGCATCATCGCGCCTTGCTCGCGTTGGTGGTGCCGCTGGTCGGCCACAGCGACGCGGAGGAGGCGGTGCAGAATGCCTGGATTAAGGCCCATCGTGCACTGCCGGGTTTTGCGGGGCGCTCCAGTCTTCGCACCTGGCTGGGACGTATTGCCCTCAATGAAGCCAAGATGCTGCTCCGCAAGGGCGGCCGCGAAGCTTGCCTGACGGATATGTTCCCGGATGCGCTGGCGGCGGACGTTCTGGAGGGCCGCTTCGATCGTCGCGGTCACTGGCAGTCACCTCTGGTGCAGTGGGATCTGGAGAGCCCCGACAGTCTGCTGATGCGCGATGACCTGTCCGATTGTCTCGATCGGATACTGGAAGCAATGCCCACAACACAGCGCGCGGTGCTTGAGCTGCGCGATACGGCTGGCATTGCCTTCGAGGACATCTGTAACGAACTGTCGATTTCTGCATCCAATGCTCGGGTGATTTTGCACCGTGCCCGCAGCCAGTTAGTGAAACTGGTGGATCACTACGAGGAGACCGGGGAATGCTGAAATGTCGGGAGTTTATCGATACCGCTGATGCGCTGGTAGAGGGCGAACTGACGGTTCGTCAGCGTCTGTCGATGCGCCTGCACTGGTTTATCTGTAAACATTGCCGCCGTTATCTCAGTCAGTTGCGGGCATTACTCGGCGCGATCCCCTTTATGCACAAACCGGCCAGTGACGAGGAAGTCGAGCGGGTGATGCGGGGTCTCAGGTCGGCAGATGAGCATCGGGACGGTGGCGAATAGTTTTTTGCGAAAGACTGTAACAAGCTGACGGTCTGTCGCATCTACGTAGCACCAACACATTGTTAATAATCAGGAGTTCACCATGCGTAGCAAATCCATCAATGCGGTAAAAAGTGCGGTCGGTCTGGCGCTGATGTCCACGGGGCTGGCAGTTTCAGCACAGGCGTCAGCGGGCGAAAACCCCTTTCTTGCGAAAGATCTGGGCAGCGGTTACCAGCTGGCGAGCAAGGATATGGAAGGCAAATGCGGCGAAGCCAAGTGTGGCGAACGCAAGCCCGCCAAGGAAATGGAAGGTAAATGTGGCGAGGCGAAATGTGGCGAGCAGAAAGCTGCCAAACAGCATGAAGGCAAGTGTGGGGAAGCCAAGTGCGGAGAGAAGAAATCGATGAAAAGCCAGGAAGGTAAATGTGGCGAAGGTAAGTGCGGCGGTTAATTTGACGCATAACTGATAGGAAGTAAGGCCATGTTTTCCACTGACTTTGGCAAGGTGTCCGGCGCTGGTCTCGGCCTGCGCCGGGCACTGATGGACCCGCTGGAGAACGAGGAAGCAGCGTGGCCGGACTTTCTGGAGGTTGCACCGGAAAACTGGATACGGGTGGGCGGTCGTTTTGGCCGCCGCTTCGCTGCACTTGCTGAGCGACGGCCGCTGCTTTGTCACGGCCTGTCGCTGTCGCTGGGCAGCACCGACCCCGTCGACTGGGCGTTTCTTGGCGAAGTGCGCGACTTCCTTCGCAAGCACCGTGTACAGAAATACACCGAACACCTGAGCTATTGCAGTGACAATGGCCACTTATACGACCTGGCGCCGATCCCGTTTACCGAGGAAGCCGTGCGCCATGTTGCCGGACGTATCGCAGCCGTGCAGGATTTTCTCGGCGAGCGTATCGGCATTGAAAACGTCAGTTACTACGCGGCGCCTGGCGCCGATATGTCGGAAATCGACTTTGTTAACGCCGTGCTGAATGAAGCTGACTGCGAGCTGCTGCTCGATGTGAACAACATCTACGTGAACAGCATCAACCATGGCTACGATCCGCTTGCCTATTTGCAGGCACTGCCGCTGGAACGCGTCTGCTACATCCATGTGGCCGGGCATTACGATGAAGCGGACGACCTGAAAATCGACACCCATGGCGCGGATGTCATCGACCCGGTATGGGGCTTACTGGCGCAGACCTATCAGCGAGTCGGTGCCCTGCCTACCTTGTTGGAGCGGGATTTCAACTTTCCGCCGCTGGCGGAATTGATGGTGGAAGTGGAACAGATTCGCCAGTTACAGGCCGGTGTTGAGATACCGGCGAGGGCACTGCGATGAGCGAATCTTTCCGTGATGTGCAGCGGCAGTTCAGCGCCTATATGCGCGACCCCGAGAACACGATGCCGCCAGCAAATATCGAAGAACGGCGACTCAAGGTCTATCGCGAGCTGTTCTACAACACGGTGGAGGGCCTGCTTGCCAAAAGCTTTCCGGTGATTCGGGAGATACTTGATGACCGGGATCAGTGGCATGTCCTGGTCCGCGATTTTTACACCAATGCCCGCTGCGACAGCCCCTATTTTACGGAATTGCCCGAGCGCTTTGTGGCCTATCTGGCTGATGAGGTGGCGCTCCCACTGCCACCCTACCTGCCTGAGCTGGCGCACTACGAGTGGCTGGAACTGGTGCTGGAAATTGCCGAAGACACCAAGCTTGTACCGCCCGCTACACAGGGCGATTTGTTAGATGACTTGCCGGTACTGAACCCCGTTTATCAACTGGCGCAATACCACTGGCCGGTCAGCCAGATTGCGGTGAACTGTGAGCCCGATGCGCCATTGAGCACGCCAATGCTGGTGCTGCTATACCGCGATGCCGGTGACGTCGTGCGGTTTATGGAGATCAACGGCATCACCGCCGCGTTCGTTGAGCAGCTCAACAGCGTGCCCGAGTTGTCAGGCCGAGAGCATTTGCAACGACTTGCGACGCAGTTGCCGCAGATTCCGGTGGAGCAGGTTTTGCATTTTGGCTCCGATATGCTGACCGACTTTCAGGCGCGTGGCCTGATTCTCGGGACGATGCAAAGGCCGTGAATCCGGTTTCTTGAATTCTCAATGCCCCAACCTTTCGGGAGACTCATCATGATTCGATCCCTGCCGCAGCGTGTACATGGCTGGCTTGACGGCAGTCGTCAGCTCGACTTTATCGCCCCGCTGCTGCTTCGCCTGTTTCTCGCACCGGTGTTTATTTCTGCGGGCTTGAACAAGCTGCTGGCTTTCGACAGCACGGTGGAATGGTTTGGCAATGCCGACTGGGGACTGGGCCTGCCCCTGCCCTGGCTGATGGCCTTTCTCGCCGTTGCCACCGAGCTGTTGGGGGGTGTCCTCCTGCTACTGGGTCTGGCTACCCGCTATATCGCCGTACCGTTGATGGTGACCATGCTGGTGGCGGCGTTCGCGGTGCATTGGGACAACGGCTGGTATGCGATCGCCCCCTCTGACCCTGCCACCAGCATGTCGCAGCCGCTGGCCGCTATCGGCGTTCCCGGTGCCGAGGCCAGTTTGCAAAACAGCGAAGAAGTCAGCAAACGGCTGGACGCCGCGCGTGGCCTGCTGCAGGAGCATGGCCACTACAACTGGCTGACGGAAACAGGTCCCTTTGTGGTGCTTAACAACGGTATCGAATTTGCGGCCACCTACTTCATCATGCTGCTGTCGCTGTTCTTTACCGGCGCGGGACGGTATTTGAGTTTGGATTATTGGTGGGCGCGTCGTTTTTGGGAATAAAGACGCTGCCCCCAAACCGGGGTTGATGACGGGCAGCGTCTCATTTGGTTTATTCCAACACGATTGGCATAGGTAGTGGATATTCTCGTGGCGCTCTTGGTGATTTGCCGCGATTGGTGTGGGGAAGTCGTTGCAGGAACAGCCTTTTGCCACCACGAGAAATAATCTCTCCGGACTTCACTTCCCCTAGAAGTTCGAGAGTGCGTATTGCTTGGCTGCGAAACTCTTCGAAATCAATGTCATTGGACGTGCGCATGGAAAGATAGTTGACGACTTTTCCATCTTTAATAGCAGCCCAGTATTTTCCGTAAGTTAATGTTTTGTCTTCCATAACTCAGTGTTTCCTGTTGTTACTGTATAGGTGATCACTGCGGTCGTGCCTCCGCAGTAGTTTGTTGTTTTCTTTAAGTCTCGTTGATCGCTTGAAGCAATAATTCTTCTACATAGCGCTTGTAGCGAAGATAGACCGAGGTCTGCTGTGGCTCGGAATCTGCCAGACTGAGGCGGTCGAGGTAGAAGCGCCGCTGATCGGGGAAGCGCTCCCGCAATTGGCTGGCGAGTCGTCGAAAGACGCTGTCGCCCTCGTCGGCATGACACAGCAACTGATTATTCCAGCGCAGGTCGAAGACCGGTTTAGCGCCGGACCGGGGGTGGGCGATGGCTTCCAGATAGAGTCCGGAGCGGGCGCGACTGGGTGGTGGCGGACAGTCCACAGCCTGCCAGCGGCCGTCCTGTCGCCGCAGAGAATGAAGCTGTACGCGGTGCTGACGGTTCTGCTCCTGCCGGCAGTGTTGGAGAAAGCCCAGCAATTGCTGCAGCAGGGCTTCGGGGTCGCGGCTTTCGTTGGCGAGGTAGCACAGTGAGCCACGTTCATCGCGGACAAAAATGTCGACCAGGGCTTCACGCGGGTGAAGAAAAAGATGGCAGTCGTCGCTGTGGCTGTGGGCGACGATGGCGGCGAGTGCGGAATCAGGTACGCAAAACGGATCCAGGTGCAGTGGACTGAATTGCTCCTGTCCCCGCTCCAGACATTGGATTAATTCCGGGTAGCTGCTGAGTGTTGCCACATCCAGTTCATTGTTGCGCTGCCGGACAATATGAAATCCGTCGGCCAGTTTGAGAATGTAGCGACTGTTGGCATTCTGTTGAAAGCAGTTGTCGAGGCTTGTGGTGAGCTGTTGCAGGCGGTTGACGAGTTGATCGTCGGGATCGTTGAAACAGAGCATCTGGATAGTGGGGCTAACCCCGACGTGGTCGGCCGCGATGCGGATCTGGTGGTAAGCGCGAAGACTGTTGAGCAGAGTGTCGCTGCCACTGATTGCGGTAGCGGAGACTTCGCCCCAGCTGTTGACGACGACCAGTTCGGCGTTGGCGACGGGGTAACAACTGCGGTGCTGTCCGACGCCCTGGCTGCTGAGCTGCGACAGACTGTCCTGTCCTAGGTTGATACACAGCAGGACGTATTCCGGTGCTTTGGGGCGGCTGAAAACCTCGTGTTTGTCGGGGTCGGCGGCGGGCAGGCGGGCGGGCAGCGCTTTTTGCAGCCAGCAGGCCAGGCGATTGAGGTCGGATTCGGTAACGCCGAGCTTGTGGCTGCCCAGTCGCAAGCGGCTGTTCTCCTGAACCAGTCCGTTGCACAGACACCAGCAGAGCAGTCGGCAGAGCTGATCGTCCTCCTTGAGCGTTGTTTCGCTGTGGAAGTCGTTGCGGGGGCTGCTGCTAACCACCCAGCGCCGACGATCGCCGAAGCCGATCGTATAGAAGTACAGCTGTTGCTCAGAAAGGTCGGGAGAGATGCCGGGGTTGAGCCATTCAATTTTGTTGCGCTTGCGTTCAAAGGCCGCATAGAGCTTTCGCCCCAGCAGGGTCATTTCTTCAGAGTTGATCAGCGCTGACTGCTGACTGCGCGCCGCAAAGTCCTGCAGAAATCGGTAGCTGTGGGTAAGCTCGGCCACCAGAAAACGGTGTTCGTCGCGGACTCGGCGCAGCTTCCAGCGGTGACGGGTGTCGAGGTTGAGCAGCGTTTCAGACGGCCATTGCCACTCTTTTACCAACGCTTCCAGTCGTGTTCGTCGGTCTGCCTGTTTACTGAGCCCGGGGCGGGAGAGGTGCAGGCCGGTTTTGAAGTAAAAAGCGCGGCGCACCAGCTCCAGTCGATCCTTTTCACCGCGCTGACGGAGATGCTGCTCCAGGCGACGGTAAACCATAATGTAGGGGTCCAACTCGTCGAGGTTGGTATCGCCCTCGTGCACCCGCGCTTTCATTGTCAGGCAGATGGCCTGCACATTGGGGTAGTCGCTGGCATAGGCTTCGGTCAGCAGCAGTTTCAGCAGGGCCTTGTACGGCGAGGCGATCGCCTTGTAGAGCTGCCAGACACCTGCGCCGATAAACTCCCCGGCGGGAATCGCCGCTACCCCGCCGAAGTCGATACTTTCGTCCGGACCGACAAAGTTCTGCACATGCAGCAGCGCGGTATATTCCGGGTAGTTGGCCTCCTCATCGGGGGGCACTAGCCACCAGATCGGGTAGCGGCCAGCCAGCAAAATGGCGCTGCGGTAGAACTCATCCAACAGCAAATAATGCTGACTGGTGCCGGCGCCGTCAGCGCTCAGGCGCTCGCGTTCTCCCCGGCGGAATTGCTCGCTGTCCATCAGAAAGAAGTGCAGGTCCAGACCGAGGCCAGCAGCCCATGCTGACAGCGCATCGGCTTTGTCCTGCAATTGTTGCAGGGCGCTATGGTCGAGGTCGCTGCGGTGGCAGAGCCAGATATCGAGATCGGAGTCCTCGGCCTGAGCGATGCTGCCGCAGGAACCCATTACAAACAGGCTGTGGATGTGGGTCGTGCCGTCATGGGGACGGTAGCTGAAGCCGCTGGACAGTGATTGTCGGGCGCGGCCGAGCAGCTGCTCACTGGGCTGGTAGCCGTCGATGCCACAGGGAGTGTGACGGCTCACGTAGCCTGGCAGTGCAGGATGGTTGACGTGCAGCAGCAGCGGCACCAGATCGAAGAGCAGGCGTTGATGTTCCTGCAGTGCGGTGCGATTGCGCTGCAAGCGGGCGGTATTAAGTTGCATGAAGCGGGCGCGCAGCTCGGCAATGCGGTGTGGATTGATTCCGCGGTCGAAGAGTTTGGAAAGTGCCTCGCGTCCTGGCATCACTGTTGACCTTGAGCCTGAGGTCTACACTGTAGCCTGCTGCGTGCTCGCTGTCATGAGCGGTGCAAGAGCAGGTGGCCCTGCGTATCGACGCGGCCCTGCCAGCCTGGCGCCAGCCAGGTTGTGGCGACGGCCTCGGTGATCAGTGCCGGACCGTCGATCTGTTGCCCCACCGCCAGTGCCGGGCGGCTGTAACAGGGTACGGGCGTGTCGATAAAGGCCACTGTCTGATACCGGGCTGGTTCGGTCGGCTGCGGTTCAGGTGTCGGCAGTGCTGTGACAGCGGCGGGGGCACGCAGTGCCATGCGTAAATTGACCAGTTGTACCGGCAGGGCAAGGTCGTGGCCATAGCGCTGCTGGTGGGCTCGGTGAAACTGGGCGGCGCAGTCGTTCAGGTCGTCCTGATAGGGAATATTCAGCGTGTAGGATTGGCCCTGGTAGCACAGGTCCAGCGATAACTGTGTGTGGATTTGCTCCGTGGTCACGCCCTCGGCCAAGAGCGCGGTTCGCCCTTCGTTGAGCATCTCGTCGAGGGGGCCTTGCAGTGCTGCTGAAGTCAGTGCCGCCAGCGGCTGACTGAGGGTACGCGAGAGCTGGCGTTCTCGTGGGGCCAGCAACATTCCCAGCGCCGAGAATACGCCGCCGTGGTTGGGAACGATCACCTCCCGGCTGCCCAGGGCTTCCGCCAGCTCGCAAATGTGCAGGCCGCCGGCGCCGCCGAAGCAGCACAGGCTGAAGGCTTCCGGATCGAAGCCGCGCTGAACGGATATTAGCCGCAGCGCGCGCACCATGTGCTCGTTGGCAATCGCAATAATCCCGGCGGCGGCCTCTTCCGTCGCCATACCCAGCTCTCTGGCCAGCGCCGATACGGCGCGGTAGGCGTCGTCGTAACGCAAGCTCATGCTGCCGCCCAGTTTCGCGTTGGCAGGCAGCCGACCGAGTACGACATTGGCGTCGGTCACCGTTGCCTGTGTGCCGCCGTTGCCATAGGCGGCGGGACCGGGGTCGGCCCCGGCGGATTCGGGCCCGACCTTGAGCAGTCCACCGTCATCGAGACTGGCAATGGAGCCGCCACCGGCGCCAATGGTGTGCATATCGACCATGGGCACGGCGACGGGATAGGGCCCGATTCGGCCCTCGCTGGTCAGTGCAATATCGCCATTGATCAGCGCGACATCGCTGGACGTTCCGCCCATATCGAAGGTGATAAGCTGTTTTTTGCCGATGTTATGCCCAAGTTGTCGGGCGGCGGCCAAGCCCCCGGCGGGGCCGGATAGCAGCAGATTCACCGCGCGGTTACCGGCATTGTGGGCATCGGTTGTGCCGCCGGAGGATTGCATGATCGACAGAGGCGTACTGCGCAGCGCCACTTGCAGACGTTGCAGGTAGCTCTGCACTTTGGGGCCCAGCCAGGCGTTCAGCCAGGTTGCCATGCCGCGCTCGTACTCCTTGTACTCGGGCAGGATGGCCGACGAACGGGCACAAAATACACCGTCAGGCATGGCCGCTTCGATGGCCTTTTCGTCCTCGTCGTTGAGAAAGGAGAACAGTAAATTAATGGCGACAGCGTCGACCTCCAGCGCGTCGACGGCGGCGCGCAGCTCGGCCAGCTGTTCCGCGCTGATTTGCTGTAATACCTGGCCCTGCGCATCGACACGGCAGTCGGCTTCAAGGCAAAGCTCGGCCGGAACGGGTGTAGCCTTTGCGGCGGGGCGAAGTGCGTAGAGTTTTTCCCGGGTCTGGCGGCCTATGCTCAAGAGATCGGCGAAGCCGCGGTTGCCAATATATGCGGTACGCACACCTTTACCTTCCAGCGCGGCGTTGGTGGCGACGGTGGAGCCATGGACCACGGTCAGGCTGCCATCGTCCACGCGGGCATTCAGCCCGAGGGCGGCAATGCCCTGCAGTATGGCCTGCTCTGGCTGCGCCGGGGTGGACAGGCATTTGTGCAAGGCAATGTGCTTGCCATCGACGAGAATAAAGTCGGTGAAGGTGCCGCCGGTGTCGACGCCGAGATATGCTGTGTCTGCCATAGTCTGCTGTTTGTCAAAAAAAGCCATTGTCGCGGTTGCAGCGGCAGATGTCATGATCTCTGGAGGCGTGTCGCAGACATAAAAAAGGGGCCTGAAAGGCCCCATAAAATCGGTGTCATCGTGTTAGTCCACTGCCGCCCATTTCGGCAGTTTTCCGTAAAGTGATGTCACCCGTCCCAAAAACGCAACGGTGCGATCACGCATCCATCTGAATTGCGTTACTCCGTATCGTGCGGTTGGCTTGGTTTCTCTGCGCCGCCAGCAGGTTTGGTGCCGAGGGCGGGAACCAGTGAGTGCCAGGCGACCAGCACTACCGCGAACGCGAGTAAAAATAGTCCGGGAGTCATATCGGTATACCTTGAAAATCTGCTCGGTAAATCAACCACAGTTGTCCAATGTGATTACGTTATCCGAACGCGAGAATTTTGGTATACGCAGATGCCGCAGTCTCCGCAGAAGATTGTTACATGCCTCTGGCGAAGCGGCAAGCGACTTCGCCAGAGCGGGGACGGGCTTACCAGCGGTAGCTGGCTTGCAGTGCAACCGTGCGTGGCGCGTTGATCAGTGCGTGGTGCGTGGTGGCGCCGGTAACCGTTTTGGCGGTCGGAGCGTCTACGCCGTACAGAACCACCAGTTCATCACTGAGGTTCTTGCCGAGCAGGGCCAGTTCCCAGCTGCCGTCGATGGCCGATACGGCGACTCGGCCGTTGTACTGGATATAGGCCTCCTGCTTGATGCGGTTATCCATGTTCGGCGAGGGGTGGTATTCGTCGGTGAAGATAGCATCGATATTGGCGCGGAACATCAGCCAGTCGCTCAGAGGACGCTCGTAAGACAGCAGCAGGTTGCCGGAATAGTCGGCGACGTACTGGTTGGTCTTGCCACTGAAGTCGCAGTTCACGCCATTGGGGTTGTCCGGCACCTGGTCTTGAATACAGGTGCCGAAGGCATGGTCGAGAAACTCGAAGTCGAGGAAGGCCAGGCCCCCGGCGAGTATCAGGTTCTCGGTCAGTGCCAGGCGGCCATCCAGCTCAAGACCTTGTGAGATCGCGCTGGCGGCGTTGCCCACGTTAAAGCCGAGGGTGCCATCGAAGACGCTGACTTGCAGATTGTCGAATTCAGTGCGGAACAGGGCCGCGTTCAGCTCGGCGGCGCCGTCCAGCAGTGACGTTTTAAAGCCCAGTTCGTAGCTCAGCGCTTCCTCTTCTTCAAATTCGAAGCTGCCGATCAGCACCTGTTGGTTGGTGGTGAGGGCGTTGGGGTTGACCGGCGTGGGGTCAGCGCTGGGGGAGGCGTTGGAGCGCGCATCGAAGCCGCCGGACTTGTAGCCGCGGCTGGCTGAGAAGTAGGCCATCAGCGTGTCGGTGGCGTCCCACTGAATATTGATCAGCGGCGCAAACTGCACTTCTTCGCGCTCGCCTTTCAGGCTGTGGCGCTCGGCGCCGAAGCTGACGGCCGCGGCGGTATCCACTTCTCCGGCGGGCTGCACGGTGCCGTCTTCGAAGGTGAAGTTGAAGTCGCGTGAGCCTTCCTTATTTTCCCATGTCAGGCGGCCACCCAGCGTCAGGCGGAACTCGCTGCTGACATTCCAGGTAGATTGCAGGAAGGTCGAGGCAATTTTCGACTCGCTGTAGAAGGTGCGGGGGGTGCGGATGCCGCGCAGCGCGTTGCCGGCGTCGCCGATACCGGCGATTTCGAAGGCGCTGGATGCACCTGCCAGCGGATCATAGTCGCCGCGAGCGCCGCCTTCGATCAGGTCGGCAGCATTAACCAGTTGCGGCACGATATCAGAGGGGAGGTACAGTGAGTCGAAGAAGTCCAGCTCGCTGTACTGCAGGTACAGGCCGCCGATAAATTCAAACTCTTCGCCAGCGGGCGAAATCCAGCGGAATTCCTGGCTGAACTGTTTGTATTCTTCCTCGAACTCGACCTGGAACAGCGGAGCGCCCGTGAAGTCGCAGTCGCAGTCCTCGTCGTATTCGTAGCCCATGATGCCGGTGATCGAGGTGAACTGGTGGCCATCGCGGTACCAGTCGACGTTGGCGGTAAAATTGTAGGTGTCGTTGTAACTGAAGTCGCCGTTGCTGTGGCGTTTGCGGTCGGCAGTGTTATTCAGTACGCCGGAGTCGGAGTCGATATCGACCAGCGCGCCGCTGCCTTGTAACTGCAGGGCGTCCAGCAGAAATTGCGGAAGGATACCGACCAGCCCGCCCAGTCCACCGAGATCGGGGAAGACGGTGCGGTCCATAATCTCACCGTAGGTGCGGCCATTAAACAGGAAGACGTCGTCGGTGGAGGGCTCGTTGGTGATGATTTCAGAGGTGCGGCCGATGACATCGAAGGAGCCGGATTCAATTTTGAAATTGGCGACAACGTCGTCGCTGACATCCCACAAAAGTTTAAAGCGCAGGGTTTCCTCGTCGCGCTGGGCTTCGTCGCGGTCCAGTACGAGGTTTTCCATGTAGCCATCCATTTCGCGTTTACGCGCGGCGAAACGGTAGCCGAAGCGGTCGCTGATCGGGCCGCTTAATACCAGATCGACAATGCGCTCATTCAGCTCGGGCTCGTAGGTCAGCTGAACATTGCCTTCGAAGTCCTCGGTGGGATCGGCGGTCTTGATATTGATGGCACCGGCAATACTGTTTTTGCCCAGCAGAATATTCTGTGGGCCGCGCAGCACCTCTACTCGGGACAGATCAAGAAACGGCGCGCGGGCGAGCTGGGCGCGGCCGTAGTAGATGCCGTCGACATACATACCAACGGATTGCTCAAAGCCCTGGTTCTCACCGGAGCCGATACCGCGGATGTAGATGTCGGTGCCAATGCCCGATTCCGACATGGTGAAGTTGGGCACATAGGCCTGCAGGTCTTCGATTTTGGCGATGCCCGCCTCCATCATCTTTTCACCGCCGATGGCACTCACCGAGACCGGCACATCTTGCAGACTTTGCTGGCGCAGTTGTGCCGTAACAACGACTTCTTCCAGAACGGGGCCGGCAACGGCTGCGCCGGAAACAAGCAGGGGAAGCAGCGATGAAGCTGCGCGGATACGAATTTTCATTGATGACCCTCTGAACCGCTTGCGCTACCCGCTACTGGTCAGGGGTGCGCTTTTTGTTATGGATGCAAGACGTAAATACAACGAGGTCTTTACTCGGGAGCGACCCAAATAACGACTTAACTATGTATTGTCGCGCGCGGCCAAGGCCCGTGCATTGGCTGCTGTAGGGCTTATAGCAGATATTTCGGTCAATGGGAGATGTTGTGGCGGGG
>MDTC01018139.1_pt1 | contig 61721 bp, 41 predicted proteins | sample 811181 | NCBI WGS metagenome assembly MDTC01 (sample SAMN05326644, study PRJNA326480) | marine metagenome | isolation source: seawater | place: Pacific Ocean: North | collected 2011 | reverse complement strand
GTAAGTCTTGTGGCTGAAACAGGAAGCCGAGGCTCTGATTCTCAGATGCCCTCGGAAGCTCGCTCCTTTAGGGGCGAGTAAGTTCACCTCCAGAGTGGGATATGCTCATACCGTATCTCACTCTTTTTTGTTTTCTTCGCTGGTTGGTATGTCTATGTATCGGATGTCTCTGTTCATTTTATTGCTGTCTTTCGTCGTTGGGTGCACCTCTTCCTCACAACACGAACCCGTTTATGAAGCTCCTTCCAAGAGAGAGAATCCAGGAGAGAAGCATTTTGAGCGCGTTGCTGAAGTGGGACAAGAGCCTGGATCTGAGGTGACGCCTGATGAGGTCCACGACGCACTCGATGCAGGTGTTGCTGATAGAGAAGTTTTTGTCGAGCTGGCTCCTGAGCCAGCCCTAGAACGTCCACCTGAGCCTGTCTGTCAGACGAAGACACCTACATTCCCTGAACCTGCACACATTGAGGCATGCAAAGTCATCATAAACGGGCCTTACAAGGACAAAAGCCTTGGCAAGGAGCACAGTGAAGCGCCTGAAATCCTCGTGGATCATCGCGCGATGAGATTGAACGTGAAGGCTGGGGAGGTCGGCTACTTTAAATACGATGCCTGGAGAGGATGTGACCACCACTTTTACTTCGATGCTGAGGTGAAAGTCTCCGTTGAAGATGGGCAAAAACGCTCGATCCCAACTGTCGCGATGTCAACAAGTGTGCGAGAGTGCCGGAACATTAAATATAAACACACTGTTCGTTTGACCCACGCGCAGTACTACTTCCTCAAAGTGGGACCTTTTGAAAAGGACATGATCTTCTCGGTCGTTGTGGACGATGGTCATATCCATGAGTGAATGAGGGCTCTCCCTTCCTTCCTGAAGATACTCTTGACAATTCCGAAAGTAGCTCCCTATACTTGCGCTCATTGCAGTAAGGCCGTTGGATAAAAGGGCCTCACATCTGGCCTCAAGTAACCGTAACTTTGCGATGGGAGAAGACCATGGGTAAGTTGGCGACGATTAATTTCAAGCAATGGATCGATGAGAACCGCGAGCTGCTTAAGCCTCCGGTTGGAAACAAGATGGTGTATCGTGGTAACGATGACTTCATCGTGATGGTTGTCGGTGGTCCCAACTCTCGTAAAGACTTTCATTATAATGAAGGCGAAGAGTTCTTTTACCAAGTCGAAGGTGATATCACTCTTCGCATCGTAGAAGACGGAAAGATCCGCGATCTACCTATCAAAGAGGGGGAGATCTTCTTGCTGCCTCCCAAAGTTCCCCACTCCCCACAACGTACAGAAGGTTCCATTGGTCTTGTCATCGAGCGCTATCGCAGTGAGAGCGAGAAGGACGGCTTTATGTGGTTTTGCGAAAGCTGTGATGAGAAGCTCTACGAGGAGTATTTTGAGTTGACAGACATCGTGACGCAGTTGCCGTCTGTCATGGAGCGTTTTTACTCTTCTGAGGAGAAGCGGACCTGCAAATCTTGTGGTGCTGTGATGGAGCGGCCTGCTTGAAGCGAGTGACTCGCTTCCATCCTCCTCCGAAGAAGGGGCTTTTACGCCTCAAGCACACGAAAGGTTTTGATCCGATGAAGACGTCACTGACGTTATCAGGTGAATGCTGGCAGGCTGATCTGGCCCACCCCATTGATATCTCCATTCCGCTGGACTTTTTTGGTGCACAACCAGGCGCCTTTGGTATCCAGAGAGCTGCCGCGCAGCCCTACACTGTCGGCGAATTTGTACTTGATACACGAGAGGGCGGCAGCGTCAATTGCTTCAATGTCCAGCTCAACCCCCACGGAAACGGCACCCACACCGAGTGTGTCGGACATATCCTCAACAAACGCATCTACATCAATGATATCCTCAAACAACCGATGTTTCCCGTACGTCTGGTGACCGTTACACCTCGTACGTGTGCTTCTGTCGATGACAAGGTGCATGGACCCTCTACGCCAGAAGACCTGGTGATCGATGTCGAGTCTCTGACCTCTGTCCTGTCGAAAGAGAGTGTCCCAACGGGAGGTGGCGTTGTGCTTCGTACATTGCCAAACGAGGTCGGTAAACAGAGTCGGAGTTATCGCCAGAAAAGACCGGCATATCTGACACCTGCATCGATGACATATCTGGTGTTATTAGGGGTTTGTCATCTGTTGCTCGATGTGCCCTCTGTGGACCGCGATGACGATGACGGGGCGCTCGTCGCGCATCACTTGTTTTGGGAGGTGCCACAAGGGTCACATGAGGTGGTTGGCGAGGTCAGTACAAAGACCATCACAGAGATGGTATATATCCCCGAAGAAGTGCCAGATGGTTTGTATTTGGCGAACCTTCAGATCCCTTCATTTTGTCTGGACGCGGCACCGTCGCGTCCTCTGTTGTATCGTATGGAACAAGTACCCTCTTAACGAGCGAAGGTCGACATGGAAAATCTGCGAAATGACCGTGACTTTGCATTAGAATTGGATCGTCAGGATCCGCTCGCCTCTTACCGCGATGCGTTTCTATTTCCCAAAAAGAAAGACGGCGAACCCGCAATCTACTTGTGTGGTAACTCTCTGGGGTTGCAACCGAAACGTGTGCAGGCGTGTCTTCAAGAGGAGCTTGACAAATGGCATACGTTCGGTGTGGAAGGTCACTTTGAAGAGCCTCACCCGTGGTACAGCTATCATGAGGTCTTTCAGCAATCAGCCGCACATATTGGTGGGGGACAACCCTCCGAGTTTGTCGTGATGAACAGCCTGACAGTAAATCTTCATCTCGCGATGGTGTCCTTTTACAGGCCCACACCAGAGCGGTACAAGATCGTGATCGAGGGCGGAGCGTTTCCTTCCGATCGTTACGCTGTTGGAAGCCAAGCACATTTTCATGGTTATTCGTTTGAAGACGCAATTGTCGAGCTACAACCACGTGAAGGGGAGTATTGCTTGCGCACTGAGGACATCGAGGCGTACTTTGCCGAGCATGGCCATGAGGTTGCGTTGTCGATGCTCAGTGGGGTCAACTTCTACACTGGACAGGTGTTTGACATGGAGCGGATCACAAAGGCCGCCCATGATGCAGGTTGTGTCGTTGGTTTTGACCTCGCACACGCAGCAGGGAATGTCCCCTTGAAGCTCCACGATTGGGGCGTCGATTTTGCGGCGTGGTGCTCCTACAAATACCTCAACTCCGGACCTGGTGGGGTCGCGTTCTTCTTTGTCCACGAGAGACACGAGAAGAATCCAGATCTACCGCGCTTTGCGGGGTGGTGGGGCAATGATCCCCAAACGCGCTTTGAGATGGGGCCACGTTTTGAACCCCATACAGGTGCAGCAGGTTGGCAGCTGAGCAACGCACCTATCTTGTCGATGGCATCTCTTCGTGCGTCGATGGAGCTGTTTGATGAGGTGGGGATGGAGAAGCTACGTGATAAGTCGCTCAAGTTGACGACTTATCTGCTCGGTTTGATCGATGATATCTCCACGGATGCCTTTGAGATTATCACCCCAAGAGAAGACGCCGCACGTGGCTCGCAGCTCTCGATTCGGGTGAAGCAAAACACGAAGGTGCTCTTTGAAAGTCTTCAAAAGAACGATGTGATCTGTGACGTCCGTGGTGATGTGATCCGGATCGCGCCGGCACCGCTGTACAACTCCTTTTTGGATTGTTGGACATTCTGCCAGATCTTGCGAGAGTGTGTGTCCTAAAGTTATGTCCATATAGAAGGGAGTGTTTGATGAGCTTATCCTATACTGCACCTGACGGGTTTGATGTTGTGACCCGCCATATCGTGATGGAGCGACACCTGAATGCCTTTAACAACCTCTTTGGGGGTGTCATGCTCTCTTGGTTGGACGAAGCCTCTGCTTTGTTCGTGATGGAGGAGATTGGGTACACCAACTTCGTGACCGTGAGCCTGGAGCAGGTGAATTTCAAAACTCCGGCTCATCGTGGTGATGCGATTGTCTTATACTGTCGCACCCTAAAGACAGGGCGTTCATCGATTACTATCGAGACAAAAGCGCTCGTCCACGAGCCCACGTCAGGGCTGAAGAGAGAGGTCATCACGTGTCAGATTACGTTTGTATGCCTGAAGGACGGGACAAAGTTTCCTTACTTTGAGAGCGAAGAGTACCACCGGTGGTCCGAGAAGAAGCGAGGTGAGTGAGATGGAAGTGGAAGAACAAGTCCTTGCGTGGAATACGCTGCAAAACTTTATCAATGGACAATTTGTACCCGCCAAAGATGGCGAAACGCTCGATAATATCTATCCAGCGACCAGTCAGGTCGCTGGGACCATTCCACGTTCAAAGTCGCAGGACGTTGAAGTCGCTGTCTCCTCGGCAAAAGATGCGCTGCACCTTGGACCATGGGGGAAGACCTCTGTCAACGAACGTGCCGATCTACTAGAGGCGATTGCGCAGGAGATTGAGGACAATTTTGAGCTCTTTGCCTATCTCGAATCCCGCGATACAGGCAAGCCCCTAAGTCTGACAAGACGTGTCGATATCCCTCGAGCCATCAGTAACTTCCGCTTTTTTGCTGGGGCAGTTCGACACAGCCGTGATGATTTCCACCCGATGAGCGATGCGTTTAACTACACATTACGCCGACCTGTTGGTGTTGTCGGTCTGATCACTCCCTGGAACCTTCCTCTCTATCTTCTCAGTTGGAAAGTTGCGCCGGCCCTCGCGATGGGTAACACCATCGTGGCCAAACCTAGTGAATTGACGCCCTCGACTGCGACCTTGCTGGCGGACGTTATCTCTCGTGTGGGGGTTCCACAAGGCGTCTTCCAACTCGTCCATGGACTTGGCGCAGAGGTTGGACAGGCGATCGTCGAACATCCAGACATCTCCGCGATCTCCTTCACTGGTGGGACTGTCACTGGGAAGCGAGTTGCGGCGACCGCAGCACCCCAATTCAAAAAGCTGAGTTTGGAGTTGGGTGGAAAGAACCCCAATATCATTTTCGCAGATTGTGACTTCGAGAAGGCTGTCGAAGGCACAATGAGGGCGAGCTTTACGAACCAAGGACAGGTGTGCTTGTGTGGTTCGAGAGTGTTGGTGCAGCGTGAGATCTTCGACGCATTCACGGAGGCGATTGTCGAGAAGACCAAGGCGTTAGTGCTTGGTGACCCAATGGATCCACAGACAGAAGTGGGGGCGCTCGTCTCTGTTGATCATCTCGAAAAAGTCAAAGGGTATGTCGAGCTGGCGAAAGAAGAAGGTGGGGATGTTCTCTGTGGAGGTGAGCGTCCTGAGATGCCTGGTGTTTTTGCTGATGGGGCGTTTTTGCTGCCGACGATTATTTCGGGGCTGACACCACAGTGCCGGACAGTACAAGAAGAGATCTTTGGGCCGGTGATCACCCTTCATCCTTTCGACACAGTCGAAGAAGCGTTGGAGATCGCCAATGGTGTGCGCTATGGCCTTGCGGCGTCTGTGTGGACACAAGATCTTCAGAAAGCCCACCGCGTGAGCGCAGCTCTTGAGACTGGGATGGTGTGGGTCAATACGTGGTTGCATCGCGACTTACGTGTGCCATTTGGTGGATTGAAGGATAGCGGTGTCGGGCGTGAAGGAGGTGCGTACTCGCTGTCGTTCTTTAGCGAGGCGCGTAACATTTGCATCCATATGGGCGAGCACTGGAACAATATCGGTTCATGAGCTTGGACGATTAGTGGACAATGCGTTTCATGTAGAGACCTGTATCATGGCCTGCGATGGCGATGTATTGGTCTGAGACTGTGACGCTGACGGGTTTGCAATTGCTCGGGAGTGTCGATTCTTCGAGGATAGTTGGGGCTGAGGGGGCGGAGATGTCAATGGTGACGAGCGTTGGGGTGCTCGCTGTGCCGACCACGTAAGCTTTTTTCCCGTACACAGTCATGGCTGTAGCCTGAAGCTTTAGATCGAGAGTCTTGAGGAGCGTAGGTGTTGTGGGGTCCTTCACATCGATGATCGCGAGTCCTTTGGCGAACGCTACGAGCAAAGTGTCTTCTACTTCGTGGGCAGAGACAGCGAGGTGTACGGGGAGGATGCTGCCTTTTGTGTTACCAGCACCGTCGATTGCGAGTTGGGAGACCTCTTTGGGCGCGCTCTCCGTTGGTGGGAGGGCGACGATTCGGAGACCAAAGCTGTTTGTTGCGAGTGGACCAAAGATGTAGATCTGGTCCTTTTTTTCGGAGAGGTGGACGACATTTTGCTCATTGGATGAGGAAATCGTCGCGAGCGTCTTGAGTGCACCTGCGCTGTCGACGTCCCAGATCTTGACGGGGCCTGTTCCTCCTGCGACAGCGAGCCGTGACGACGTGGTATGCAGGTGTGTAAATCGATCGAGGGTGAGTGTCCTGACGCTGCCTGTCGCAGTGGGGGCAGATGGCGTGCTCATATCGTATGTCGAGATGTTACCTGGAGCATAGGCATCCAATGCGATGAGTGTGTTCCCAACATGAGCGATGAGATCTGTTGAGGCGATCCCTTTGCTTTGGTCTGGGGCGAGTTGTGTGAAGGTGCTCCCATCGACCATGTTGATCACAGATAAGCCTTGTGTGTTCATGCTGACATAGCCGGTTTGATCGATGATCAGGATGTTGTTTGCGCGGATGGGGAGGGTGAACCAGTCATGTCCAGCGACACAAGCGAGCTGTGTGTGGAGGCAAAGTGTGGTTAGTAAGGTGATGAGGGATAGTCTTGTTACAATGGATCTCATATCTCGTGCTTTTTGTCGTGGGGTTGATGTCGTTGGCTGGCCTTGAGAGAGGCGAGGACACTTTAGCACGATCGAGGGAGGAGAAGGAAGAAAGGGTGGTGGAGTGTAAAAAGGACACCTTGAGAAAAAGGATGTTTGGGGTCTTTTTTCGAGGAAGTGTCCATATTGTGAATGTCCGGACTCCACCACACCGGGGACTTGTACATTAGTCGCCACAACGTCCAATTTGTTACTCATGTATGTGCATTTTTTTGAAATATTTTTTTCGAGCCCTATTTTTCAGTTTGTGTTTGGTGTGGGAAAAGTTTCGTTGACCCATTTGGGATCTGGTGGTAGCTTGGATACCTCACGTCTCTTGAGGACGTAAAAAGCCCATCATCGAAAGGAGTTTGTGGCGTGATATCTTCTCGTAAGCGTTTTGTTTTTTTGTTTTGTATGGTGTGTATTGGGGGGACAATGACCTTCTGTGGAGACAATCTTGTCCCTGATCCCCGTCCATGTTCGACTGACAAAGACTGTCAGGCTGATATGACGTGCGTAGAAGGTCTCTGTAAAGCCAAATTATCCGAGCCTGAAGAGTGGGAGCAGATCATTCGACCTGAACCTACAGTCTCAGAGTCTACCGGTGAACAGAATCAGGACGCAAAAGAAGGACAGACCGAGAACATCGGTGATGCTGGAAGTGAAGATGTCCCAGAAAAGACATCGGAGCCTGCTGTTGAAAAGCCTGTCGAACCGTCTCCCGAAAAGACCACGGAGCCTGTGGCTGAGAAAAAGAGTGAGCCTGTGTCGGAGCCTGCGGCTGAAAAGACAGCAGAGCCCGCGAAGGAGCAAGTGGCTGAACCAACAGCTGAAAAGACAGCAGAGCCTGCGAAGGAGATACCCCCTGAGAGTGGTGGAGAGGCGACGACTTCAGATGCAGGTGCTGGTAAAGAGACTTCCCCTGAAACGACCCCCGACGATTGATCCCCAAACCCTTCTCTATCCAACAATCTCTTCAAACATCTTTGCGAACGTGATGTCTTTCTCCGTCACCTTGTTGCCGGCGTCGTGTGTCCGGAGTGTGAGGTCGATGTTGTTGTAGACGTTGAACAGCTCAGGGTGATGATCGAGTTGTTCAGCGATAAATGACATATGAACGATGAGCGCGACGGCGGCGCGAAAGTCTTTGCATTGGACCTTGCGTTTGAGGGAGTCATCTTCAAAGCGCCATTGTGTGAGTGACTGCAGCGCTTTGTCGATATCTTCACGAGAGAGTGGTGTGGTGGACATGGATCTTACTCCTTTGGTATGTGGATGTGTGTTTGTGGAATGCTTTGCTGGAGGGGGAGTCGTGTTGGCTTGGATGAACAGAGCGTTTGCTTTATTTTTTGACTTTGACGGACTGGAGCGCTTGAATGCGTGCACGGGCGAAGGCGACACTGGCGGCTTCTTGGGGGAAGCTAGAGGCGAAGCTCACGTATACATTCCACGCGGCGACCGCAGCGAGTCGCTTCTTGAGCAGCTCATAGCAGTAAGCGGCGTTGTAGAGGACCTGACCTTTTTCAAAGAATTCGGATTTTTCGTTAAAAAGCCTGGATGAACGCTGGAAATAGTCGATCGCTTTGTTGTACATTTTTTTGGTCTTGTAAGCATATCCGAGCAGACTGAGAGTACGAGGTGAACGTGGGTATGTTCTGAGTAAGCCAGTCGCTGTCCCAATGGCTGTATCGACCTGTCCAACCCTGAGCTTTTGTAATGCTTCTTTGTACATGCTCATGAATTTTGTGTTTTGAAGCTCTGAGGTGATCTTGAACTTCTTTTTTTTGGGTGCAGCGTACGTGTTGAGGGGAGCGTACATGGCAAGCGCGAGGCAACACGCGAGGCATGAGCGCAGAAAGTTCGATCTCATCATGACCTACTCCTTGGGTGTATCCGTTACAGTCTCTTCTTGTGTGTGAGGAGAGACCGGTTCTTCTGTATCTTCTGTCTGTGTCTCAGGATCTTGTGACACGACAAGTGTTTGTGCGTTGGCTATCATCATCTGAAATGCGCGCGAGGTCAAGATACCGACGATCCATTTGCGAAAGCGAGCGTTGGAGTAAATGTCGGAAGAGGGGCGCGCAGCGCGCCTTGCTTCGTCGGCGGCGCGGTCGATAAGAGGTAGGTGTGTGATGGGCTGTCCTTCCATGAGTCCTTCAGCGGTGACTGCTCGGATGATTTTGGATGAGACTGCGCCGAGAGCGATACGCACCTGTCTGTAGACGCCTTCTTGGATGATGCAAGAGACCGCGACGGAGACTTTGGCCATAGGGAGATTGTTGTGGAGTCCACGCATCAAGAAGACGCTGTGAATGGCTTGTTTGGGGAGGATTATCGCAGTGAGGACTTCTTTTGGATTGCGCTCTGTCATTTGTAGGTACTCGGAGATGGGGAGGGTACGTTCTTTGTATCCATCTTCGAGCTTGACAGAGGCATTAAGAGCGTAAAGAGCCGGAAGGATGCAGGCTTCTGAGGAGGCAAGAGCTATCGTCTCGCCGATCGTGATGCGATTGCGCATTTGCCATGACTGTACACAAGAGGCGGCCTGGACGAGTGCATGTGCGTGTCTCTGGAGCAATGGGGTGTGACAGAGTGAGGTGTATGTTGTGGAGGCACCGATGGCGATGTGTCCTTCATGTTCTTCGATGCTCGCAAGCTCTGTGATACGTGTCAGATCGATCCATGTTGTGGGTGGGGTGTGTTGAGTGGTGTGTGGAAAGAGATCCAAACCACCGTATAAAAAACCTGTTGGGGTGTCTTGTTGGTGAAGATAGGCCCACAAATCACCAAGTGTTTTAGGAGCGATGTAGTGTTCGATCGACAGGTTCATGATGCAGGTTCTTCGTCTGGAGTGTGGTGGAGCTCGTGGATGGCTTCATGGATGGCTTGCACGATACGTTGGTACCCTCCACAGCGACAGAGATTGCCCGAGAGGGCGTCCCGGATCTCGTCTTCTGTTGGGTTGGGTTGCTGTTGTACAAGCGCGACAGCAGAGAGAAGCATACCGGGTGTACAGAAACCACATTGGATCGCGTCGGATTCGATAAAGACCCGCTGGAGGAGGTGAAAGTCACCGTCGTCTGCCTGGATACCTTCGACAGTTGTGATCTGTCGGTCTTGAAGCTGTAAGGCGAGCATTGTGCATGCGTACACGGGCAATCCATCGAGGAGGATGGTGCATGCGCCACAAGCAGCCTGATCACAGCCTTCTTTTGCGCCGGTTAAGCGCATCTGTCTACGCAAGACACTCAGGGCTGTTTCATGGGGATAGACCAGTATCTCGATGGGGGTCTGGTTGAGCGTAAAAGACAGCGATATAGATGTTTGTGACATGGTGGACGCTCCTCAGTCGCTGTAGCGCTTGTCAGCAGAGAGAAGTTCGTAGAGGGCTTCGGGAGTGACAGGGAGAGAGTCGATCGGCACGCCGATCGCATGTGTGATGGCGTTGATGATAGCGGGGGGGATGGCGAGGAGCGGACTTGCACCCAAACTTTTGTACCCAAAAGGGCAGTTCGGTGCTTCTTCTTGGAGGAAGAAGGTCTTGATGTGTGGAAGATCTTTCATGGAGGGGATGGTGTAATCGCGAAGGTTGCCGTTGTTCATCTCACCATTGGAAAAGGAGAGTCGTTCGAGGAGGGCCAACCCGAGTCCTTGTATGACACCTGATTCTACGGCGCTTTGTGTGAGCATTGGGTTGATATTGTGTCCGATGTCGTGTGCTGAGTAGATGTTGCAGACGCGGATGTCAAACGTCTCCATGTCGATCTCGACTTCGGCGATTTGTGCGGCGTATGCATAGAGAGGGTAGAGTGATTCATCGCCTTGGTGTGGGAGGGCATACCAGCCGTATTGTGCCATGGGCATACCGACATTCCAGCAAGTCTCGACGACCTCTGTGAAGGAGACGTGTTTTCCACTTTTGCTGATAAAGCGTCCTGGTTTGAGGATGATGTTGCTTTCGGCTGTGTAGAGCATTCTCGCAGCCGTTTGGATGAGCTGTTGTCTTAGAGGGGCGGTTGCTTTGAGGAGCGCGTGTCCACTCGCGAGGAAGGAGTGAGCGTGCATTCTACGGCTTCCATCAGTGACGCGCGTGGTGTCGGATTCAAGGACGCGAATGGACTCATAGGGAGCGGCGAGGTCATCTGCGACCATCTGCGCGAGGAGCGTTCGTGAACCTTGTCCTGTTTCGGCGTGGGCCGTCGCGACGAGGACGGTTCCATCCCGTTGTAATTGAATCGATGCGGTCGCGTGTTCGGGGACGGATGACTCGTATCCTGCGCCAATACCGGTGTAACTGAGCGCGATACCAATGCCGCGTTTGATGTGCTCTGGCGTGTCTGGGGATTGTGTTCGTGCCGTGTGCCAGTTCGACGCTTCTTCAACAGCCTCCAACAAGGCCGGGAGCTGACAGGTCTCTGCGGTGGTTTGCTCCCAAAGCATTGGGGCACCGGGTGTAAGCATGTTTTGTCTGCGAAGCGCGAGCGGGTCGAGGGAGAGCTTTTGAGAGAGCTCATCGAGGAGACATTCGATGGCAAAGCAAAGTGCGCTTTGTCCGTATCCGTTGAGGGCTATGTAGGGGGCGTGGTGGGTGGCGATGACTTTGGCATCGATGTGGACGTTGGGGATATTGTACGGCCCAACAGCGTGTGCAATAGCTCGTTTGAGTGCGCTCTCTTGTGTCGAGATGTAGGCTCCTCCCTGCAGGAGGAGTTGGATGTGGCACCCAAGAATGGTCCCATCCCGAAGAGCGCCACATTTGACTTTGATCTGGCAGGGGAGTTGTTTGCCTGTGAGCAAAAAGTCCTCGGTGCTGCTGTAGATCATACGTGTTTGTCGACCTGTGAGCCACGCCGCAAGGGCTGCATGGCCGGCGAGCAAGCTGGCACCTTCGGCCTTTGCGCCACCACTTCCGCCGAGTGGACGTTGGACGATGCGGATGCGATTGTATGGCAACTCCAACAAGGTCGCGAGTGACTCTTGGACCGCGAAGGGTGGCTCAAGAGAACCTGAGACGATAATCCCACCGTCTGGATCGGGCTCGGCGATGACACCTGCAGGTTCGAGGTTTCCCGTGGCGTGAAAAGGGGTGTGGTAGGTGCGCTGGAGGAGCACATCCGCGTCCGAAAAGGCTTCGTCGATATCGCCTTGTGAGCGCTCTTCGCGGAACCAGACATTGCGACCGTGACGTGTGACTGTTAAGGCTGGGGCGTCTTCTTTGAGCGCGCTTTCGATGGAGGTGACGTGGGGAAGGGATTCGTAGTCGATATGGATGTTGTCGACACCAATACGGGCAGCGTCTTCGCTTTCGGCGATCACGAGGGCGATGGGGGCGCCGTGATAGAGTGCTTCGTGCTCGACGAGGAAGGGCTGAGGCCACCAAGGGAGGCGGTTGGTTCCTGGAATATCTCTGGCGGTCAGGACTTTGATGACCCCGGGAGTCTGGAGCGCTGAGGTGATGTCAAGTCGACGGATGCGGATGTGGGCACTGGGACTTCCGAGGGTCGCGACAAAGAGCGCGCTCTCCTCAAAACAATCATCAATGTAACGTGCCTCTCCTGTCGCTTTCTCGATCGCGTCGATGCGCGGCAGTGGACGTCCTACAACACGGTGCGTTGCCAAATTGGATACGCCTCCTCATCTTTTGTAGAGCTGTATGTTGGGCAGCGCTTGCGGGGTCAAGACCATGCCCAGACGGTGATTTGATGGTATCCTCTCCATGCTCCTGTGTCAACCGCTCGTTTTTTGCGGACAAGTCGTCTTGGAATGTTGACTTGGATGTGATAGATAACGATCTTATGAACGAACCTCACTTCATGCACTCTCGTAATGCATGGATTTATGTTTAGAAAGGGTTAGTATGTCGAATATTTCATCCGAATTCATCCAGGCCATCCCCAAAACAGATCTTCACCTCCACCTTGACGGCTCAGTACGTATCCAAACGCTGATCGAGCTGGCACGCGATCAAAAAGTTCCCCTCCCATCCTATGATGAAGCAGGACTGAAAGAGACCGTTTTCAAAGATCGGTACGCGAATCTGGGCGAATATCTCCACGGCTTCCAGTATACCGTCGCGACACTCCAAACTGATGAAGCATTGCAGCGCTGTGCGTATGAGCTGGCCTGTGATAACTTTGCAGAGGGTGTCCGTTATCTCGAAGTCCGTTTCGCGCCACAGCTCCACGCACGGCCAGGTATGAGCATCGCTGAGGTGCTTCGTCACGTCAACGCTGGTTTGCTCCGTGCCAAAAAGGAGTTTAACAACTTTCCTGCGGTCAAAGAGGGCAAAGAGCCACCTTTTGAGTACGGCATCATCGTCTGCGCGATGAGGATGTTTACAGGAGGTTTCTCCGAGTACTTCCGAAGGTTTACAGGTGTCTTGACGCACACACAAACGCCGCGCTTGTACGGACTCGCGTCAATGGCGCTCGCGGAGGCGGTCGTCGCGATCAAACGCGAAGAGAATCTGCCTATCGTCGCCTTCGACCTCGCTGGACAAGAAGATGGTTATCCCGCAGAAGATCATGTCCAGGCGTTCCAATACGCGCACAAACACTTCCTCAAAAAAACCGTCCACGCTGGAGAGGCTTATGGTCCTGAGAGTATCTTCCAGGCCATCACGGATCTCCACGCCGATCGCATCGGTCACTGTTATCACCTGTTTAGTGCGGATCGTGTCAAAGATCCACGCATCCACGACAAGCAAAAATACGTCAACAATCTCGCTCAGTACATCGCCAACCACCGCATCACCATCGAGGTCTGCCTCACGAGTAACCTCCAGACCATGCCTGAGCTCAAGAGCCTCTCTGAGCACACGATGAGACACATGCTCGACTCCAAGATGAGCATCAGCCTGTGTACGGATAACAGGACCGTCTCCAACACAACTGTCTCCAACGAGATTGAGCTGGCTGTCGAGCACTTCAACTTGACGCCGAAGCAGCTTCGAAATATCGTTATCTACGGGTTTAAGCGAAGTTTTTACCCCGACACCTACCTCGAAAAACGCGCATATGTGCGCAAAATCATCGACTACTACGAGTCGATCGAAGAGCGCTTTGGTGTGGTACGAGAGGACGCGTAATGCAAGCACAAGAGACAACCGCAAAGACGCCATTAGGTATACAAATATTTTGGATTCTGCTCTTTGCGTTGCTCGCTTACCAAATGTTCTTTAGTCGTGGGAAAACGCTCTCTCGTGGAGCGCCCGCGCCCTCTCTCTCTCTACAGTCCGTTGCAACGTCCGACGCCCCAACGACGATCCCTGCCCGAAAGCAGGTCACCGTCCTTCACTTTTGGGCGATGTGGTGTCCTACATGTGTTCGAACCCTTCGTTCTTCCACGCGTCGTGCGCTCGCATTTCGCAAACGTGGTGTTCGGTATCTGATGGTCAACGTCGATGAACCGAACCAAGCCGAGCAGCTCAAGGCGTTTTTGCGCAGACAACGTATCTCACCTTCCCAATTCACCGTTCATTTTCATGATGCCAGAAAACAGGCCTTGTCGAGCTACGGTGTGCGCGCACTTCCCTCCCTTGTGATCGTCGATCAGCACGGAAAAATAGGTGCCTTTATCAAAGGGTACATTCCAACAAAACCACTCATCAACTTGATCCAAAAGGTCAAGTCGATGCAAAACAAACCCTCATAGTGTGTCCGTCGTGTCCTTGGATGATGTGTATACATCACAAGTGATACGTCGTGACAGCTCCGGCTTTTTGAACCATATGTATAGATTGGAGATCGAATGATGATGCGTCATCTGTCCAAGAAACACCCCGCACACAATACTCTGCGGTTGTGTTGGGTTGGACTCTTCTTGACCATGGCACTGTCAACGCCTTCTTTGTTGTGGGCTGACACCCCCGCAAATGCACCGACAACTGTTCGTCCTGTGAGTGTACGACCGATCGCAGTTCGTCCTATTCCAACACCTGCACCAAACATCAAGCGTGTTGTGCCTACACAGGGCCGCCGTGTTCGCTTGCAGCCTATCCGAAACAAGAAGACGCTCTCACGAGTGCTGCGTGAGCGACGACAGGTGCCACCTGTCCGGCGCAAAACAGTCGTCTCCAACAAAGTCGTGAAGCGCCTGACCCGCGAACAATTGCTGCGTTTTCGGCGGCTCACAGACCTGATCATCTCACCTTGTTGTTACACACAACCTGTCTCTGTCCACCCGAGTGGAGCGTCCGATCAGGTCAAAGAACAATTACGTACATTTATTCTGCAGGGATTCTCGGACAAGAAAATCATCGCGATGTACGTCGGCAAATACGGTGAGCGTATTTTGAGCATACCCCAGGACCAAAAACTCTTTTGGTTCCCTGTCATCGTCTCCATCATCGTCTTTTTGGTTGCGTTTGGGATGATCAGGGTGTGGCATGGCCGCTATGAGAAAGATCTCGCAAAGACAAAGTCTGCGGAGAAGGTAGACAAGAAGAAGAAGACCGCGTCTGCTGAACAAGAGACGAAAAAGTCCTCTTCGAAGAAAAAGAAGAAAAAGAAGAAGTCCTCCTCAACGAAGAAAAAGGAACCATCTAAAAAAGATGGTGACAAGACCTCGGGGGATTCCTGGTATGACGTCGTTGAGGAATCCTGATCTTTCCACCTAAAGGAGATGAAGACATTGACAAAGGTATCCGATGAACAGTCTGCGTCGCGGTCTTTCGTGTTGAATGACATACGCACAAGTAAGACCCTTCGGTGGTCTGGTATGGTCTCTTTGGTGCTCTTTGGATGTGGGGGACTGGCGTCAACTGCCATCGCAAAGCCCTCTTCTGCGACCAGCAAGCCGACAAAACGAGTGGTCAAGCGTGCACCTGTTCGCAAGCTAGCGGAAAAGCGCCCTACAAAAAGAGTTGTGGCCCAACCGACAACCCGGCCCACTTCTCGTCCTGCACATATGCCCCCTCGACGCGCTTTGTCGAAGGGCAAGCACTTGATCATGCCGCCGTTCCCAAAGGTCCCAGTGCTCAAAAGACGCATCCCACCAAAAGCGATCAAAAACAACGGACCTTTTGCCCACTCTGTGTTGATCAGTGGTGGATGGAAACCTCATGTCAATTACTACTCTCACTTGCTGTACCTTCGATTGATGAGGCAGGTGCTGCAAGAGCTCGGTGTGGAAGACCCATTTATGTCGATCTTTGCGAGCGATGGTGAGGACACAGATCCAGATCTTGCCATTCAGCGAAGCGAAAAGCGACCTGAACATTGGCTCTTTCGTTTTCGTCGAGAGCTTCGTTTCTTTCCGAGAAAACCCACCCTTATCAATTCGAGCATCAAAGGGACGCGGTTGCACGAGGCCAAGCGTTCTGTCCTCGTAAAAGAGATGAAGCGCGTGCACAAGACGCTGAAAGACGACGGCAAGCCTCTCTTTGTCTTTGTGACAGATCACGGGACGCGAAATCGTCGCCTTCGTCATACACGTAATCAACGCATTTCGTTGTGGTACGAGAGCCTGAGTGTTCAACAATATCAACTCATGATGAGGCGCTTCTCCAAGCGCAAAGTTGTGAGCGTCATGTCACAGTGTTTTTCGGGCAGTTTTGCCTGGAGCATCTTCCGCAAGCCTGGGCGCTTTGGTATCCCAACAGGCGATCAGTGTGGCTTCTACGCGACGCTCCCAAATCGCTACTCTTATGGATGCTTTCCTGAGACCAAGTTGAAAAAGAGTGTGGGGCACGCCTACCGTTTTATCCATGCGATGAGACAAGCGCGTACATTTAATGAAGCGCACAAGCAAGTCCTGTTGACTGATGTGACCCCTGACGTGCCTAACCGTAGCTCCGATGGATATCTGTACTTCTTCTTGAAAGGGGACGCAAAGGCCGATGGTGTGAAACCTCACGTATACGTGGACCGCATTCTCAAGCGCTTTGAAGGAAAGTCCTACCCAGGGATGAAAGAAGACCTGTCTGTGTTAAGCGCTGTCGCACAACGCTTCTCTCTAGCACGTCCACTCAACCTCTCGGCGCTTCGTGCACAGCGCAAATCATTAAATAAAAGACTTCGGTGGTTCCGTCGTGTTGAGCGAATGTGGCGCAGCGTCTTTTCAACCGCGCGCAGTCATCATCTCGATGGTTGGCTCAAAGAGACACCTATGTTGCGTGGTGAGGTGAAGTACCTGCTCAAAAATCTTCACCTGTTGAAGAAGAGCAAGAAGCAACGCAAAGCTGAGCGTCGAAAGCGTCTCAAGCGCCGCCTCGCGAATGCGTGGAAGAGGGCGCGCCTGTGGAAAAAGTATCGAAAACTCTCCAAGGAGGTCAAAGATCTCCGCGGCATGCTGAAAAAGGTCAGAGGGACCAAACGCAAGCGTCGCTACCGACGATTGACCAAAGCACAACGTCTAAAAGCCTGGAGAGATAGACAATTTGAGCGAACTCGTCGAAAACTCCGACGTCGTTACAATCGTAGACGTTGGCGCAATCGACGTCGCCGCAATCGACGTGGTCGTGCTCGACGTATGCGGAACTTGCGAAAGCTTCGCAATCGTATCTTGCGCAAAGGTAAGCGATTGCACTGGCCTGTCGAGCGGATCGTCGACACCTTGCGCAAAGGATTTCTTACGTACGTCGACTCTAGACCACAGCTCAAGTCGCGACTGCAGCTCCTTTACAGCCGTGTCGAAGAGATGAAAAAACACGTCTTCAGGTTGAAGGTCCAACGTGCGGCGCTCAAACGCATGGAGTTGTTGTTGTATCGTATCGCCGGGCGGAAACTCCTTTATCTCGATAAAGATCCCGAGTACCAGGCTCACCACCAAGGGCTCCAGCGTTTACTTGGGTGTGAGCAGACGCCTCTGTCCAACGAGCCACAACTCGCCGACACAAAGCTCGCTGCACCCAAACCGATGAGCTTTTCGCTTAAGAACGTTCCTCTACCTTCGTGGTTTGGGATCTCCTTTCGACCCGCTCACAAGCGCCACCCTGAGCTGCCAACAGGTGCCATCGAGATCCAGAATGTCTACTTGAACACGCCAGCGAAAGCCTCTGGCTTGATGACTGGTGACATGATCGTCGCGGTTGGTGGACGCCAACTCCGTGAACCCTATGAAATTCGCGAACGCGTGATGCTTGCGAAGCCTGAGCAACCTGTCTTGATGAGGATTATCCGTAAGGGACACATTCTCGATCTTCCTGTGAGGCTCAAGCGCCTCGTCTCACCGCCGACGATGAAGCTGCCACCGATCATTGGTCGTAAGCTGCCAGGACTGAGTAGCCTCGAATTGTTGAGCAAACAGTCAAAGCTTCCCAATCTCGACAAAGACACAGTCCTGGTTTTCTTCTGGGCGACGTGGTGTGGACCTTGTAAGGCTGCGCTGCCGACGATGAGACGTTGGAAACAGAAGTACGCCAGCCGAGGATTGCGCATTGTGACCGTGAGCAACGAAAAGGCGCACACGATCGTTCGCTGGCTCAAAAGCCATCCACGCGATATGCCGTTCTACAATGCACGTGATAAAAAGCGCGGATTGTCGAGGAAGATGAGAGTTCGTGCGACGCCGACCTTTGTGATCCTCAAGAGAGGAAAGATCAAGCTCTACCACGTTGGATCACGTGGACTGGGAGGCTTCGAGAAGAAGTTTCTGCGTTTCCTTCGATGATTATACGCTGCACGACATCTGCGACAGTCGCGTTGCGAGCGCGTCTGCGGATTGATTGTGTGTGCCTGTTTCTTGCCAAAATGCCCTCCACTCCAAACACAACGACTCCTTTTCCCCTTGTAACATGATGGTCCCATTGTCGTGCTTCACGTTGATAGGTGAAGTTTGATTGATGCGGTGCAGCTCTGCGTAAATGTCGTCGAGCTGTTCTGCAAGCCATTCGGCATCTGCTGGGTACATCAAGGACTCACAAAGCAGCGCCTTGATCCGCGCTTGTGTGTCTTGCTGTAAGGAGTGTTGAAAGAGCGACTGGAAGGGGGACGTTGACGAAGGTTGAACTTGCATAAGTATACGATCCTTTTGACAAAAAATAAAATGAAAATCATCTTAACATTACGAAAATAAACAAAAAATCATACATTCGATGGGGGAATTGTCGTCGATAGGTGGAGGGAAGGCAATTTTTTTGCGAGAGGATGATGGAGTGGGTGGGGATGGCGGCGTACAAACTCGATGTGACATTGCTTTTGGATGGTTGGGTCTTGAGTCACGTGAGGTGATTGTTTCGCAAGGGCAGGTTTTGTGTCCTACGACGATGTCGTAGGTTTATTTCGTGGGGGGAGGGGTGAAGCGGCCGCGGTGTTTTTGGATGAGGGGGCGTCTATAACGTGGGCAATGACTCGTATAAATGCCTGTTGCGCGGAATCCTGCGCAGCTGTTGTATCTGATCATGTAGCGGTAGGTTGGAAAACCGCCGGCCCGATGAAAGGTCGTGTATTGTGCAGGAGCGTGCTTGTATTGTCCAAACGCTGTGCCGAGTTTGGGGGCGCGGCGAGGGATGCGAATGCGTCGTTGACGTACCATTGAATCGGACTTCCCGCCTGTTGCTGGGCTGGATTCTTTTGTGGGAGATTGTTTGGAGAATGTGGAACGTCCTTTTCTGTGACGTCGAAGATGTGGATGTGGTCTGGGGATATACGCGATGGGGCGCTTTTCGTGAAAAACGGCGATCTGGATCAGGCCAAGAGCATAACGACTATCACCCCATTTGGTGGCGTAGGCTTTTGGCGGAGAGGAGAAGCGAAAGGCTGCGACACCCTGGATGCTCGTCCTGTAACCTGTAATGTTGACGTATTTGTACGGATTCAGTATATACCCTCGTCGGCGAAAGTGAGTGGCTTTTTCACCTGTAACGACATCCCGACCATCCACTGAGACGACGACCTCAAGTCGTTGCCCTGTGAGGTTTTGGATGTAAATCGAGTACTGGGCACCTTTTTGGCCAAGTGTATAAAGACGGCCCCTGTGTGAAAAAGTGGGGAGCTTGCGGTGTCCAGCTCGCAAGTGGAAGCGAACGGGGCCGAGCCGCAACCCTGGTAAGACTTTGTGTGCTTGTGCGCTCTGTATGCTGGGGAGACAAAAGACAAGCGCGAGCAAAATGCTCTTGAAAATGTATGTCGTTTGCGTGTTCATATCCAACTCTCCGAACGTGATGAAGTATGTGGATGTCCCAGTATCCCGGGATGATGGTTGTTTGCTTCGTTTGCACTTGGTGCGCTGTGTTGTGGGCACGTCGCAGGGCTTTTATTTTCTTGCCCTTTTTGTGAAACGTATGTGTTGAACAAAAGATCTTTTTTCGCTATAAATTGGACGAGTTTTTCGTTTACACCGAATGAGGATGAAGCATTGCCCCGATTGTGAAGGGCTTTGCGTCAGGCCGCTGCAAAAAAAGGTGACCAGAGGACGATGACGTCTTCGGGTTTTTTTGCGTTGTGGCCTAAAGTTGCGTCCGCGGATGACCATCGGATGATGCGCAGAGGAATGGAATATGGTTGAATCGAAGCATGAACAAAAAACGCATACAACGGACATGGAGTCCTGTCGTCAATGTGGATCTCCAAACCCAGTTGGTAAGCGTTTTTGCGGGGAGTGTGGTACCCAACTCCTCGCAGATGCTTCTTCGTCAGAGGGGCCAGCGGGGCGAAGAGGGCCGCGGATCCAGGTGACGTTTGTATATGGAGAGTTTGGAGGCGATGGAGCGCTTGACGCGGCCGCGATTGAAACGCTCCACAAGCGTATGATGGGACGTGTGCGTCTCGTGATCACAGAGAGTGGGGGACACTTCGAAGACCTCGGTGAAGGTCGGTTTGCCGCAACTTTTGGCATGCAGTTTCCCACAGAAGAAGATCCCATCACAGCAGTCACCGTTTCGTTAAAAGTGTTGCGGTTGGTCTCACTCTCAAAAAAAACACCTCCTATCCGTCTCGTCGCCTGTACAGGTCGGATCTCCAACGACGCAAAAAATACAGACCTGATTCGCGTTGGGGAGGACGGCGAACTCGAAGGACATGAGTTACTCGACAAGGCTCTTCGTTACGTCGAAGAGGCCGAAGCCGGAACGCTACGTGTCGATGGCTTAACCCACCGCATGATCCGCGACACGTTCAGATGTGTGCGCGTCGAAAATCTCGAAGGGACCTTTTTTGGTCGTGGGTTGTACGATGTACAAGGGACGCACACAACTACAGAGTTGAGTGTTGAGCCTGAGCTTGTCGGAAGGACAAGAGAGCTTGGCCGTATGGTACGTGCTTTTGAGCGCGTTGAGCGGGGAGAAGGCCCGATCTTCTTCTCTCTGACAGGTGAGCTCGGGACTGGTAAGAGTCGTTTGGTTCGAGAGCTTATCAACGTCGCCAAAGGTCGCGCGACGTTGTTTAAGAATCCTCGTCAACGACGACGAGTGGATCGTTGGCGTCGTACGCCTTACTCGTACTTTGGCGACATCCTGCGTTCCTTCTTTGACATCCAGGAAAACGACGAAGGGGATGTCTGTAGACAAAAGCTGCTCGAAGGTGTGGAAGCCGCGCTGATCGGTACGTTCCCTGAGGAGTCGATCCACCTGATGGGCCTCTTGTGCCAGGTTGATTTTCCTGGCTCGCCTCATATTGCGGCAGTCGATGATGATCCTGCGCAGCTTGAAAAGCTCGCCTTTACAGCGTTCTCCGAGTTCTTGATGTTGTGCGCGCAGAGCAAGCCGATGTTATTTGTGCTCGACAGCTTGTACTCCGCAGACAGCTCTTCTTTGCGTTTGTTGCAGTTTTTGACTGAGGAGTTAGAGGACACACAGTGTTTGTTCATTTGCACAACACGCACTTCGTTCTTTTTGGAGTTGGAGAGAGACGCAGGGTTGCAGCTGCCAGGAGAGCGTCTGGTGCTCAAGCCACTGGATCACGAGTCGGCGCAAAAGATGGCTGAGGAGCTCTTGCCTTCGGGGAGCCAACTTCCCCGCAAATTGCTCAAACGTATTCTTACTATCGCCGAGGGGAACCCCTACTTTTTACGCGAGAGTATTCGCGAGCTTGTCGAACGAGACTTCTCCGAAGTGCTCGTCCACGGCGACGATGTCGAGAACCTGGAAATCCCTGGAAGTATCGAGGGGATCTTACTCTCTCGCTTGTCTCGTTTGGATACATTTGCGCGTGAAGTGTTGCAAAAAGCCTCTGTCTTTGGAAAAACGTTTTGGCGCGGTGGTGTCGAGATGTTGTATCGTAAAGAGGGAGACTTTCGTCCTGGCTGGAAGATGCAAGATGGTGTCTTCCTCAATCGCAAAGATGACTTGGAAGAAGTGCTCGATCAACTCGTCCAGCTTGGCGTGATCCAGTATCAAAACCAATCCGTCCTGGAAGGGGAAGCACAATACCTGTTTGTTCCCTCTTTGATGCAAGAGTTAGTGTACCAAGAGATCCCGATGGAGACGAGAATTTCGTACCATCGAAGTGCTGGTCAGTGGCTTGAAGTGACCGCACGCGAGCGTCGTGTTGAGCTCTTTATGGAGCTCGCGCACCATTTCTCGACAAGTCAGGATTTCGAACGTGCTGCGGCTTATCATCTGAAGGTTGGAAAGAGCGCGAGCAAGATCTCCGCCACCAACAAAGCTGTCGAACACCTCGAACTCGCCCTCCAGTATATGCCAGAATCCTGGGTCCAAAAGCGCATCGATGCCTTACGTTGTCTCGCCGAGACCTACATCGTACAAGGTCGCTATCCCCTCGCGATCGAGACTTTTGAGCAAATTTTGTCGATCTCTTGGCAGATGAGTTTGCGCGTCTTGGCCGCGGAGATCTTCACCCGTATGGGGTGGACGTTCTTTTTGTTGCGCGACTTTCAAAGAGCCCTCGAAGTCCTGAAGAATGGACACGCGCTCCACAAAGAAAATGACTACGCCCGTGGCGTCGCAATGTCCCTCTCTCACATGGGGAAGGTCTACACAGTCATCGGTGACTACCAAACTGCGCGCTTGTATCTCCAAGAAGCACTCGACCTGCGACGTGAGATGAAAAATCCTGGTGACATCGCATGGACGCTAAGTGATATGGGGAACCTCTTGCTCCAGACTGGGCGTCTCGACGAAGCCATGGCACATCATCAAGAGGCCTTAGAGATCCGCAAAGAGCTTGGCCAAACAGCACAGACTGTACAGTCGATGAACAACCTCGCCGCGATCAACGTCCTGAAGGGGAACTACGATGCGGCCCTTGCTGAGCTGCTGCTCAGCGCGAATCTCGTGAAGAAGATGGGTGAGCGCCTCATGATGGCTGTCATCCTCGTCAATATCGGCGAACTGTATCTCCTTCGTGGTGAACTCAAGCAAGCCTCTGACAATCTCGAAAGAGCCCTCCATATCGCTGAGAAAATTGAAGATAAGCTGATTATGGCGGAGTGTTACCGACTGCTCGGGGAGCTTGAGCTCAAGCGCAGCGAAGCGCTCCTCGCGCTCGATCATTGTCGTGATGCCTATGCGTTGATCCAAGAAGGTGGGATTCGTTCGGCCCTCGCTGGAATCTTCCGTCTTATGGGAGATGTGTACGCTGCGCTTCCCCAAGAGGTCATTGAACAAAACGAAGATGATGAGATTGCAGAAGGTTTACCTGAAAAGTACTTTGGCAACGCGCTCGCGTGTTTTGAAGAGTCTATCGAGATCGCGAGTAAACACGAAAACCTCCAAGAAGAGGCCAAGAGCCGCATGAGGCTTGGATTCTACGAGGTGAATCGCGGAAATGTTGAGCGTGGGCGATACCACCTTGAGCTTGCGAAAGCCGACTTCCGAAGACTCAATATGCAGAAGTTTGAGGAAGAGTCCGCTCGTTTCCTAAATGAAGTCAAACAGTTTCAGGAGGAAGAGAAGGCTCCAGCGCCCGATATCTCTCTCTTCTCAACTGGGGCTGGTCTCTCCGGTCCTGACAGGACCTTACAGTTCAACGTCCAGTTTGATGAAGACGAAGTTGGGCCTGCACCCACACCAGCTGTGATCTCCGAAGAAGAGAAGAAGGTTCTGTTACAAGATAACGAGCCTCCCCAACGTTTCCGTCAGCCCAGGGTTGTCTCCAAGCCGTTCTTTTTGCCTGAATTAGAAGAATTCCGTAGGCAAAAGGCCGCAGAGAGAGCCACGTCTGAGGGGGACACAAAGGCACAAAAACCCTCCGCTCCTCTTGTGTTTGATGCCGAGGATGTTGAGACCTCCGATGAATTACCTGCAGCACAAGTCGCAGTGCAAGAGAGCCTCTCACAAGAGGAGATCGAGGCGCTCAGCGCAGAAGATGCACTTGATGACGACGATTTACTCGAAATTGAAGAGGAAAATGAGGACGCCAAGACTGTCATCGGCGCCGTCCCACAGGTGAGTCCCTCCAAAAAAATAGTCCTCCCTCCTCCTGTCTTTCCACAACCTCCTGCGAAGTCCAGCGAAGAAAAGAAGGAAGAAGAGAAAGCACCGACTGCTTTGTTGCCCGATATCGAAGAACTGGAGGAAGAGGACTCCGATAAGGCCGTCACGAGCTTGGAGCGCCTGGCGATGAGTCTGCCGCCTTTGGAGCTACCTTCTTTGGGTCTTGACGTTGAGGATAAAGCTGCACCTGTCGAGGAGACACACGCTGTTTCTGACGTTTCTCCTGCTGAAACCCCCGATGTACACGAACAGGTGGATGTTGTTGTCGAAGAGAGCAACTCCGAGACAGAGAATCAATCCGAAACTCAGGAAGCTTCAAGCTCCGCCCCTGATGAGCTGATTGTTCCAGAAGCCCAAGAGGCTGAGGTCGCTGAAGTCTCCTCTGAGGAGGAGGTCGAGGACATTGATGACGTCGCAGAGGCCGAAGGAGATCTGAAGGCAACTGTGCAAGAATTCCCCAAAGACATCAAATCCTTGGTGATGAATACGAGCCCGAAAGAGGTTGAGGAGGATGCGACAAAAGATGAAGTCGAAGAACTTTCAGAGGACTTTGAACCGACGTCGAAACACGAGACGTTCTCTCTCGACAGACGTGAAGCCGATCAGGTCGAAGCACAAGAGACGTTGAAGGTGACCTTGCCTGAGAGCTTGATGAACGTATCACTCGAAGACCTTGGCGCTGAACAGAGTGAAGAACATGCTCCATACGTCGAGGAAGAGGATCCCCTCTCTGATTCGTTGATAGGTGAAGAAGAGACGATCTCAATGGTGGTCATCGATCACTCTGAATACGGCAAACCCAAGAAGAAAAAGAAGGGTGTGACGCGAATCCCCATGCCTCCTTCACCAGGGAAAAAGCAACACGTTATCCCTGTTGCGCCTCCAATGTCTCCATCATCGGAGCATTTGCCGGCTATTTCTTCGGAGCTGCTCGCAACAACGGAGCTAAAGGTCCCCGATATCAAAGACGACGTCGACGTGGATGTAGATGTGGATGGGCAGGAAGATCTCTCACTTGAGATGTTTGAAGATGCTCTGTCTGAAGATGAAGCAGGGCCGGATACTATGCGTTATGCTCCCGTGATGATTGGAGATACGACAAAAAAACCGTCTGTCTACGACTCTATGGTTATCATCGCCCAAGTTGCCGAAGATGATGATATATCTCGAGATTGGTTCGAAGAGGGACGCAGTGATCGAACCAAGACGTTTTGGAAAGAACGTCGTGAAGAGCGCGAGCAGGTCAAGGAAGAGCTGATGCACGAGCAAGTTATCGAAGAGATCGACAAAATCGAACTCCAGGATGATGAGCCGGAGGACAAGAAGTCATCTGATTGAGCCAAAGGGGTCGTGATTTGAGGCGGAAGAGGGGACGTCCAGACATCTTCGAAAACATCTGACATACATGTTGTGAGGCTTTGGTGCGAAAAGAGAGGGCACTTGGCAGGAGGGAAACGAGGCCTCAGGAGCTTTTAGCCTTTGATTACAAAGAAGTAAAGCGCTGCTGCGACACCACCTGCGAGGACAAAGGCGATGGAGAGCCCGAGCATTAAGGAAGAATTCTTTTTCTTTGTCTGGTTGGGCTGGATGGCTGGGACATGGGGAGAGGTCGCGGGTGGATTCCACGAGGGAGCCGGTTGTGGCATCGTACTGGGATTGGAGCGTGGTTGTGCAGGTCTTGCGATGGGGATGGGGCTGTTGACGACTGTAGGAGCAGGTGTGTTCGCTCCTTTGCCCATATATGAGTTTGCGATCTCTTGAGGAACAGGTTCGTCCAGCCGTGTCATCGAACCTGGTGACTCTGCGCTGGGTTCGTAGACTGTATCGAGGTCTCTTGCACCAAGCTGGCCATGAGGCATTGCGACAGGGGATGGGGTGTGGTGTCTTTGTGGTCTATTCGACGATGGTGGGAAGTTCAAGATCGTGACTTCGTCATCATCATCGTCATCCCATGAGCCAGCGTTGTCGTGGTGGTGGTTACTCCACTGGTTTTGATGTGAGTTATCCCATCCGTTGTTGTGGTTATTTTGGTTGTTTTGGTTGAGCCTGCGAGGATCGTTGGCCCAAGCGGTCTCTTCTTCGGCAAAGTTATTGGAGGGCGCGGGGGCGTGGACGGGTTGTGGGAGTGGTGCTGGAGCTGGGGCGGGGGTTGGGGGATGATGGGAGGCGTTATTCTCGCCATTTTCGAGCTGTTCAACGCGGTTGACAAGCTCTTTGAGTTGGTATGTGCCGATGGGTCTTCCCCATGACTGGAGGAAGTTTTCGAGATCCCATTGGACTTCACGAGCCGATTGATACCGATTATCTCGGTCTTTAGAGAGACATCGTGTGATAATGCGGTTGAGCTCGTGTGGGAAGTCTGGGCGCAGGTGATCGATAGGTTGGGGTCCTATTTCGAGGATCGCGCGGAGCATGTCGATATCGGTCTTTCCGTGGAAAGGCCGTTGGTGAGTGGCGAGCTCGAACATGACGATCCCAAGCGAGAACAAGTCGCTTCTGCGATCGAGCGTTTGTCCTTTGACTTGCTCTGGTGACATGTAGGCGAGTTTACCTTTGATCACGCCTGCTTGTGTTTCCTGAACGTTGGACTTGGCTTTTGCAATCCCAAAATCGACGATTTTGATGATGCCTTGTTTGGAGAGGATGATGTTTTGAGGTGAAACATCGCGGTGGATGAGGTTGAGGTGGTTGCCATTTGGATCACAGAAGTTGTGAGCGTACTCAAGACCTTCGGCTATTTGTGAACCTATTTTGGCGATATATTCGGGCGCAAGCCACATCCCATGGTTGTTGGATTGCTGGATAATGGAGCGCAGGTTGAAGCCTGAGACGTACTCCATCGCGATGTAAAAGTTACTATCTTCCTGACCCAAATCAAAAATTTGCACGATGTTGGGATGGTTCATCATGGCGGCAACGCGTGCTTCATCCTGGAACATCTGCAAAAACTTCTCGTCATTGACGAGATGAGGCAGGATGCGTTTGATGACGAGTTGCTTTTTGAATCCACCTGGACCGCTCTGTTCGGAGAGGTGAATTTCGGCCATTCCGCCAACGGCAATTTTTTTGAGGAGTGTGTACTTACCTATTTGTTCCGGCATGTTTCATCTCGTTCAAATCGTGATTACATACCTAGTTTCTAGCGTAGTTTTGTGTCCCTGTCAATGTGGGAATGTGAATCATTTTGTTTCTTGGTGATGAGAGCTGGTTTTTTGTGTGATTTTGGACGACTTTCTCATGACGTTGTGGGAATGTGGCGTATGTGTGACATTTGTTATTCGAGCTTTGGCATGCAGATCTGTTTCCAGGCTTTGGGGGGATGGTAGCAATAAAACCCTTCTCGACAATCAGTGGGGTAGACGCACGTCGCGACACAGCGGACGAATTCGAGCCCATTTTTGAATCGTATCTTGGCACATGTACTTTTTGCAGGGCAATCACTGCTCTGTGTACAGGGCTTTGTACAATATCCCGTGGGGACCTGCATCTCACAGGTCAGTGGGGATGGACAAGACTGTTGGGTGCAGGACTGTCCTACAGACGAAATGTGAGTGCGCTCGGGTACTGTGTCTGTGTTTGCGTCTGGAGAGAGCCGTTCGCTCTCTGTCGAAGGCTCATCAGTGTGTTGAGGCGAACAGTGAAAGAGAAAGGGGAGTACGAGGAGAGCGAAGACGTATCGCAAGCTTGATGAGGGGGAGTGGGAGATGTTTGTGGACATTTGTGTCATCGTTGAGCCCATCGCGTCATCGTCAGAACCCCCCTTGGCCGCTTAGGAAGTTGATACTGCCTGTTGGGACGATGACGGTTAAGCCGAAGAACAAGCGCATGTCCACCTGTCCTCTCGTGTCGATTGCAGTTTGGAACTCAATGGTTGGCGCGACAAAGTACATGTAAAATCCTGTCGCGACACGGACACCAGCCTGAAAGTGTTGCAAGACTGAAAAGCTGTTACCGATTGAGAAAAACCAACCATAGATAAGCGGTTGAAAGCGCAACACGTGAAAGACGACTTGTGGATTCAGATCGAGCGCGAGTTTGGAAAAGCGAAACCCCAAATTCATCTCAAAGCAGATGCGGTCGATGAACGTTTCAAATGTGGAGAGACAGTAACCATCGGCAACTTGGATCTGATGGTCTCCGTCCACTTTGTCGTACTTCCCATTGTAGAAGAGTTTGTACCCGTAGGAAATTCCGGAGGCTTGTGCGATGTTTGCGCTTGGAACAATGAACAACAAAGATACCAACAATACAACACGTGCATACATACTTACGACTCCTGAATATGTCATCTTTTGAGAGTCCCTGCTAGCGAACGAGAGATCAAAAATGTTTTTGTCGAGGTCCAACTTGAAGAGTGTGCAAACTTCCACTGTTTGATCACAAAGAGTCGCTTGGATTCCGTGTGGTACACCGGATCGAGGTAGCGTACTTGCGGGTGACCTGGCATCCATGTCTGCCACTGTCTCGCACGCAGAAGCCTCAAAGGAGCACCCCACGGTCCAGCTGATACAAGGAGCCCTTGGCTTGTGCTACGAAGTTGACGGTATCGCGAAGGCAGTTGTTTGTCGAGAGTCTTCAGGTGGTGTCCTCTTTTTGAATAGACACGCAACCAAGTTTGCTTTCCTTCTTGGGTGAGAAAGACGAGCGCCTGTTGTCTACCAAATGTGTGCTGCACGATATCATGTAGCGCGCCGCCATTGGGTAAGGCCCACCTTTTTTTGATCAGCGGATCTGGTGGGATGCTGTGGAGAAACCACTTCTGATCTGGTAAAGGACACGCGAGCTCGACACTTTGTGAAGAAGCACTCTGAGATTGAATCGGGATGATCATTCTATGGGGCGCGCGGTTGGCTTGTATGAGTGTTGGTAGGTCGAAGATATCCCTCTGCGTCAACGAGAGGGGAATGCGCCATAACGCTGCACCTGCATCGCGAATGGCAGGGAGTGTACGTGTATCCTGTGGGGATTTCGGGGGAGGGGTTCGCGTCGTGAGCAAGAGCGCTCGTTTTGCAGGTGAGCCTTCTAGCTGGACGTGTTGTGGCCAGTCTGTAAGAGGGAGGTGGTGTCCTTTGCTGTAAGGTTGCCCACTCCGATCGAGTGGATAGATGCTCACAATGGTCTGTTTTTTAGGACGCTCACGATCACCTGCCCGATGAAGGGTGCAATAAGATTTGCCAACGTCCGGCATGGACTCCCAATCGAGGAGGTCAAAGGTCACAAACGATAAAAATGAGCCGTCTTGTGAGAGGCTGAGATGACGTGTTTGTTGTCGGCCGTCTGTGTGCATCTGAAAGGACGCGAGCTGTACATGCTTTTTGACGTATTGCCCCGGCTTGGGAGCGAGTGGAAGCAGCGCGTTGGAGCCGGGAGCTTTGTCTTTCAAGTAGAATAGATACCACATGCTCCTGGGGGGTGGGGTGTCGAGTAGGTCCGTTCGCAGCGCGGGGAGCCAGATCGGTCCGTCGTTGGTCTCTCCTTGCGGCTGCACTTCAAGAGCCCTCATCAAAGAGGTCGGGGTTGGGAGGTGTTTGGGCCAGAGTTGAATGTATAGATTGGATTGCTCTGGTGCGCTCTTGACATCGAGCTGGAATCCCCACGCTCGACGCAGTCGTTGGCAGCGTCGACCACATTGTTTATATCGCGCGAGTAAGTCCATGTAGCGGAGGCTTCGCCGAATACGCCAATAGTACTCTCCTAGATGAAAGACACCTTCGCCTGCTGGCTTTTGCTTGGTCCAATACAGGCACTTGCGTTTGCGTTCTTTTTGCACAAAGCGACGAAAGTAGTCGAATTGTTCCTCTGAGATCTGCAGCTCCTGACGCCACAATGTGCGACACTGTCTACATGCGGCTGTCGAGGTTTTACACGCCTGTCGGCACTTTCTCTGTCGCAGACTTTGGAGTTGCTTTCGCTTCTCTGGATCGAATTGTGCTCTGGTCCAGACCATCTTGCACCATCCGTACCAGCGCAGGTGCAGTTTGGCGTTTGCATGGAGGCTTTTGCTGTTGTTGTAGAGCTGTTTTTTGAGCAATCCGATCAACCTTGGAAGCTGCGTACAGGACTCTTTTGTGCGACTACGAGGTCGCGATGGAGTCTGGAGGACCTTCGCGCGAAGATCTTTGTACTGTGTCCGGAAGGTCGAACGAATCCATGTTTGGCTGAATTGGTGTGTCTTGGTGAGATACCGTCTCCAGGCCGGGAGGTCTTTCGAGAGAGGCGTGGGGCGGTCCATTGTGCAGTAAAGGCGTTTTGCATTTGTGAGCGCGCTGAGGATGCGCTCGTAGTGCTTGGTGTACGCTGCAAGTGAGCGCAACGTTTTTCCACGCGGAAGATGTGTCAGCGCTGTCGCTTGTTTGTTGACAATACTATCTAGTTGGCGAATCGAACGTTGCTTCCAGTGATCGGACTCAAGCGCCCATAGAGCGTAACCACCCAACGTGAAGAGAAACATCATGAGCAGGATGAAGCGTCGCTTCCACTTCGGTGGTTTTGGTGCCTGGTAGGTCTTTGAAGAGCCTGTGTAGCGAGGTGGTGGGCTGGTTTTGCGTTCGACCTCTTCTGCTTCGAGTTGGTCGATCTGTGTGCGAACAGATGGCGGAAACCGCATCAGCATCAGTTCATCTTCGAGGGATGAATGATCTTGTCGTGTTGTGGGCACATCTTGTGTTTGCATTGTCTCGTATGTCAGCTCTGTAGAGATTCGTTGATTGTCCGGGTATATTGACAAATGGTAGCTCTTTTGCCCGGGAAAGGCAAGTGAGCGCTTTTTTCCAGTGGTCTTACTTTTTGGCTGAGGCTGTCTTGGTGGGTGTCATGGGCATATATGCGAAAGTATACCCCAGGATATGGTAGCGGCTCTTGGGGGAGTCGTCGTAGTATTTCTGACGCCAGCGTGTGTATTTGCTCAGAGGTTCTTCGCGTACACCCCGCCTACCAATGTTGGCATGTCGAAAGTACAGTTTCCCTTTTTTGCGCACCAGAAATCCAACATGTGCGATAGAGCTGGGGTGCGATGGTTGGTCGAAGACTTCACCCATCCACAGAAGATTGGGCAAACGATGTGCGATCTTGTGGACGTCTTTGAGCGGGACATACCACACTGTATAACTCTTGATTCTGAACGGCTTGGGAAGCCTACGTCCCCAATAACTCGAACGCCAAAACGCGTTGGTCACTTTTTGTGCATAGGGTTTGGCGTATTTTCCCGCGAGTGCCTTCGTCGCGCGCTTGATATATCCCTTCTTCTCGTTCTCGACCAACCACTGTTGGGCCGTAAAATGATTGCGATACTCATAACGGATGATCCCATCTTTGTAGCGGATCTGCTGCATGACTCGTTTGGTCTCCTTCAACGAACGAGACAGAGCCATCGCCATCACTGTTTCGATGAATGTGACACAATCCACTTTGTCGAGGCGGAACGTCGGGTCTCGATCCCATCGTCCTTTGCGCCCCTCTCCCAGGGGGCCGAACTTGTACCTCCCGCCCAAAAACATTCTCCCAAAGAGCTCCAGGCGTTGGGTCACATTGAGAGCGCGCTGTGCGTAGCGCAAAAGGCGATCAATGCGCTTCGTGGACATTTTGTAGAGCCTTGCACGACAGCGCTTTCCACAATCATGCCATTGTGTTGATTGGGCGGTTGGCGATGGACGCCGCTTACGCGCAGCTTCGCTTTGTGTTGGGAAGGAGAACATCAACACAATGCTCAAACAGAAGAGACTCAATTTCATCGAAAAGACCTTTCATTTCGGTGTAAGAGGATGTTGAAGAGGTGAACTTCGTCATTTCGTGCGTACTTTTTTCAGCCACGCCCGGTGGAGCTTGATGCGGTGTGTGATGTCCTTTGTTAGGGGATGCCCCTGAGGGATCCATCGCATCGCATGATCAAGTGTTTGTAAGCATCGCCGTAGTTGTTTGCGAGCTCTTTCTTTGTCTTGTCGTTCCCACCGTTCTGTGTGAGAAAGTGATGGGTGGTGGACTCTTTGTTCGACCAAAAGGGCGAGTCGCCATGAACGCCATGTTTGTGTTTGGGCCTGCTTCCACCAACGCGCGATTCTTTGTTTGTTGGCGCGTCTCCATGAGAGGGGATGTGGGTGCGCGAGCTTAGGGAGCTTGGTCGCCTGTCTCATCTCATCGAGATATTGGAATGTCCCTGGATTCGTCGATAACAGCAGCGACAGTGTGGTTTGGCGAAGTGCGTTGTCAAAGCGCATCAGATCACGTCGTGTCGGAGGGAGCTTCTTGGACAATGCTTGAATGGAGGTGATGTCCAGCGGTGGGCGTTGTAATTGTTTGGAAGCCCGGAGAAAGGAGTGGTTGCTGAGCCCCCAATGTGTCTGAAGCACGATCCGTTCGCGTTGTAGCGTATCAAGCCAATGCATTCTTTGCTCCCAAGGAGGATCCTGGAGGTTGGTGGGGATCGGGAGTGATGAGGTCAAGTGTGGGCCTTGCAATGATCGTGAAGGTGGAGGTGTCGGAGTCCGTCGCCTTGTTGGAGGCTTTTTGTTGACGAATAAGGCCCCAGCAAGGCCGAAGACAACAGAGAACCAAACGATTCGCTCAACCCAAGGCATAAAGGAGGGAGGGGGTTGAGAGGGTTTGGGATGCTTCACGACGTGTGGTTGTTCGCTTACAGCGATCTTGGTCGGCTCCTCCTTTGGTGTCGAGGGAGAAGACATTGTCGATGAAGGTGGTGTCTGTCGTACTTGGGTTGTCGGGGTTTTCTTGTCAGGCACTTCGGAGATGTGAAGCAGGAGCAGCGAGACATTGTCGTCTGAACCTGCTTCGAAGGCATCCTGGATCAGGAGGTCACTTGCCCATGATAATTGCGCCGCTTGGGAGGAGCCCTGCACAAGTTGTTGTTGTAATTGTGAGAGCCTTTGGGCGATCTTTTCGTTGGTCAAAAACCCTGAACAGCCATCACTGCACAACAAAAAGAGGTCTCCTGCCTGAAGCGCACTTTGCTCCGGAGAGCACGGTATGTAAGGAGAGTGTGGAAGATGTGTGTGTTTGCCGAGCGCATGAAGCAGTCCACTTTCATGTGGAGCAGGTCCGACGTCATCTTGTGTCAGTTGGTGGAGTTGATCTGCCCTGAACAAGTATATCCGACTGTCGCCGATGTGACCGATGTGAAAGTGTCTCTCCTCCAGGTGGAGTAAAGAGAGAGTACTTCCTGTGAGGCCGGGGCCTCCTGCGTGTTGGACGATTGATGTGTTTGCGTCTTCGAAGTGTTGTGAGATGTGCTCTGCGATGGTGTGTCTTTCGCTTTGGTGGGGTCGAAAATCCGAAAGCTGGGCGATCGCGGCTTGCGCTGCATACTGACCATCTCGTGCGCCTCCCATTCCATCGGCGACAGCAACTGTACATGGGGGCGTTGTCTTGTGAGGGAGCGCTGATATTGGAGGGTAGATGGCGTCCTGGTTTTCGGCGCGTGAACCGCACTCATGACATCCTACAATGGTCACCTGGAAGCTCATGCTGGCTCGCTCCGTTTGATTTTTCGGCAGTAGTCGATTGTTTCACGTGCTCTCGCTCTGATCTCCCACAGACGCCCTTTGTGTTGATATGTGTTCTCTGGATCTGTTCTGTGGAGCCACCGTTCGAGACTCACGCAAGGATCGAAGCCAAGTTCTTGTTCCCAGCGAGGGTGAAGTTGTTGCTGAAAAGCCGCTTGGTAGCTGCAGATCGCGAGATTGTTGAGCAAAAGTCCAATGGTTTGTTCTGTGGCGCCAGGTGATTCAAGGAGGTCCGCGAGTGCTTGTAAAGCTTCGGAGGAGGGAGTGAGTTGATTTTTTTCGAGCGCGAGTTGGCATCGTCGGCTGAAGGTGTTGACGAACAGTTGATAGCATTGGATGTCGTCAAAATGGCGCTTTGCGATGTCGTCGATTTCGTCGAGTCTTTCTGTATAGCTGCAGCCATGGGCCTCTCGCATAAGGCTACGGATGTCGATGTCGGTGTGGGAAGAGAGTTGCGCTGAAGCCGCTGATGGGACGCGCTCATCTCGATTGAAAAAGCCAGTCCCTTCGCTCGCACCTGCTGGTTTCGGGGTCGTGGGAGGAGGAGGTGTAGAGATGTGAGCGTCTCTGTTAAAAAAACCAGTGCCACCGCTTGCATCAACAGGAGGCGGTGTGTGGACTTGTTGAGGCGCAGGCGTCCAGGCGTCTTCTCGTTGGAAAGCACCTGTCTCGGGAGCTGGTGTTTGGGGAGGGGAAGTGAGCGGTGCAAAGTCACTTCCTTCGAGACCTGGATGTTGGAGATCCAGAACCGTCCTGGCTGGCTCAAGGAGTGTCGGTTGGGCGACAGGAGCTGCGAATTCCTGGACTTGGTGTTCGATGTTGTTTGTTTTGGAAGCTACAATCTCGACCTGAAGAGGGTTTGCAAAGTCCACACACCCTGCAAAGCTCGCGTAGACTGTCAATGTTCCTGTTGTATGTGGGAGCAGTTGGCCTTCTTTGATAAAGGGTAGATTGTTGTCTTCTTGGAAGAAAAAGCACGCCTCCGGTGAAAAGTCAGGGTGGTGAAGGCGGCCTTCCTCGAAGGGACCAGCTTGCCAATGGCAGGAAGGCATATCCATGTATGTGCTGATGCTTTGTGGCGTGTGGCTTTGGGGGATTTGAATGCGATCGGAGAGCCACTGCACGTGGAATTGGCGCTGCATACAATTGCGAGCGAGGAGATCCATAGCCTTGGGCAAGAGCATCCAATCTGAGGTTCCACGCCAGTTGAGGGGAGGAATCCGCTGGAGTTGGTCTTCTCTCTCTTGCGGATTTGACTGGAAAGCTGCGGTCATCAGGGAAATCAGCGCCTGTGGTTGAACGCCTTTGTTCTTGGAGATTTGTTGGTATAGCTGCTCGGCGAGTTGGTTGGATTGGATTTCTTGGTAAAAGTACGCGATATCGTTCCAACGGGGGATGTCCTGGATACGTTTGCACTGTAGATCTTGTCGGCGTAGGTAGAACAAGCCGATCACGAGGATGGCGTACAGGTCGTAAATGGGGTTGGAGCGAAACGTGACCTCTTCTAGGGCCGAAGAGGCTTGTGCTCGGCGTTCTGGGGGTTGATAGTAATCTTTCCCGGGGATGGTCTTCCACGAAAAGTCGGAGTACTCCGTTTCCGCCATCCTTGAGGCGTTGAAGTCGATTAAGATGACCTTGTCTGGAGCACCTTGTTGGCCTCGACGACACATGAATTGATCCGGTGAGAGATCGTAGTGAAAGGGCCGCGTCAGTTGCACATACGGTGTATGGATCATCTCCCGAACGATCTCAGGTGGGTACGCGTACAGTGGCACGAGCATCGAATGCAGTTGTGTGACGGCCGCCATCATCTCGATCAATCTGTGGACGATATTCAGGTAGTCTCCTGGAGCTGGCGCTTCTAATTCATCGAGCCGTTCCATCTCGATCACATAGCGATACGAGGGACGCTGAGGGAGGTAGAGCGGACCCCATCCATACGTCTGTACGAGGCGATCACAACCGTATCGCATGGCAAATTGTGTGATCAGCGCTTCGACCTCAAAGGAGTACACATTAAACAGGTTGCGAAAGAAGAAGTGCTGGGCTGGACCTTGTTCTTTGATCTCTTCCTTCAATGAGCCGTCTACGAGCCGGTTGTAAAGTTCTGCTCGTTGGGGGGAGAGCCCTCGCTGTGTGCCTGACAGATGTGAGAGCTGTTTTAGCTCATGCCACCGAGGTGAGGGGAGTTGTCGGTAGTAAGTCTGTGGATCTGCAATGAAAAATTCTTTTAAGCAGCGTTCTTCATTGTTGTGTGATTGTGCCCACCATATCTGCGTTCCAAGCATTGGGCGAGTGATGTGACTCGCGGTCACATGTTGGTAGAGTTCTTGCCAAGTGCTTGCCTGATCGATGTGCAAATCGAGCTCTTCGAGTGAAAAGTGGGATAACGCTCCACGGCTCATTCCTCTGACTCCTCTTCAGTACTTTGGTCGATCGTAATGCCCGGACATGAGCCTTGCACCTCTGTTATGGTATGACCTGGTTGAGAGGGGAAAAGCAGATACGCCTCTGTGTGCTCTGTATGAAGTGGAAAGAGCCGACAACCCCCGGCTAGCTCTGTTGGAGACCAATGCACAATCCGTTGTGTCGGGAGCCAGAGCCACTTTCTTAACAGCTTCAGTCGATTCTCGGACAAGACGACCTGGAAAGCCGCCTGACCACAAAGGAGGATGTCGTCATGTTGAAGTCGCTGTTCACCACCCAACCAATAGAATTGACCTTGTCGAAGGAGCGCTGGTTGCGTCGACAAATCTGGTTCTGCGTTGTAGGAAGCGGGGCGGGCGAGATAACCTTCTAGTGTCTGCTTGATATGCAATTGCACACCATCTTCATCGCTGACGTATCCGAACATATGCTCGGACACTTCGTCTCCTTGTGTGGGAGAGAAGAATCCGACTTGTAAGAGCGCTTGTGAGGTCGTCGCCAACTCTTCAGTCTGGCCCGTTGGGAGGCTGTGTGGAGGCGTCATACCTTCCATGGTTGGGGTGTCGCTGTGGGGATCTTCGTGGAGAGGAGATGCCAACTCTTCTGTACCACTGGAAGCAAACGTCGATGTCTGTGAAGGACGAGGTGGGGTTGTCAAAGGCTTGGAGGAGACAATGTCCTCGGAGAGGATCTCTTGTGTCATGTTGTTTGTGGGACCAAATGCGAAGGAGCTGCCTTCGTCGGCTGGCGATGTCATTGAAGATGGTGGTGGGGTTGAAGAGGTGAAGAAGCCAAAAGAACTCCCTTCATCTTGAGATAGATCGGGGAGACTTTCCGCTGGTTCTGTCTCTGGTGTCCAGGTGAAAGGTGTGTGTGCTTCTGTTTGGGTGAACCACAACAGGCGATCCGTTGCTGGAGGTTGATACATCGCCATAGATGTAGGATCGACGAGGACTGCATGTTCGTGTGGAGCGACCTCGAAGGGACCGAGTCGACGTGTTGAGGTTGTGAGCTGCGCGATATGAGGCGGAAGCTGCGTGGGGGTCAGTTGGAGCGACTGTGTTGGCTGCAATCCACGCAGATGAATGTGTCCCAATCGGTTTGAGCGCGTCAACGTCACAGGGAGCATGGAAGATTGCTGGTGAGCGAGCAAGAAACCTTGCAAGACGAAGTGCAAGCGTGTGTCTTCTGGTTGGATGATACACTCGATCAGGTGGTTCATGTGAAGACGTAGGGGGCGGTCGATGAGGACCGTTCGGGCTTCAAAACATGGCTCACCTTCGAGGACGATGTGATATCCTCCTGGTGTGCGAGGGGCTGGGATCTCCAACATGAGCTTATTTTGAAAACGCGTGATCGAAGCAGCCCGTCTTGGTGAATAGCCGTGAAAAGAGAGCTTCGCGGACTGGATATCCTGCTCTGTAAATGGTTCGCTGACTCCGATGTATGCGTCTTCATCGAGCTGCTCTTCAGGCCTCTCTGGATCCCACCGACCAAAAAAGAGTTGCTCGATAAGTTCACCATTTGGGTGAAGAAATCCATCAGCTTCTTTGCTCAGCTCGATCGTGATTGTGGGAGGAGGTGACAGGACAAGTCGGGCTGGACACTCTGTGTAGGTTGGGGACGTTGCGTCGACGGGGCGTTGTTTGTATTGGGCGGTGTGTTTGTCAAAGTGAAGCTGTGAGGCGCTTGTGAGGATGTGTTCGTGAAGTGTGACACCCATCTCTTCGAGTGTGGGGGGCATGGTGACGTGCTGATCGGTTGATTGATGTTCTGGGTGGAGAGCGTAGAGAGTGTCAAGCGGCGTCGTCGTGAGTTGAGGAGTGTTGGACATGGAGAGCTCATTGCGGAGCTGATCGAGCAGTGAGGAGAGTGTTTTGGGACGTTGGAGGCCGACAACCCCGTCACCCTTGTAACGTAGCTGAAGATCCGGAGAATAGACCGTAAACAGCGGTTCTTCTGGAGACTGTTGAGGGATCGCGTCGAGGAGCGGAAGAGGTGTATGGTGGGGAGGTCCACCGATCACAAAGGCCGTGTTCGCTGGGTGGAGGGTGCCTCGAATCGACAACAGGTAGTCCGTTTGGTGCAATTCGTCACAATCATCCTGATGTGCGCTCAACTCGAAGAGCAGATGACCGATGCGAACATGGAGCCTTTTGGAGGTTGAGAAAGACAACAACCTTGGTGTTTTGATAGGCTCTTCTGCGAATTGAATGCGACCATCTTGGTGAGGGTGAAGATGCACAAGCGCGATGTCTTCGGTGAGTGGTCTGAGCTGTAATGTATTCTCTCTGGCCGCGAGGCTAAAGAGTTGTGGAGATGAGAGCTTGAAGAAGTCGGGAACGAGCAGGTCTGATTGGGTTAACTGCGTACCGACGACCAATTCGCCGGCTGGTATGTCCTTCCCTTGGTATGTTCTGGGATGTTGAGGGGCAAACATCGGACGGAGTGGACCGTTGGATGGGAGGAAGGCAGAGCCCTTGCTCCAGTGTCCGAGTTGACCCGACATCGTCGATAGAAAGTAACGTTTTCTGGCGTACTTTTTGTTGAGCTCCAGGAGCAATGTATGGCCTTGTGGGAGGCTGTCTGGGAAGGCTTCGCGAAATTGTGCCTCCCAGACTGTGAGATGAAGTGGTCCTCTTTTGAGCGTTTTTCCAAGTGCGAGCTCTTCTGGGAGGGGGCTGTCCATGCGGTTTTCTTGTAGCAGAAGGCGCGGAAGAAGCTCCTTGGGGGGCTTGGTGAGGCCGCTCACAATAAGCTGACAAGGTCGTCCTTCATCGGAGATATGGATGTGTGGAAGGTGTGGATTTGGAGGAAGAGGTGCGTCCTGCCCTGTTGTGAAAACGACGTTCTTGTGTTGGCTATCGTTGGGGAGCAAGAGTCCGTACATCGTGAGATCGAGCTGAAAATCAATCCCGTATTCGTAACGCAGGAGGATGTGATCGATCAGCAGCCAGCCCCGCTTTTGTTCGGGGGAGAGGAGGTGTCCACGTGCCCGATCATGTGCCTCACAGGGAAGCGAGACACCATCGGCGATCACCTGAATGTGCTGTCTATGTCGGTAAAGTCGAAAACCTTCGGCTGTCGGACGAATTTGGGCCATCTCTTGTGTCTGTCCGACACCAAGCCCAAACGCGAGGATGGGACCGCCTTCGGGATTCCTCTCTTTGGGGCTATCGATCCATTGGTCTTGTGTGGAGCAGCTTAGCCATAACGCGCGGATGTCACGGGAGCGTTGAGAATGTGCTGTGTTGTGTCGAGAGGAGGCGTGCATCCAGCCTGGGTAGCGGTAGACGAGCTGGATTCGCCTACGTCCTCCTTTGGGTTCCAAGAGCAGGACCTGTCCGTCGGGGGATGTTGTCGGGAGCGCAGTGTCTTCCGCTCTGTGCAGTTGAATGCGGTGTCCCTCGACGACGATCTCTTCGTGGCTGGGAAAGATCACCGTTTGTTCTGTAGGGAGGATGCGACTGACATGGTCAAAGTCGATCAGCTTGAGACGTGCGAGTGGTGTGTGTGGACGCTGTGTACGGCCACTGATGAGCCATGTGTTCGACGGAAAGGGCGTCTCGTCGTCCCGGTGTTGTTCGAGGGAGAGGGAGAGATACTCGCAGTTTTGGAGTGTTTCAAGAGGTAGTTGCATGTGGACGGAGCGAGGTAAAAAGCGAAAGAGGAGGGTGTTTTGTGTCACACTCGCGAGAGGAATTTGGACAGGTGGATGTTGATCGGCTTGTAACCAGAGGGTGAAGTCGTTGAGCGCGAACTCCGGGTATGGAGCTTCGCCCTGTAACGCGATGCGAAGCTCCCATGCACGTTCGAGCTGGCTCTTTTGGAGCAGTGTTGGTCCCAAAAATTGCGGATTGACAGCCTGTCGAAGGGTGTGTGTGCGGATATCGTGCTCAGCGAAGGGGAGTCCATACTTGTTTTCGCCCTCGGGAATACATCGGAGCGTTTGGTTTGGACGGAGATCTTCGACCCCTTCCAGGATTGTGTGGAAGAGATGGAGATGTGGAGAAAGTGTTTGTCCTTGGCGGCATTGAATGGTGTGGGGGGTGTCTTCCAGTACGAGGGAGAATTGATCATCTTGTAACGCGACACCATGAACCCAGGCTTTCACTTCGAGCAATGTGGGTTGATCAGGGGCTTCGTGAAGAAACAGCTCCAGGTCTTGCAGAATGGGGGCTTCTGGTGTCGCATCCTCTGGGATGATCAGCATACGACAACGTAACTCATCATCTGGTAAGCCGTCTCGTTCTCCCTGGTAAAAGTCGAGAGGTTCGCCGAGTGGGAGTGTGATATGTTCGCTGAGGAGGAACTCTCCTCCTTCGAGATATCCGACATTGTGTACATCTTTGAACGTGAGCTGTGGTTGTCCTTTGGGTTGGCTAAAGTGAAAGGTCCACCCGAGGTATCGGAGATCTTCGAGCATCTTTTTGGGGATCATGGGGTGCAGTGGGCTGTTTTTGTAACACTTTTGGATGGTTGAGCTGCGCGTCATGCCAAAGCGTCGGTGGACGGCGAGCTTGCATCGATCCCCTCGTAAGTTGATCTCACCAAGCGAGACAGAGCCGATGCGCTCTTGTCCGAGGTAAAAACAGCATTTGAGCTCCTGCCTGAGGGGGTGTTGTAAGACAAAGGCGAAACCCCTTGGATCATCAAGTTGTAGGACTGCATCATCTGCTTTGTACAATTGAAAAGTGAAGGTCAGGCGTTCGTTGTTGATCTTGGGTTGAAAGTGTTTTTTGAGATAATCGAGGTGTTGATGCCAGTGGGGCCAAATGTCTTCGCGCAGCGCGATGGAGAGCGCAGCTTGCGGTGAGAGCTGTGCGGAGGTGTGAGTGGTGTAATGGTGCCAACAGTGCTGTAACACGTCGAGGAGTGTCGAGGCGTCATCGAAGAGGCCGCCTCCTACGCGAATGTGATCTGACCAACCCGGCCACTTTTGGGGATAGATCCATGGACGATTTGCCGATAGTTCTGCCATCAGGTTCAACCTTTCGATACTTGCGAGTTGCGGGCGTGTGGCTGCGGGCTGCCATGCTCTCTTGCTGATCATTATAGGTATAGGCTCGCACAAAAGGAAAGGGGGCAGTCACCAACCTGAACGTACAAAAGTGCTTTCTCCCTGATGTGGCTTGGAGGATGTTGGGTGTGGGGTCGCTTGGAGGGAGGGGAGATGTCTGGGAAATGGTGGAAAACAAGCTGTGGACAAGGTCGTGCTGTCAGTTGTGGCTTTTTGCGATCGTGTGCTGTTCAAAAAATGGCTTGCAAATCGAATGCGAAGTCGTACGATCAACGTTCTCTGAACGACTCTTCACCTTTTTGCTGTCGGGATATGTATGTCACGAGAAATACGTTCTGTTTTGGTTGTGTACAAGAGAAGTACGTTTATGTACGTCCAAGAGGAAAACGACAGCCATATGCAGGAGCTGCTTGCGCAGAATGAGCCGTCTGTTACGAGGATGATGAAAGGACACGAGGAGAACGAAGCGTCTATTGAGCACGTTCGTCACGTGTTGGAGCGGCGTGGTGTGGATGCTGTGTGGGAGCATCGTCCTGATATGGAGAAGCTCGGCTCGTTCGACTTGGTGATCTCTTTGGGGGGTGATGGGACTTTGCTGGAGGCGGCACGTGCGATCTCGGATAGTACGCCGCTGCTGGGGATTCACTCATCGCGTATTTCGAGTGTGGGTTATTTGTGTGCAGGGGAGGCGGAGGATTTCGAGGAGATCTTCGATCGTTTTGTGAAAGAAGAGCTTCCTACATACAGACTGACACGTATTGAAGCCCGATGTAATGGAGAGCTTATCCTTCCCTACGCGCTCAATGATATTTTGTACGCACATGACGTCCCTGCAGCGACGACGAGGTACGATATTGGGATGTTGTACGATGGGCAGGATGTGCTCGCGTCCTACGAGGAGCAGCGTTCAAGTGGAGTGTGGGTCTCGACGGCGACAGGCTCGACCGCGGCGATTCACTCGGCGGGGGGAAAGATTATGCCTCTGCAATCCAGGAGATTGCAATATCTAGTGCGTGAACTGTATGCCCCTCCGGGGATTGTACCGTTTCATTTTGATGGAGGCTTCGTTGCGGGAGGACAAAAGCTTGAGATTGTCTCAAAGATGAGGAAGTCGACGATGTTTATCGATGGCCCTTGGAACCGATTTGATGTGCTTTACAACGACAAGTTGGTCTTTCAACCTTCAAGTCAACATCTCATGTTGTACGGGGATATTGAACGTACTCGTCGCCAACGACATCATCGGGCGCTCGATCGTTAATGTGGCATTTGGGGCTGTTGGTTTGACTCTTTTCCTTGGGGATGTTTTGTGGGGGAGCACTTAGATGTGTGAGATGATATCCGTAGTGTTGGCTGGGGGGAGGCTTTTGGTTGGTTGTCGCGCTGGGAGTTGTTGTGCTGCTCTGAAGTCTGCGAGCCAGGTGGCCTTTTCAGACAACTTGTACGTGACTTCGTGGTGGTATCCTTTTGGGTCGCCGCCAATTTGGAGGGGGAGCAGCTCATCGCTTCTTACAGTCACCTCTTCGACGTGAAAATCGAGCAGTTTTTTGCTTCTGTATGTACCGCGACAGATACGGGGGATGTTGATGAGCGCTTCAAGGACCGGGGGAAATGCGAGTCGCAGTTGCATGTGTTGTCCAGACTCGGCGAAGGGAAATCCCTTGACGCCATATCCAAAACACGGAACTGTCGAGACAGAGCTCATCATTGCCGGGCCTTTGTAGAGGCGTGCACCTGGCGCAAATTCTTCGACATAATCACCTTTTGGGCCGAGGAGATAAGCTGGCTTGTTGCCGTTGAAGACCTCGATCTCGGGGAAAGGTTGGGTAAAGAAGTGGGGGGTTGTGTAGACAAACAACGCGCTGAGATAGCCTCTCAGTCCCTCTCCTAAAAAGGCGAATGGTCCGTCCTTGAGCTGATCTTTGAGTTTTTTGTAGTGGTTGATCATCAAGCTATCGAGGCCTGTGCCTGCGAAGGGCGTTGACTCACCGTTGACTTCGACCCAGTGCTGTTCACGTAGCGCGAAACCTTGTGTTTTTTGTGCTTGTTGGATCGTCTTGGTGATGTTTGCACGTGCGCCAAGAAAACCGGCAACAGCGTTACCTGTCCCGAGGTGAAGGACACCGAGCACAGGGAAACGACGTTTGGTCACGGCTTGTTCATGGCAGCGTTGCAGCTCTGTGACACCGTTTAAAAGTGTACCGTCGCCACCGCCTGTAAAGACGAGGTCGTACTCGCGTTCGTAAATCAATTGACAGAAGCGCTTGGCTTCTTCAAGTGTTTTCGAGAAGTAGATGTCTTTTCGGGGGACTGTATAGGAGAGTTGATCGACGAGGGCTTGTGTCACCTTGCGCGCGTTTCCATTCAGGAGAATGGCGATACGCTTGGCTGAATGGTATGTGTTTGTGTGACCTGACATGAGCTTCCTCAATCTTATTCTATGGGTTTGTGGAGTGTTTCCACGAAATATCTCTTTTGTCTTCTCCCTTGATTTGCATATTTTGTGCCAGGGGCATTTTGTGACGAAATGGTGTCATCTATGTGACAGCTATTTGTCTTTTTATCTGTATGATGTGTAGATGTTTTTGGTTTTTTCTTGTGGTGAGGAGGGATGACTTACTGTGACAGGGAAGGTGCGAACGAAACTTCGCGGTGTCACCTTTGGGTTGCGAAAAAGATTGCCTTGTAGAAGATTTTCTGACGAGAAGGCTAAGACTTTTTCGAGATGTTGCTGGATAATTGGAGCGCGGAGATAAGCAAATGTTGTGAAAAGGACTTTTTCTCTACTTTACTTTCAATGTAGTGTTGACTATGATGATTTGGTACGAAACCATTGCATTTTGCGAAGGTTGTTTGAAAGAAGCGGTAAAATATGCAAGCACCACGACTTCAACTGGTAAAAAAAGGCACGCTGTTGCGGTATCGTTGGTACGCACGGCCTCGTCAGGCTCCTATGGAGTTTCGACGTGAATTGGGGGATAGAGGCGAGAGCGAGCGGAATGCGCTCGTTGAGCAGCTATACAAGCTTAAAGGCTTGCCTGACGAAGAGCCCACGCTTGAGCAAATTGGACGCGCGCTGTACAAGCTGCTCATCCCTGAAGACCTCCACCCACTGATTCGCCAAAACACGCGTCCTTTGACGCTTTTTGGTGGTGAGCCTTTGTTTCCGTGGGAGATCTTGCACGACGGAGAGGAGTTCATCGGTGTACGCTTTCCGATCGGTCGTTTACCTAGCTGGTTTGAGCCTCCTTCGCGGGAAAATCCCAAACAAACAGGGACGACGATTGAACGCCTGAAGGTCGCTGTTGTCGCTGATCCTCTTGGTGACTTGCCAGCCTCAGAGCGAGAAGTTGGGTTCTTGATCGATAGCCTTCCCACCACGATGTCTCAAGATGTCTTGCTCGGTGATCAGGCAACCTTTGAAGGTCTTGAGCGCATCGCGGATGAGGGGCCTAGCCTCTTACACATCGCTTCAAGGACTGTCGCTGAACAGTCCGAAGGTCCTCGTATTTCTCTCACCGACACCTCCATCGCTCCTCACACTTTGCGTTCTTTGTTTCCTGGCCCTCTTTGGGTATTTTTCCACCTCCAGCAGACAGAAGAGACGGATATCCATCCCTCTTCTGCGGCCTTGTCCTTTGCCACGACGTTGCTCGACAAAGGGGCTCATGGTGTTGTGCTTTCGCTCTCTCCTAGCTTTACGCCAGGAGGGCGACAGATGGTCGGCGACTACTACCGCGCCTTATTCGAAGGGCTCCCTCCTGCTGAAGCCTTGCGCTCTGCACGTCAGCGATTCATCCGTCGTAATCCCTCAGACCCTAGCTGGATCTCCTTTGTCTTCTTCGGTGAGCCTGATATCCCACTGTTCAAGCGGACAAAAGCACAGTCCGAGAGTCAACTGCGTTCCATCGATACGGGGAACAGAGGCGAGACCGCGAGAATGCCCACTGGGGAGAATCAGGCGTTGCCACCATCCTCACCCCATCGAGACGGTGCCTCTGTTGATCCATCGATTACAGGTGAAAGCTCACTGGAGTACGACTTCGATCTCGAACAGGCGATTGGTATCGCGTTGATGGAGGCGAAGAACCTGCGTCAGGATTTCATCGGGACACCACACCTGTTTATCGGTTTGACCAAGTGCCCTGGTGGTGTGACCCGAGCGTTGTTGGAGGTCGCAGGCTTTGAGCCAAAGAAGGTGCGCGATACGATCCGCTACGCGCTCGGTTTTGGACACGCTTCGCTCGATGCAAAAATCCTCCCAACACAACGCTGTGCGCGTGCCCTTAAATCTGCAGAGCAAAACGCACGAGACGAAAATGATCACGTCGTGCGCGAAAAACACCTGCTCGCTGCAATCCTACAAAGTGGCGAAGGACTCGCGTTTGAAGTGCTCAAAAAGATGGGCGCTGATCCCAAAAAATTGTACGAAAAATTGTTGCGAGGTGAGATCCCACAGGTCCGCACTCGTACAGGTGGCGAGACGCCTACCATCGATCGATATGGCCGAGATCTAACGCTCCTCGCAGAGCAAGATGCATTACCTCACCTAACAGGTCGCTCCGAAGAGTTGATGAGGCTCGCACAGATCCTGCTGCGTCGCTTCAAAAACAACCCCTTGATCATCGGTGAGGCTGGTGTCGGTAAGACTGCCTTGGTCGAAGGTGTCGCGCAGCGTATTGTCGCAGGGGCTGTCCCCGAAGAGCTTCGAGGACGACGTCTTGTCGAGCTTTCTCTCTCCAGTCTCGTCGCTGGAACTCGTTATCGTGGTGATTTCGAAGAGCGTCTCACGATGGTGATCAGAGAAGCGCGCGAACATCCCGAAGTGATTCTCTTTCTCGATGAATTCCATACTGTGGTGGGGGCAGGAGAGACACACCAAGGAACACTCGACGCCGCGAATATCTTGAAACCTGCGTTGGCGCGTGGAGAGATTCGTTGCATTGGCGCGACAACACCTGTTGAGTACAGAAAGTACATCGAGAAAGATGCTGCGCTTGCGCGTCGCTTCCATCCTCTGTTCCTCGAAGAACCCTCTCCCGAAGAGAGCTTTGAGATTATGCGTGGCTCTCGAATTGGCTATGAAGAACACCACTCTGTAACCATCCCTGACGAAGTCCTACTCGCCGCTGTTGACCTCGCTGTGCGCTATCTCCCCGATCGACGATTGCCGGACAAGGCGCTTGATCTGATCGACGAAGCCTGTGCACTCGTGACGCTTCGTGGCGCGAGTATGCCGGTGCTCACGCCGGAAGGAAAGATCCTCGCGAGCACCGGAAAACCTGTGGTCAATGAGAGTGTGATCTACAAAGTCCTCGCAGACTGGACGGGTATCCCTATCGGTGAAATCTCTCGTGAAGAGAGCAAGCGTTTACTGGAACTTTCAGAACGTCTGAAGAAGTCTGTCCTTGGGCAGGATGAAGCCGTCTCTTCGATCAGCCAAGCTGTGCAGATTGGCCGCGCCGGTCTCAAACGCGAAGGTAGTCCCACTGCCGTGTTGTTGTTTATCGGACCAAGTGGTGTTGGGAAGACCGAGCTCTGTCGTACCCTCGCGAGAGAGCTGTTTGGGCAAGAGTCTGCGTTGATACGTCTCGATATGTCTGAGTTCTCGGAAAAACATAGCACCTCCAAACTTGTTGGTGCACCTCCGGGCTACGTCGGACACGGTGAAGAGAGCCAGATCCTCGCGCAACTTCATCATCGCCCTTACAGCGTTGTCCTGCTCGATGAAGTCGAAAAAGCCCACCCCGAAGTGCTCGACCTCTTCCTACAACTTTTTGAAGAAGGGCGTCTGACAGATTCACTTGGTCGGACGATTGATGGGCGCCATGCGGTCTTTATTATGACCTCGAATATCCTCGCGGATCGCTTTGAGGTGAGAAAGTCTGTTGGTTTCCAAAGAGACGACAAAATCGAGATCAAAGATGCTGAGATCTCCAATGAACTCAAGCGCTACTTTCGCCCTGAGTTTATGAACCGGATCGATGAAGTGCTCTTGTTCCAACCTCTACCACCTGAAGTGCTCCTCTTGATCGCACAAAAACACTTTGAAGAGCTCGCAGAGCGAGCCATTCAACAGAATGTTATGTTGAGTGGCGATGAAGATGCTTTGTGGAAACTCGTCGAGGCTTCTGTCGATCCGACCTTGGGTGCGCGTCCTCTGTTGCGTGCCATTGAGCGAAATGTTGCTCGTCCCCTGAGTCGGATGTTGCTCGCCTCGATGTCTGCCCATGGACGTACCGAGGAGACCTTACAGGTGCGCTTTACGCTGATCGATGATCACCCCACATTGATCCAAACACACGCGACCTCACCTCCCTCCTTTAAACGCTCTGCCGAGCGAACCAAACAAGACAAAGACAAAGTCGATTGACGTCGACACCAGCTTTCACTTTTGTGCGGTCTGTTGTATGATCCTGAATGGTTTTTTGGCCCACTCAGGTCTTCTCAGACTGTCTTGAAAAGATGTCCCTTTTTCGCTGGGAGATGTTGATGCAACAAAGCGAGCGTCGCTTTTCTGTTCTGCTTTCCGTGTTGGTCGCGTCGATCGTGTGGATTGGTTTTGTGGCGGCTGCGGGAGCTGTTGAGATTGAACTTTCGTCGGACCGGTATATGGTGTTGGATATCAAAGGAGATGATGTCTTCCACTACATGTACCTTTCGGACTTCTTGCTTGATGACACAGGCGAGCGAATGGGGGAGCAGGGGACAGGAGGGTTGTACCACCGCTTTCGTTTGACACCTTCTCTTCGTTTAGGTCGTCGTGTTCGCTTTGTTGCCCAAGCGGACTTTGCGATGGTGGATTCTCCGTATGGTTTCGAGAAGGTGCTAGGGGTGGCAAGGGACAGTTACTTCTCTCCGATATTGCCACAGGTCTCAGGTGTTCGTTGGGCTGACTTTCGGCAGCTCTATGTCTCTTGGCGTTCTCCTGTCGGCCTGCTCCGAATCGGTCAGCAGACGAGTGATTGGGGATTGGGCATTATCGCGAACAGCGGACAGCGCGCGACAGGTGAGTTTGGGATGCCTCGCTTTGGCGATCTTGTCCTGCGCGCGAGTTGGGCGCTACCAATCATCGGTTTGATTCGTCGTCATCCGATCGCGCGTAGGTTTATCCTGGCAGCGGCGTTCGACGTTGTGTACAGAGATGAGACCGCTGATCTTTTGCAAAACGACTTCGCGTTGCAGGGGGCATTTTCCTTCTTTTACAAGGATAAAGAAGACGTCTTTCTGGGGATATACGTCGCCGTCCGTGATCAACAAACGCGTAACGGGACACACATCGAGGCGCAGATGTTCGATGTGCACGCAAAGCTCCGGCATCGCTTTGATGACAACGGGACGATCCTGAACGTTGCCGGTGAAATCGCAATCTTACAAGGGAAGACCGATCAGCTCCTCAACGAGAACGCGCGCACGAGCACGATTTTATCGTCAGTGGGGGCTGTGGGGCGTGGTGGGGTGACGCTCTCCAAGGTTGGGCTGCGCTTTGGTTTTGAGGTTGGATATGCGTCAGGTGACAACAATCTAGATGACACATATAGCCGTTCTTTCCGGTTTGACCCCAATTATCAGCCGTCATTGATTCTGTTCAAGCGGCTTTTGGGGGCGATCTCAGCGAGGGGGTATGATCGCCTCGCTGATGCAGGTCGTGTTGGCGTTGCACCTCCTGGAAGTGAGCTTGTGCCCTCTGTTGGGCGAGTCCAGAATGCTCTATACATACAGCCAGTGATCGCCTATAGACCATTCTCGCGCAACGACATCCTGCGCAAACTTGAGCTGAAGGTGGGCTTGTTGTACGCGCTGTCCGTCGTCGACTTCCTCGATCCATTCAACACTTTTCGAAATGGTGGTGTGAACACGACACCGATGGATTTACTCGCAGCCGAACGACACGAACTGGGTTTTGAACTCAATGTGAGCTTGAGTTACTCGTATCGTATTCTCAAGTCCGTTTCGTTTGGCCTCTCGTTGCTCTATGGGCGCTTTTTTCCAGGAGATGCCTTGCACGATGTGAACGGACATGCTGACGCGATAGACGTTTTTCAGTGTCGAACCTATCTTCACTTTTGAGCTTGAGGAGGCAACATGTTCCAACGTTTTCATTGGCTCATCATGAGTGGGTTTGTTCTCTGCATGGCGTTTGCATCTATCCACTGTGCGCCAAGCCCCTCAATCCCCCAAGGCATTACCAAAACCGAAGACGGTAAAGGGCCACTCATCATCTTCGATCTGGATGCCAAACCACTTCCTGAGATCCCACTCCCCAACGATCTCGCGACACGCATCGATCCAACTTCAGTCACTGGACGTAGGGTCAATGTCAGTATGCTCGCGCCGACTGTTCTAGAGAGTGGTGTGCGTAAAGAGGTGAATCAGCTCACAGGGTTTGGTGTGTACATGCCTATCACAGTGCGCTTCAAGCGTCCCCTTGATGTCGGAGACATCGTCAAAAGACATCAACAAAACGATGACTTTCAGGATGACGTGCTCTACGTTGTGTGTCTCAATAAGCGCTCACCTATGTACGGAAAACCGGTGCTGATGGACATGGGGCGAGGTAACTTTCCCGTTACACTTGAGCGAACCAACAATTACTTTGCCCACGATCCACACAAGGAGAGTCGCAACCTCTTCTTTGAGACCCGCGCTGAGGTCGATGTCAACAAAAATGGCAAGCTCGATCCCGACGAAGATCTCGATCACGATGGGGTGTGGGATACACCCAACACTGTCGATAAAAAAGAAGCCACGGTCGACAATGTGATGACGTACTACGAGCGTGAGACAAATACGCTGATTATGCAGCCCGTCATTCCGCTCGAACCAGAGAGTACATACGCTGTTATTCTGACCAAACGGCTGAAGGGGGAGGCTGGAAATCCTATCCGTTCACCCTTCCCATACATCAACCACACAAGACAAACGCAAGCACTTCTGCCGCTCTTCGAAGAGGGGTTGCTCAAACCCTTTGGTCTCGAAGAGAATGACGTCGCTTTCGCCTGGACATTTACCACCGGCAAGACAACACGTGACATGAAGGACATCAGGGATGGACTTTACGGTCATGGACCATTTCAAGCGCTGCGTACGATGTATCCAGCAACGCTCAACAAGATCCATACATTGGCTGAGGACGCTGAGAAACCCTGGATGGTTTCCGGTGAGAAGATACGCGCTACTTTACAAGGGGTCGCGCAGATCGTGCTTGGTGGGAGCGTGACGAGACAAAAGGCGCTGCTCAAGACGTTCGATTATGTCGATTATATCGTCGCAGGCGATTTTGTCACACCGTACTTTTTGACCGCACGTGATAAGGATGGCAATCCTGTCGATGCCAAGACGTTGACACCTGCACAGCGCGCCAACATCACACACGATAACCAGACGATTTTTCGCCTCAACCGGAACACTGGGAAGATGATCGTTGGCAAAGACACCGTACCTTGGTGGTGTGTGGTTCCCAAGGCCACTGAGCGCTTTAAGCCTCCATTTCCCGTTGTGTTTTATGGACATGGATATACCTCTTCGCGATTTGAGATGATCGGTTTCGCCGGGAGCCTCGCGCGATTTGGCCTAGCTTCGTGTGGACTTGATGCTGTCGGGCATGGCGCGAGTCTGTCACCTTCTGAGACAAAGGCTCTCGAAGCGATTTTGGGAAAGGCTGGTCTACTTGGGGTGTTTCGCTCTCTGTCGCCTGGACGTGCGCGTGATCTGAACAACGACGGATATCCCGATTCAGGTGGAGACTTCTGGACCGCTGATATGTTCCACACCCGCGATGTGGTGAGACAGAGTGTGATTGATCATATGCAGATGATTCGGATCATGCGTACGTGGGATGGGAAGAAGAAGTGGTCGATGGATGGTTCGGGAGATGGAAAACCTGATCTGACAGGAATTGCTGGTGACTTTAACGGTGATGGGGTTGTCGATTTCGGTGGACCTTCCGAGCAGTATCATGCTTGGGGGATCTCGCTCGGTGGTTTCCTCTCCTCGATCCTGGCAGCAACAGAGCCTGCGATTGCAGCGGCTGCGCCTGTTTCTGGTGGTGCTGGTTTGCTAAAGGTTGGCGCCCGTTCGAGTCAGGGGGGTGTTGTGGATGCTGTCTTTATGCGGACGCTTGGTCCCTTTGTGATGGGGTATGGAAAAGCTGATGGGACGACAGAGCTTCGTTTTGGCGTCGCTGACGTCGCCGATGAAGCGTGTAGCCTCACCCCAGAGGTTGCGGAAAACAACCCCACGAGGAATTGTTTGTTTATCGATAACAGTCAACGTGTGACTGGGGTTCGATTTTACACATCGGACAAGATCAAGGTGGGAGACAAAATCGTTCTTCGCAACCTACGTAACAAAGAAGAACGTTGGGCGATCGTGCGCAAGGATGGAAGTGTACATTCTTTTCGTGTCGCAGTGGCCTCAGATGCGCTCGACGCGCTCGAAAAGGGAGCGATTCTTGGTGTCCCTTCTGTGCACACCAAGATACTTGAGGACAGTTACCAACCTCCAGAGCTGCGTCCTGTCGATGGCAAGAGTGACGTGATCCAGGCCGTTCCTGTCGGAGGTTCACAGAAGGAGATTGTGCTTCCTGGTGACGCGTGGGAGATCGTCGTTTACAAAGGGACAACTGACGAGGTGCGGGAGACGATCAAGACATTTGGTCACGACGTGTTCTTTCAGGGGATTCTCTACAAGAAGGGCTTGCCTTTGTTTGCGCTCTCGAAAGGATTTGGTCTCAAGCGCCAAACGCCAGAGCTTCGTCGTTTTATCGGATTTGGTGGGATGATCGTTTCGCCTGGTGATCCTGTGGCCTACGCCAAACATTTCCATTTACAACCGATGACATACACCTATGAAAGGCGTTTGAATCCTGGCGCCAATGTCTTGGTCATTCCGACGATCGGCGACGCTGTTGTTCCTGTTGATACGGGGATTGGTATCGCGCGGGCTGCTGGGATTATCCCTGTCCTTCGGGCTGATAAGCGGTATCCACATCCAGAGAAGGCGGGCGCGTTTTTGACGCCCAATCAAGTCTTGATCCGCTATCATGTACTCGAAGGCATCGAATCGCTCAATCGATTTCTTGGTCCCGACAACAAAACGGGTGTGCTCTTTGATCCTGACAATCTCAGCAATGGGCGTGATGGTTTGGGTGTGCCTCGACTTGAGCCGCCATTGAGACTGACTGTGCCAACGCACTCAGGTGTGGCTGGCATGAGATTGCCTTACATCAAGACCAATGGCGCACACGGATTTAGTAACCCAGACCCCGAAAGGTCATTCGATGTGCACCAGTACATGATCAATGTGCTCGGTGTCTACTTTCGCTCCAACGGAAAAGAATTACGTGACCACCTGTGCCTCGAACGCTCGACATGTTCTGATATACAGAAGGCTTCGGAGTGATCGATTCTTTGCTTTTTGTGCATGAACAACTCATGTTGACCTGGTGATGTGCTTCTTGTTATCTTCTTTGCATCATCAAGCGAACGATCAGACTCTCGAATGGAGACGACAATTGGGTTCACAATACTTTGTACGTGTTTGCCTGTTCTCTGTATTGCTGGGTGTACCAGTCTCTGATGCAGCGTACACTCCCTCTGCTGCATTCTATAAACTCCGACATTATCGACACCAAGAGCGTGGCTTGCTTCCTTACGTAGGCAAGCATTTTTGGGAGATCTATGGCCAAGAGCCCATTCATTTTGGCAAGATCCGACCTATCTCGCCGACGCTCGGGATGACCGCTTTTGCTGCTGTTGGACAGACTGTCTACGTTGAATATCTGGCCGATGCTAGCGCGAGAATGATGTTTTCCAGCTCGTTGACGCTGCGATTGATCCCCAAAGGGCAAAAGGATTGCACAAAGGGTGGCTGTGTGTCACTTGGAAAGCCGTCCGATATCGCGATGCGCTATGTCAGCAAAAACACCCTGTACGTCAAAGGAAAGATCGTCCTTCCTGCCGGGGTAAAGCCTGGATACTACGACCTTTTGCACACGCTCCAGTCATTTTTGTTTCGCGCAAGGCGACAGAGACAGCAGAACGCCACGACGAAACCTTCCAAAAAGACTTCAACTCGCTCTGTTCGTACAAAGGGGGCGATTCTTGTCCTCAATAAGAAGCCTAAAGAGATCGATAACTTCCAGTTTGTCCACATGAGCGATCTACGTTTCTCTGCTGGACACAAAGCAAACGCAACACGCAGCATCGAAGGGATCAACAAGCTCAAACCTGCGCCTACATTTGTCGTGTTGACAGGGGATGTTGTGCAATATGGGAACAGCCCATCTTTGTGGAAGCAGGCGCGTGCGTTACTGAGCAAATTAAAGATGCCCGTGATCGTCTCGATTGGAAACAACGACTACTACAGGGCCTGGATTGGTCAGCCTCCCAAACGATCTGGGATCGAGCGACAAGAAGAAGGCTTGCGCTTGTTTGTCCGTTATATGCATCCCTTTTTGGCCGGACGTTTTGCGTTTGGTGGATACAAGTGGATGCTCTTGGACACAGGGCCGTCTGCGACTTACCGCACCTGGTACAAACTCAAGTGGGTGACGACGGAAGGGCTGACAAAAGGGCAGCTCAAGGATGTCGCGTCCTTTTTGAAAACACCTGCGCGAAACGGTCATATCGTACTTGGGCATTCTGGGACACGCCTCGCAATTCGCCACACCTCAAAGGGATGCGCAGCAGGGCGACACGGTGTGTTTCTTCGGGGAAGAGACGCCTTTGAAGCATTGCTGATCAAGGCCACCAAGAAGACCAAAAAGCCTGTTGTGTACATGTATGGTCACCAACATTGGAACGATCTTTACGCCTACAATGCGGCTTCACCGAGCTGTTCGTTTTCTCGTATGCGTTTTCGCTACACGATGATGGGCAGTCAACCTTGTTGGCGGACGTTGCCCGTCAAGCGCTCACCGCTCTTGATGGCAACACAGTCAGCGAGTAAGCACCAGTCTTTGCGCTCTGGAGGATGGCATCAGTGGGGCATGAAGTACGGAGAAGGAGCTGGGGCTTCGCACGGTTTTCGCGTCATCTCTGTAAAAAAGACCGTGTGGAAGAGTATGAACCTTCGGTTCTATCGAAGAAGAAGTATGTTTGCGACGAAGTACACACATGGATATATCACGCCAAATGCGTTTTCGACAGATAAACTTCCCGTCTGTTCGAAGTAGCGATTAGTTTCCAGCTTTTGTTGGTGGGGTGAGGGTGCCTTTGTTCATTTTTTGGGCAAATTCGTAGGGAGCTTTCCCAAGCTCGATAAATCGATCGAGGAGCAATCTGTTTTTTCTGATGACTCTGTTCATGCGTGCCGGGCCAATGTACTGTTTGTAGCCGAGCTCTAGGACGAGAGAGAGGGCTTTGAACTCTCCAAACCCCCAGTCTCCGAGTGTTCCTTGGTGGGGATAGAGGCGGTGAGCTGGATAGTATTTGTAGCCGTTGGTCGCTGCGAGGTAGCGGCTTAGCTGGACGTATTGTCGTTGGTACGGGGCTGGGAGCGCTGTTCTTGAGAAGGCGTAGGGCAACAAGACGACTGCACCGTATTGGTGGACGTCGAGGATGGCTTTCAAGCGGGGGAGTTTTTTGGCGAGACGTCGCAGCGCGTTCGTCTCGGGTTCAGAGAAGGGGCGCGTACCTGGTAGGGTGATTCGACCTCCTCTATAAAAGCTCCATCGTTTCCACTTGTATCCGAAGTTTCGGTTGAGATCGACACCTATCTGGCCGTCTGTGTGGACTTTTCTGTTGTATCGCCACCACTTGATGATCCCGCCGAGTAGATCGAAGACCTTTCCATCGGGATTGAGAACAGGGATGATCCATAGCTGTCTGGTCTTCATCCATGTGCGAACTTTGCGCTCGCGTTTTTTGTAGCGTTTGAAGAGGCGACGTGTGAAGTCCATCAACACCTCTGTTCCTACGTGTTCGTCGGCGTGTTGGTTGCCAACGAGGAGGATGGAGTTTTGTTGCGCGCGGTATTTTTTGTACCTGTATCCGACTTGGAGCGCGAGCAGTGGGCGTCCTTCAAAGGAGCGACCAAAGTTGTGTAGCTTGGCGATACGAGGGTATGTTTTGGCCCAATGTTTGAGCTTTTGGTTGACTTGGGTGTCCGTGTGATATCGGAGCTCGTTGAAGACTTTTTTGGCCTTGCACCACGAGGGGGATATCTGTTGCGAGACACGTTGTAGGCCTTTCACGTCGAAGGTTCCCATGAAGACGAGATACCACCATGGGCATTCTTTACGTGCGAGCATCGAGGCGCTGGCTTTTTTGACGATATACTGAACCGTTGGAGGGTGGGGTTTTCGTTTGAGCCAGCGACTCAGTCGAGATAATAAGGCGGTCTCTCTGGGGAGTGAGAGGCCTGGGTGGCCGAGTAAAGAGGAGGCTGTGGTCAACAACTTTACGTAGAGAGCTTTGGGATATTCGTGTAGTTTGGGTTGGATCAGACGATCGATGGCGTCGAGCATCTTGTAGATTTTGTCTCGTTTGTATCGATCCCACCACCATCGATCGACGCGAAAGTACTTTTGCCTTTTGGCATCGAGCGCTTTGCGTTGTGCAGGTGTCGTCGCGTCGAGCTGTTGTTTCCAGCTTGTGAGTAACTCCATCACGAGTTTGTGATACTTGCGGATATTTTTGGTGCGCCATACCTTTCGACACATTCGCCAATCTCGTCCAAAGTGGCGACATGAACGCCCCCATCTGAACCTGTATCTCCTCGGAAGTCGTGAGCGCCGATGTCGTCTCCTCGTGCGTCGTCTTCTTCGACGCCTTTTGAGCCGTTTGCGCTTTTTACGTCTGGCAAGTCGACGCCGCTTTGTATGAAGCTGTTGGGAGAGTGTTGTGTTTTTTGGTTGGTGATATTGTGCCGGAATTGCCCAGCTAAGGCTTATTGGTAACCAAATCCATATAAGGACCACAGTTGACCATCGAAAACAACGCATACGTCTTTATCCTCGCTTTTCATGGATGTTGGGACTTTGTCTTCATCCAACGGCCTTACGGAAAATGACATGATGGTCGGACACAAGGCCCGACCCTACGGTGAATATGTTGAATTGTGTGACGCAGTGATCGGACACATGCCCGACCCTACGGTGAATATGTTGAATTGTACGGCGTCGTGATCGGACACATGCCCGAACCTACGGTGAATATGTTGAATTGTATGACGCAGTGATCGGACACATGCCCAACCCTACGGGAAATATGTTGAATTGTGTGACGCAGAGATCGGACACAGTCCCGACCCTACGGGAAATATGTTGAATTGTGTGACGTCGTGATCGGATACAAGACCCGACTCTTCGAATGAAATTCCACATCATCTTTGTACGCTTACCTCGCGAGAGGACTGTTCACTTACTCCAACCAAGATAGGACATCTTGGCTGGAGTTGCAAAATTCCACAAATCCTTTCTTCTTCGAGTTGGGTGCTTTGATCTGATCTGCTGTGATCGTGCGATATCGAATATTGTAAGAGTATGCTTAGATAGTAGTCAGTTTTTGTCTTGGTAAGTGGGGGATGTTTTTACCGGTGGGAGTCTTTTTGAATAGATGTCTTTTGTTCAGTTGTTTGTGTCTGTAAGTCGCTGCTTTGAATCGTGTTTTTATATCGGTTTTTTATGGCGTGAGGGCTTGTGTTTTAGGGGGATATTTGCTATCTTGTAGACGTTGTGGATGGCCATCCCAAGTGACCTCTTTTTCACCTTCAATACAACCCCCGAGACATCACCAAAAGGATGATGTTGACAGATAATCTGATCAATATGCCGATTCATTCTGATGAGGCGAATGGAGAACTGTACCATGTCGCATGAAATCCATGACAATGATCCACAACAATCCAATGACAGCGAGTACGCCATTGAAGTTTCGCTTTATTCTGCCGAGAGCATTCAGGTCTTGACTTCGATGGAGGCCATCCAAAAACGTCCGGCGATGTACGTCGGAGATCTGACGAGGAAGGGACTGCATCGGCTGTGTCTTTCGACCATTCATGAGTGTGCGACGTTTATGCACGAGTTACATCTTCACAGGCTCGAAGTGACTCTACATGACGACTTTGCCTTGACGATCCGTGTGCCTGGTTTGTGCCTCCCGTTGGAGGAGAGTGAGCACGAGCTGGATATGTCCCACTTTGAGTCGATGATGTCGATGCTTTACGCTGGCGTCGATGCGCGGTGGGAGTTCGCCAAAGACAACGACCTCTTTTTGTTGGGTTGGTGTGTGACCAACGCTTTGTCCGAGCGTTTTGAGGCGATGACCTGTTGGCAAGAGCGTGTCGAGAAGATCGTCTACGAGCGTGGTGAACGTTTAAGCCGATGGCGTTTTGATAGTCTTGAGGGAGCACCTGAGACAGTGCTTTACTTTCGTCCTGATAGTGAGCTTTTTTCGGATGTCCAACTCAAGGCAGCTCGTTTTGTAGATGAGCTGCAACAACTCTCCAAGACACTTCCTGGTTCGATCTTTTGTCTGAGGGATGAATGCTCACGTGAGCAGATGATGTATCTGTTTGAGTCTGGATGGGTCTCCAGGCGTCCTCTCCTCGATCTCTGAGACGGCTGCAAGGAAAAAAGAAGTCGCTTTTCCTTTCGTTGCTACAAAGGTTCCTCCAAAAGGTCAAACCCTGCGGTTGCTTGACTCTATCGTAAGACCCCTGCTATGTTCCTCTTGATGTATTTTTGGATTCCAGGGGAGGAACGAATGGAGTCAAATCAAAAGATGATGTGTATGCAAAGATATGATCGCATGAAGCGAGTGATTTCTTTGGGTTTGTTGTTTGGTGTGTTGTTGTGGATGACAGGCTGTACTTCGACGAGAGGTTCGCTTTATTTGCGCAATGAGAGTGTCCACGATTATCTGAAGAAGAAGTTGGAGGTCTCCAAAAAGTGTAAGGAGGCCAAAGATGATTCGATGAAGAAAGAGCATTGTCAACTCGTCGACAGCGCTGTTGAAGAGGCTCGCGAGATGCTCAAGTCTGTACCGGATGCGTCTCGTCGTTTGGGTGGATTTTGTACGAAACCTGAGATTCTTTCGCAGCTTCGTATGATTCAGGATGAGGCGCCTACTTGCCGTAAAAAACTCAAGTCCTACCAAAATACGAGTAACACCAACGGGATCGTTTATTGGAGTATCCTTGGCGGGACCGCTTTGACAGGTGCCGCGATGGTGATTGGTGGTGTGCTGGCTCCTGACGATGGGACCAGAGCGGGTGTGGTGTTGGGATTCGGTATCCCTATGACACTCGCAGCGTTGACCAATGCGATCGCTCCCTTTGGCAGAAATTACACTGTCAATCAATACAAGGCATACCGCATCGATAATTACTTGTGGAGCTTGCGTGTTCGTATCAGCATCGAGGTCTGCAACGCCGCTGATCTTGATGCCGCTGTGCGTCACGTTCAGGAGATCGTCAAAGACACCAAGGCATACTGTGCCGGACGTGATGACGATGGTCTCTTCCGTCCAGATAAATCCTAGAGATAGCGCATCTTGATCGAGATGCTTTGTTTGTCCTTTGAGAAGCGTATCTTCGCTTTTTTGAAGGGTGGGGGGCCAAACCAGGACTTGGCGTTACGGGAGACGCCAAGACCTTCCTTCGGGGGACCATACCACTTCCTATCCATCTTGTTATTGTTGTTCTCATCATGCCACAAAGCGACTGCGTATTCGCCGTAAGGGAGCTTCTCAAACGCGAAGGTGAGGGTTTTCTTTTTGAGCGTCAAGATGAGCAGACGAAAGGCCTTCTTGCGATCTTTGGGGAAGCCTTTGGCCTGATTGAACAAGGTGATTCGCACCACACCTTTTGTATTTCGGAACCCGTGCGCTTTGACGATCAGCTGTGGTTGCTTCTTGTTTTGCTTTGCGGTGTGTTTGTTGGCGAGGCTTGTCGAGCTGACGATGAGCGGCAGTAACACCGCGAGGAGGCTGGTGCGAGCGAGCATGACTTTCTCCGAGAAGTTGGATCTTTGGTTTCAGGCTGCACGTGAGATGGTTTGTGGGGTCAGTTGGGCCAGGAATTGTTCGAGGGCTGCGCAGTACGTTTCGGGGAAGTGGAGTGATGTATGGTGTCCACCTTGTTGGAAGATGTGCTGGTGTGCGTCTGGATATAGACGTTGTAATGCTGGGAGTTGGTGGAGGGTGTGGGGATCGTCCTTCGAGGTCATGAGCAAGACCTGCCCGTGCCAGTCTTTGGTGGAGGGAGTATGTGTGCTGAAGTGGCGGGCTGATTGCAAGCTTGCTTCGAGGGTTTGAAGCAGGATTTTTTTGTCGACGCTTGAGAGGACTTCTTTGATGTAAGAGCGAGTGAAGTCACCCCAGTGGCTTGCATGTGGTGTGTGTGCCGCGAGTTTTTGTAACATCATCTGTCTCACGACGAAGAGAGGTTGCAATCGAACGAAGAGTTTGATCTTTTGCAGCTTTTCTTTCATCTGCGCGAGTGATTGCAGGGTGGTGCTGTGTGAGAGGATGAGATGTTCGACGCGTTCGGGATACATTTGCAGAAAAGTTTGTGCGATGCCGCCACCTGCCGAGATGCCGACGACGATCGCTTGCTCGGCATCTTCATGTTCCATCAAATCGTCGAGCGCGTGGCTGACATCTTCCAGGGCGTACATCTGGTGGAGAATATGAGCGTCAGGTGCGAGGATGCGATAATGATGTTTGAGTTGTTGGATGACATAAAACCACATGTCCGCACGCATAAAGCCGCCTGGAAGGAGCAAAAGGGTGCGTTGCCCTTGCCCACATGAGATGTAGCGCCAGCGTGAGCCGCTTCGACAGCGCAGCGTCTTGTAAGGATGTTGTTTACGAAACTGTGCGAGTGTGGAGGCTTGTTGGCGAGGCACATGTTTGTAGTATTTTTTGATGTCTTGGCTCTGCATGTTGTTCTCCTGGAGCTGACTTCACCTGTTGTTGGTGTATCAGTTTTGTCTTTTGTTTGACAATTTTCTTGCTCCTCGGTGGCGGAAAATTGTTAACCTGTCATCCAGGTCCATGATGGTTGCGCGCTCACTTTGATTGTGGGGGCGTCTTTATCGCAAAAGCAACCCATCCACTCTCTTTTCTGTGTGGGTCGCCTCTTATCACAGCGAGCAGGTCTTTCACAAGCCTGAAACACAAACAAGCGTTTGTGACTTGTGGACATTTGTAGCATTTGTTTGTATGTAGTATGTGCTCGGTACAACGGAAGTACCCATTTTCCATCCAGGGGAGGAAGAATCATGAGAATCAACCGCGAAACGTATCAGTACGTGTGCATTTTTTTGCTTGGCTTGTTCGGTACCACTGGCTGTGTGACCTCTGGTGAATACCAGCGCATGAAAGCCGCGCTCGGACAAGAGATCATTGAACTTCGCCAACTACGTAAAGATAACGGCAAGGAATTGCAGAAGTTGAGAGCGAAGTTTAAAAACGACTTTGTCGTGATGCAAAAAAAGCTCAGCACGACAAAGAAAAACTATGACAACCTCAAGATGCAATGCTCCAAAGAGAAAGCCACACTCAACTCCAAGCTGAAAGTCCTGCTGTCTGAGCAAAAACGCAAGGCTGGTGAAATTGATCGTTGTGGGAAGATGCTCAAAGGACGCGGCAAAAAGTTGTTTGATCTGCAAGATGAACTCAGCAAGAAACAAGCTGAGTTTGAAAAGAAGCAAGCCGAATTCGAAAAGAAGAGCAGCCTGCTCAATGAAGCGCTCGCCAAAAAAGAAAAAGAACTCAAAGACAAACAAGATCTTCTCAAGACCTCCATCGCTCGCGCTGAGCGACTTGAAAAGCAAGTCAAAAAGTTGCGCAAGATCTTCGATGAACTCAACGAGAAGTTGAAGGCGCTCGTCTCCGCTGGGAAGCTCAAAATCCAGATGGTGAAAGGACAACTCGTGCTTCAACTGCCCGAAAAGATCTTGTTCGCTTCTGGTAGTTCAACTGTCAAAAGTGCCGGTAAAAAAGCTATCACCAGTGTCGCTTCGATTCTTCAGACGATGAACCATCGTTGGCAAGTTGTTGGACATACTGATAGCGTCGGAAATGCCAGAATGAACTGGCGACTGTCTGCACGTCGTGCGACCTCTGTGTTGTTCGTTATGATCAAAGCCGGCATGCCCCCCGCACAAATGTCCCTCGCTGGCCACGGTCAGTACCAACCAAAAGCACCTAACGATACTGCCGAAAACAAATCCCTCAACAGACGAACTGAGATCGTACTCGTTCCCGACCTTAGCGAGATCTTCGCTAGCGTCAAAAAGAAAGAGTAGTTTCTCGTTTCTCCATCCTGCGCTCAACAAACCTCTCCAGCTCCCTATTTGATCCAAGGGCAGTTGCACTTGTGTCTTCGCAAAGTGCACCCGAATGTACGGTTGTCATCCCTCATGATCATACGTATGTCGCAAGCAGTATCCTCCACATGCTCGATTGCTCAGTTGATATGTGCGGTTGTCATTTGCGACGCCACTTTGCAACGACCCCTTCTACAAACCTCTCCATCCCCTTGAGCCTTCGGCTCTTCCCCTATTTGATCCAGGCGCAGTTGCACTTGTGTCTTCGCAAAATGCACCCGAACATACGCTACAATCCCTCTCGTACAATACGGATACTGCAAGCAGTATCCTCCTAATGCTCGATTGCTCAGTTGATATGTGCGGTTGTCATTTGCGACGCCACTTTGCAACCACCCCTTCAACAAACCTCTCCATCCCCCTGTC